>OJOK01000993.1_pt1 | contig 13748 bp, 10 predicted proteins | sample 1598051 | NCBI WGS metagenome assembly OJOK01 (sample SAMN01915205, study PRJEB22387) | human gut metagenome | isolation source: stool | host: Homo sapiens | place: USA
ACTCCATACCGCGCATCTGACCGTTCTTGTCGCGGATGCGGCGGCGGATAATATAACCCGCTGCTTCTAACTCGCGCACGGTGGCACACACGCTGTCCACGCCCTCTTTGCAGATGGACGCCAGCCCTCGCGTGGTATAATCCCAATCTTCGGGCAGAGACAGCATCAAAGATAAAAGCCCCTTCGCCTTGAGCGAAAGAGCTTTGTTGCGCAGATGATGGTTGGACATAATGGTATAATTTTGCGTCTTTTGTACACGGAACACAGCCATAACGATTTACCTCCTGTTTATGCCCTATAAGTGGGCGAACGATTTCTAACTTTCATGTTGATCTCTCTCTATCGGCAAGGCGCCGCGCGGTGGGCGGCAGTTCTTGCCATCCGGTTGTTTTTTGCCATATCAGCGTAATCTCCATTCTCGATGTTGGGCGGCAGGTCATACACGGCGTAGCGGTCACCGTAGATTTTCCGGATGCCGACACTCGCCATGCGCCCTTTGGCATCGTTGTCCAGCCGCAGTTCTATCGTGGTAATTTCCGGGTGCTGGCGCAGGAACTCCTGTAAGGCCAGCGGCTCCTTGCCGGAGGACGAGACCCCGCCCAGCGACAGACGGTATTTGTCCGCAGCATCCCCGCAGAGCGTCATCTCTGCCATGGCATCTATAGCGGCTTCAAACACCGCCACGGTGGTGCCGGGCTGCATCGGCGGGATGCAGAATCCGTACTGTTTCTGACTGCCGGGAGCTTCGCGCTTGAACGGTTTCCCATAATCATAAATGCCGCGCAGGGCGGCATATTTCGGCGCACCCTGCGGGTCTTTGCCCAAGAAAACACAGTTGTGATATTCTGCACTTTCGTACAGAATTTTTCTCGCAATGCAGTATCGGATGGTGGGCAGTGAGATGCCGCGTCCCAGCAAATACCGCGTTACGCGGTCATTATTCGGTGCGGGGTTCGGCAGACGGAACGATGGGCGCTCGCGCTCCACCGCCTCATGCTGCACAGGAATGTACATCGGGCTTTCCTCACATAACAGTTGCACCGCCTCTACGAACGGTACACCTTCCACATAAATCAAATATTTCAGCGCCGACTTGCCGCCGATGTCGCGGCTTTTCCAGTGCCAGACACTGGATTCGCCGTTTATCTTGAAGCTGTCATGCTCCGCAAGCTGGTACTCACCCCGCGCACTGCTTTTCACGAGCGAACCGGGTCTATACCGCCGCAGAAATTCTATTGCCGTCATCCGGTTGGCGGCATCAATTTGTTCTTTACTGACGCGCGGCAATTACACAATGTAAGCGGCGAGGTCGCTCATATGCTCAACATTTTCCCACGGAAAATCCTCGCGCCCGAAGTGACCGCCCGCCGCCGTGCGGCTGTAAATGGGGTTCAGCAGGTTCAACTGCTTGATGATGCCCGCAGGGGTCAGGTCATACGCCTTGCGCACCGCGGCAGCCAAACAGTCATCCTCGCAGATGCCGGTGCCGAAGGTATTCACATCCACCATGACAGGCTCTTTTTCCCCGATGGTATACGCCAGCGTGACCTGACAGCGCTGGGCAAAGCCAGCTGCCACGATGTTTTTGGCAATGTACCGCGCCATATATGCGCCGCTGCGATCTACCTTGGTGGCATCCTTGCCGCTGAACGCACCGCCGCCGTGGGGCGCAAATGTGCCGTAGCTGTCCACCATGAGCTTGCGCCCGGTCAAGCCGGTATCGGCATCCGGGCCGCCCTGCACAAACTTACCGCTGGGGTTCAGGATGATTTCCGCATCGTCGGCGGGCATACCGTCAAAGGCCAGCGGGAACACATATTCGTCCAGCAAATCCGCCAGCTTATTGATGTCGGTGTCCTCCTTGTGCTGGACAGAAACGACCACTGTGGTGATGCGCACGGGGGTATCACCGTTGTATTCCATCGTGACCTGCACCTTGCCGTCCGGACCGATGTCGGGGATAACGCCGGTCATGCGGGAGATTTCCAACAGCGTTACAAGGCGCTGGGCGGCAACCACAGGCATCGGAAGATATTCGGGCGTTTCGTTGCAGGCGTAGCCGACCATAACGCCCTGATCGCCCGCACCGAGGGTGTCCTCGTCCTCTCCCTCAGCCAATTCCGGCTCGACAGCGCCCGCAATGTCGGGACTCTGGTCGTGGATGTAGCAGTCGATCTGGTAGGCTTTCGGGTCATAGCCGACATCCCGCAGCACATCCCGGACGATGTTGAACACATCGGGCTTGGCCGAGGTCGTGATTTCGCCCGCCACAATAATGTGACCGTGTGTTGCCATGACCTCACAGGCCACGCGGCTGGCGGGATCATGTTTTAAGCACTCGTCCAGCACGCTGTCGGCAATAAGGTCGCACAGCTTGTCGGGATGCCCGCGCATGACTGATTCTGCGGTGTAAAAGCGGGGATGCTCGTTTTCTTTCATGGTTTCGGTGTTTTCAAAAATGTCGTTCATTAGTTCTTCTCCTTGCTTGTTGGATGATTTCGGACAGAGAAAAAAGCCCGCAGGCGGGCTGCGGGCTAGGATGGTGATATTCATATCAGCGCTCCGGGGATTCTTTTGTTTTGGGCGGCGGGGTCATAACACGGGCGTATTCTTCCGGCGTGGTGTGTTCCACGCACAGGGTCTTGCCCAGCAGGAAAAACAGCTGCGGGTCGTGGTACATTTCCTCGTAGCGCTTCATCTGCTTGGGCGTGAGGTCAGTAAAATCGTTGCGGGTCAGACCGCAGATGAAAAATGTGCCATGGATAATGTCATAGTCGCCCAGCATACGGTTCAGCGGCAGGTTTTCTGCAATGCCGTTGTCATTACAGACATTATGTGGTGCACCACATAACGTCTGTAATGCGTAGTTATATGTTATGTGTAGCATAATTGACATCTCCTTTCGTACCTCCTGATTTCATTTGTATTTTAGCCGGTAGCTTTTTGTGATACTCTACATAATGTAGAGACACAATGCTCTGCAAATAACATCAGGAGGTTTTATAATGTCTGAAGCAACAATACCAATCAAGGAATTGATGGAAAAGACCGAGCAATGGCTACTCGGTCAGGGTTACAAGAAAAGTACTCTTGGGTTTTATAGAGCTACATGGAACAGATTTCTTTCGTATTCAGCCTCTCCCGCTTATAGCCGTGAAACTGCAGAGCAGTTTTTGCTTCAATACTTCGGAGTCGATGTCCACGCTATAGATCAGACTCTTGACGGTCGAATGCGCCATGCACGGCGTCACATGAATGCATTGGACGAGATTTTTCGCACGGGAACAGTGTGCCGCCGTAAAGTTTATGGCGTTGCTTCTATTGATGACGATTGTTTCGATAAGTTTTTTTCCGACTACTTGAGTTATTGCAAAATGCAGAATTTTTCGAGATCGTGGATGGACAACACAATAGCAGCATTGAGGCTTTTCTTGCTTGCTGTTCATTCATCAAACACACAGAACATCAAAAGCATAAATGCGGAGACTATCAACTGTTTTTCCACGGCTATGAGCAATGCTTCAGAAATATGCATGAATGTTCGTAGAGCAAGATGCCGACAAGTTGGTGCTTACCTGCACTGGCTTTATGACCACAAATATACGGATTTGGATTATTCCCTTCAACTCCCAAACTTCAAACGCACTGCACCCCAGATTCCACAGGTATGGAGTCCTGAAGAAATCGACAAGATTCTTGCAGTCATCGATACTGCCAATCCAGTTGGAAGGCGGAATTACGCGATTTTTCTGCTTCTTGCAAGAACAGGGTTAAGGATAAGCGACGTTTTGGGACTCAAATTTTCAAATATTAACTGGAAGGAAAACTGCATTTCACTTTCTCAGCAGAAGACAGGGAACGCCTTGAGTCTGCCACTCAGCAAAGAGCTAGGTATGGCGATTATTTCTTATTTGCAAGATGGCCGCCCACAGTCCTCCTCGGCTTTTATCTTTCTGAGCCATAACGCACCGTTTCAGCCATTGGGTGAGCATAACAATTTCAATCCGGAATTTCATAAGTATTTACGCAGAGCAGGGATTGCTATCCCAACAAAGAGGCACACAGGCGTACACACTATCCGCCATTCGTTTGCCACAAATATGCTGAGAAAAGGCACTCCGGTGCAGGATGTGTCCCAAATCCTCGGTCACAGTAACATCAGTGTAACAGAAACCTACTTGCGGGTCGATATTGAACATATGCGGTTATGTTCGCTGAGTTTGGAGGGATTACTATGAAACAATTTACTTTCACAAGCCAGCTTGCGCCAATAATATGGAAATATCTAGAATCTCGACAAAATGAGGGATATACCTCCGTGCATTGCGGCTATTATATGCAGGAACTGGACTGCCTTTCAAAGGAACTCTCGGATGCCCCCGTGGTGACAAAAGAGCTTATTGACGCATGGGATTTATTAAAGCCATATCTTTCAAACCGTTCGAAAATAGTCAGACATAATGCGATACGCGCTTTTGCAAAATTTGCATACACGCAGGACGGAATCTCCTATGTCCCGGATACCAGCAAACTAAAGAACAGTTCGACTTTTACCCCGCATATATTTACTGTTGAAGAAATACGGCGATTATTATATGCAGCAGATAATCTGCCGGTCAGGAATAATGCGCCAACAAGGCATCTGGTCATACCTGCTGTTATCCGGCTTTTATATTGCTGTGGTTTTCGTATAGGTGAGGTGCTCCGGCTAAGAGTGAAGGATGTCGATTTGGATACAGGCATTATTACTGTACACAACGGGAAAGGAGGTAAGGATAGACTTGTCCCTGTCCACAATAGCGTAATAGAGTATCTCCGAAGCTACTCTGCTCAGTTACCAGATGAAAGAGAATGGTTCTTTCCATCTGCTTGTGGCCATTATTCTATTAAAACAATCTATGATAATTTTCGCGAGCTGCTATTCGCATGCAATATTCCTCACACCGGCAATGGCCCTCGTGTGCATGATTTTCGGCATACATTCGCAGTTCATACACTGGAAAAACAACTTTCTGATGGGTATGATCCCATGGTAATCGTTCCTCGCCTTGCCGCGTATTTGGGACATAAGAGTTACCGTGAAACCTGTTGGTATATTCACCTGACGGTTGCTTCGTTCCCGGAACTTTCCCAAAAACTTGACAGAGCATTTGTCGGCATTATTCCGGTTGGAGGTGAGACGGATGAGGAAAACTGACTTTACCAAAGCACTGACCGAGTATTTCTCAATCTATCTGCCTACTACATGCGGGGTGAGTCCCAATACCACCAATTCATACAGAGATACTTTCAAGCAACTCCTTCTATTTTTTCAAGAAAAGAAAGGCATCTCCGCAAATTATATAGAATTGCGCTATCTGAATATGGAACTTGTTTCTGAATTTCTGGATTGGTTAGAAACATCCCGCCATATTGCGGTTACAACAAGAAACCAGCGACTTGCCGCCATAAAGGCCTTTGCTCATTTTGTACAGTACAAGTTTCCGGAAAACATAGAAAACTGCGTTGACATTATTAATCTGCGACCCAAAAAGTACGAAAAGGCATTGATACCGTTTTTGACGGAGGATGATCTGTCACTTCTTCTGTCCCAACCAGATGCATCTACCCGACAAGGGCTCCGAGATTTGACACTTCTTGCACTACTGTATGACTCTGGCGCACGGGTACAGGAATTGGTGGATCTTAGGCTGAAAGATGTCCGTCTAACACACCCCCCAATGGTTATTCTAACTGGAAAAGGACGAAAAGTTCGTCAGGTTCCCCTGATGAAGGATACCTGCAAACTGTTGGACAGATATATCCGCAGCTTTCATTCCGATTCTCAGTCTCAGATGATTCCGCTATTTTATAATGCAAAAAAGCAGGCTTTATCTCGCTATGGAGTCACCTATATTCTGAAGAAGTATGCGGCAAAGGCATCTCCGGTACTTGAACCACAGAATATATCTCCTCATGTATTACGCCACACCAAAGCCATGCACTTGCTGCGAGCTGGTGTTAACATGATATATATTCGAGATTTTCTTGGGCATGCAGACATCTCTACAACAGAGGTTTACGCTCGCATCGATGCAGAGATGAAGCGAAAAGTATTTGAGGAGAAAGTGCCGAATTACACACCCAATACCACAATGCCTTGGGAGGAGGATGAAGATTTATTGCAATGGTTAACACAATTTGGAAAGAAAACTTTCTGATTATGTGTAGTAAATTATGCTTAAACGCCCGGGATTCTGGGCATTTTGCTCAATTACTACTCATTTGTAGGAACTACTCATTACAGACGATGCAGGCGCTATCCCGCCAAGGGTACACTGCCTCGATGGTGCCGCCGACAACTGCCTGCTCGGCTTCAAGGGTGTGTTCAATGTCGGCTTCGCGGGGGTATTTTCCGGGTTCAACGATCAGAACTTTCATCGGCGTCCTCCTCATCAGAAGTTTCTTTCAGCGCATTTTTCTGCTTAATGGTCAGCAGCACGATACCTGTCGCAGATGCAAGAGACACGACCACGATAGCCAGCAGCGGGAAACCATCTCCTGTCTGCGGGAGGGTCTGCACCTTGTGCGGCGTAATAACCGGCGTGGGCGCAGGAGTTGGCGCCGGGGTTGCAGCGGGTGTCGGCTGCGGTGTGGGTGCCGGGGTCCGTGTGGGCGTGTCCTCGCGGGGCGTAGCTTCGTCTATCATCTGAATCAGGCGTTTGTCGGCGCGTGTCCATTCGGCAGCCGCATTTTCGCGGACGAAAAGAGAAATCCCGTCATCAACGGTTTCCAACTTGAACTGCACCGAGTTTGCAATTTCAAAGCCGGCCGGGGCGGCATCTTCGGTCAGGGTGTAGATGTACTCTTTGGCTTCGCCTGACAGCTTGAGGAAATCATTTGAAATGGGAACACGATGCGTTTTGTAGTCGGTTGTCCAAGTGTCGACGACCTCATCATTCGCATCACGGATCGTCAGAGTGGCACCCGGCAGCAGATTACCCGCAATGTCGGTCTTGTCGATATCCAGCACAGGCGCGTCCTGCATAATGACGGTGGCATCGTCGAGTTTTGTCCAATCATCGTTGGGTTTCACATATACCTCATTGACCTGCTCTGTACCTTCCTGCACCAGCTTGAACACGATGCTTTCGGCTTCGGCGTAGCCGTCCGGAGCGCGTTTCTCCGTCAGGGTGTACTCTTTTTCAAGTTCCAGACCTCGCACGGTGTGCGGCACTTTGCCGGAGGTCCAGCCCTCGACCAGATTGCCGTCTGCATCACGGATTTCCAGCTTTGCACCGGGCAGTTCCTTGCCGTTAGTGATGTCCTGCTTGGAAATGTCTACACTGGTGCGCAGGTTGGTGTTCGTAGCGTCCACGACCTGCCACGCGATTTGCTGACCTTCATAGGTGAAGGAAACTTCCATAGGGGTGCTGTCCAGCAGGTAACCCGCAGGGGCTGCAACTTCCACAATGCGGTATCTGCCGCTGTTCTCGTGGCTGGTGCTTCGCGGACCTGCAGGGTCAATGTAATATTCGCCGCGAATCGGCACGTCCACATCAAACCAAGTAAAGCCGCTGACGTTGGTTGTGCTACTGGTGGCCAGCTTTGTACCGGCGTCCAGCAGCTTTGTACCGTCTGCGGAATAAATGTCATCCACGGTGTAGAGTTCATACACCGCGCCGGGCAGATAGGTCAGCGCCTCGCGATCTTGCTTGTAAATGCCTACACCGATTTTGCTGACCTTATCGCCGGGCTTTTCGGGCGTGGGCAGCACCCGCGCATTTTCAAACACGAGAATCTGTCCAATCTTGTGGGCATCCGAGGCGTCCTTGACATTCACAATGCTGTACGAACATTCCTTGTCGCCGTCCTTCTCGTGGCTGACAATAGTTTTTGCCAGCACAATGTCATTTTTCTGGTTGTCCCAGCCAAATTCCACAGTGTAGCTCTGCTGGGTCAGCACAAAACCATACGGCGCTTGAACCTCGATAATGGTGTACTTGCCCAGCGGCAGGGTCACGGTGACTTCGCCTTTGGTGCCGTCATGGGAGATGGTGAGGAAATCATAGGTGGCCTGTGTACGATGGGGGGCAAATTTCACCTCATCGACCTGACCTGCCGCACCTGTGGTAACAGTGGCAACAAGGTCGCCATCCTTATACCAATAAGTGCCCTGACGGTCGAGCGTGGCAATATCGCCGTCCGCGTGGATTTCGTAGGTTGCCCCTGCCAAATTATTCTGCGTGTAGATGAACTGCCCGTCTTTGTAATCGGTCAGGACATTGCCCAGCTTACGAATGGTAAGCTGACCGAGGGTTTCGTGGTTGCAGTATTTCTCCGTGACGATGTACTCGTCCATGTCGTTGGTGGCATTGCCCACGACCTGCCAGACGCGGTCAGACTTGATTTCAAATTCCACCGAGTAGGCAGAATCGTTATAGTACCCCTCCGGACCTTGAAGTTCCTCAATCAGGTATCTGCCCAGCGGCAGTTTTTCGGGTGTTTTCATAAGGCCGTCTGCATCGGTGTAGAACACATCCGTTTTCTTTGTGGCGCTGCCGCTGGCGGGGTCGATCATGGAAATGCGGGTCTTATTACCCTTGTCATCCAATTTGTACAAGGCAAAAGAGGCGTTTGCGATTTTGACCGCCCTACCGGTTTCGGTGTCGGTCTTGATGAGCTGCAAATAGCCCTCCAATTCCTCGTCCAGCACGTTAAAAGTCATATAATTGTCGGTGGCGGTGGTAACACTGCCCGCTGGTACGGTAAAGCGGCTCTGCGGACTGCTGGAATCCACCGTGACGATGAACGGGTCGCACTGGAACACATCCTTGGGGATGGTGGTTTCCACAACAAGGTACTGCCCATAGGGCAGCCCTTCAACGCGGAAAATACCTGCATCGTTGGTGAACATTTCCCCCAGCCTATACTCGGCGGGCTGATCCGTGGGTATCCAGCCGTTGCCCCTGCCGTTGGCGTAGTCGCCGTCTGCGGTCAAGGTCGCGTTATAGGCGTTGACCGTATCGGCATTGCTCTCGAACATATTGGCGACGGCCTGTCCCTCATGGGTGAAATCGTATTTTAGTGTGGCGCTATCGTAATTGTCCTTGCGGTAGACGGACAGGATGCTGGCGGCATCGTAGCTGCCATCCTGGTTCTGCTTGAACTGCGCCGCCTTGCTCAATTTGGAAATGCGGTAAACGGTAAAGCCCGCACCCTCCAGCTTCAGTGCCGGGCTTGGCTGACCGGTGGTCGAAACCAACTTTTGCAAACTAAAACCAGATTTCAGCACTTCGTCTTGACTTTCCTGCTCGGCGTGGATGTGGTAGGTGGATTCATCCGCATAGGACAGGGTTTTGTAGTGGTTGACCTCATCGCAGAGGTAACCTTTCGCGTAGGAAAGATAATAGCCATCCCACGCCTTGCTGCCGTCCAGCTTGCGGCTTTCGGAAACAGCGGAATACTGGTTTTTGTAGATGTAATCCTTATATTCGCCGCTATCCACAGCGAGATTTGCATACTTGCCGGTGCGTTCCAGCTTCTTGTTCAGCTGCGGATACTTCCCGGTAACATACAGCTTGCCGTTTCCGTCAATCGGCAGAACATGCCCTGTGGCGCGTTCCACAAGGTAATATCTGCCCATATACAGGTTGGCAAAAGCCAGCTTTCCGTCTGTGATTTTGGCAGACGCTACCAGCCGGTCTTTCTGCAAAATGGGCAGGTAATCGGTATCCCAGCCGCCGTTGGTAAGGACAGTGGTGTGCCAAAGGGGTGTGCCGTTGGCATCGGTGATTTTGGAGTAATCCACCACACCCGAAACACCATCCGGATGTTCAATCGTGTCAGCGGCGTACAGATCGTACACAGCACCTTCCAGCGTGGTATCTCCGTTGCTGCCTGCAGCCAGATACCGCGCGGCGTCCAAGTCCACTTTTGTCAACAGAATATTGCCGAGGACACGGTCATTCTGCATCTTGTCGGCATTGGCGTGCATGGTGTAGGAATCTTCGTTGTTGGCAATGCCGGTGGGGTCTGTGGCGTAGGTCTTATCTGCATTGCGGATGCCAAAGGTGATGGTGACCACACCCTCGCCGGTGTCGATGAGCGTGCCGCCGCTGTTGGTCGTAGTGATGTCGGCGTTATAATCGATGTTGCCCAGCCAAATCGTTTGACCGTCCTGCGCTTTGGTGATTTCAAAGGCATACGCTCGCTTGCCGAGAACAGAACCTGCTGTGCCGGGTTTGGTTACATCCGTCCAATCGCCGTAGTACCCGCTGGGGGCGCGGCTCTCCACGATGACGAACTTGCCCTCGTTGCGCTGAGTGTAATAGAGGTTATCCGAGCCATTGGCATAGCTGCTGTGGTTTATAACCTTGTAGGTACCGTCCGACTGACGCTCAACCTTGTACTGGTTGTAACCGCCGAATGGAATATACCGCTGATTTACGGTGTCCCACGCAAAAATCTTAAACTCAGCATCACCCTTGATGCGCTGCTTGGTTTCGCTGTCGATTTTGTCGATGCTGACTTTTACCGACCACTCATCGTTTTTCATCGGGTAATCGTTCGAACTGTTGGCAGGAACGGTAATGGTCTGGTGGCTGCCCAGCGCGCCGGGCGTGGAATCAAAACCGTGCGGGATGGTGATTTCATCATAGCTGAATGTAATATTCGCAAGCTGCGCCCGCGCCAAGGCAATAGCGGCATCTACCATGCCCTGCGCTTCGTTCTGCAGCTGCCCGATGGCTGCATTCTTGGCGGCTTCGGCAGCGGCATCCGCTTCGGCTTGGCTGGTGAACGGTCCTTCCTGCCCGGAAAGCGTACTGGTGCTGGTTTTGGACACCTCGTAGTGAACCGTCCATGTGGCAGAACCATCGCCGCCGTTGAGGTGAAAACTGTCATCCTGCGTGTGACCGCTTGTGGTAATGGTCTGCGCTCCGGCAGGACTCATCTGCCAGCTGCCGCCGTCCACGCTGCCGCCGGTCCGGCTGGGCGTAACGGTAATGACCGCCCCGTCCACCTTTTCCAGCGTGTTCAGCTGAACCTTGTCGGTGTTGACAGTGAATGTCAGATCAAAGCTGCCGCTGGCAGTCTGGGCTGGAGCCTGCCAGTCGGCATAGTACTCCTGCGGCACAGGTTCGGGTTCCGGTTCTTCTCCCTCGATGGCGGGACCGATCAAGGCGACCGTCTGCCAGCCGCTGGCGGCGGGTTGATAAATGTAGGTGTAATATCCCGCTTCGGCGGTATAAGTCTGCACCCCGTTCAACAGTTCCTCTGCCGATTCCCGGTAAAGCGCAGCTGCCCTGCTGTCGGGGTAGTGCTGCATAATAAACAGCTGCAGATCGTCGTAAATCATTTCGCAAAAATCCGAGACAGACAGTTCCGCCTCATCTTCCGCGCAAAAAACAGCGGGAAAATCGCCGCCCTCGTCCAGAGAAAGCTGGTTCAGCCCACCCCAAATGCGAATCTGGTTGCCGTAATGGTCACCGGGGATGCACTGGTCTGCGCCCACCGTGGAGGTGTGGGAATAGCTGTACGGCGGGCAGCCGTTGGGCTGACCGTTGGCACCGTGGGTACAGCAGTAGGCAGGTTCGCCGTTAAACCAAATCAACCATGTGGCGTTGACCTTTGCCACCTTGGTGATGCGCCCGCTTGTCACAGCCGGGGTGGGACGTCCTGCGTAAGGTGCAACTCCCATATCCGCAAACGGAGGGGTAGCCGTGCTGCTGCGGTCAATTACGACATTCAGATTTTGAGTCAGTGAATTACCATCCGGGGCAGTGTAGACAAACTGCGCTGTGAAATCTTCGTCGGTCAGCAGATACAGCCCTGTGGCAGCGGCAGAGGTTTCCGCATACTCGCTGTGCAGAACGGTCGTGTCCTGCGCGGGTTCGCCGTAATAGTTCAGCAGCGTGACATTTTCGGGCAGCAGCACATCGGTTCGGGAACCGTCCGCTGGATATTCGACCTGCGCCATAAGCGGCACGATGGCATAGTCGGTATCCTCGGTCAAGGGTACGGTCACGGTTTTGTCACCGCTGTTCAGGGCATCCGGGTCAAGATGGCTGTCCTGCTCCAACTGACCGTCCGCCCACAGCGACAGACCGATTTTTGTCTGCCCTGTCGCAACCGGAAGCCCCTCGCTGCCGATGTAGGACCCGGCAGGTGCATCCGGCAGGTCGGCGTACAAAACCGCCGCGTCCGGGTCAAGGGTTGCCGTCTGCGCAGTTTCGGGGGTTGCTGCGGCATCCTCTGCAAAGGCGGGCAGTGCTGCGCCCAGATTTGTGAGCGCAATCCCACCCGCCAGCAGCAACGACAAGCCCTGCTTTATCCTGTGTTTGTTTTTCATACTGGTTCTCCTTTTGTTGCAAAAGAAAAAGCCCGCTGCACGGTGCAGCGGGCTTGGTTAGCGTTCGGGAGCGTGTTTCTTGGGACAGGGCGCGGCTCTGGGCTTGTAGGCTTTGCGGTATTTTTCGTCAGCATCATAGAACTGCTGCGGAGAAATGCCGGCATCCAGACACCCCTGCAAAACAACCGCATTGTAGCGGCTGCTGACCGGGAGCAACTGGTCGCGGTACGGCGCGTTCATCGTGTAAACCATGATTTCGTGCGGTGCGCCATCGGCATCCGTGACCGTCATGGTTTCCTTGTCATAGAATGTCGGGTAGCCTTCATAACAGTCAAGCTGAGATTCGTCGTGGTCGGTGACAGACCAGATCAGCCCTTCGACGCTTGCGCCCTCTTTGGGCAAAATCGTCAGGTAGCCGCGCCGGAACGCCAGCTCATAGCCGTCCAGCTTGGCGATACCCACGGCGGTTGCCTCCTGGCAGCGGTAAGCCATCTGCTCAAAATTCAGATTGGAACCATAGGCAAAGTATTCTTTTTTCGACATTTCTTCTCCTATCTGGCCTCGTCCGTGCGGGGCCGTGGTTGATTGCTGGGATACAGCGACTTGTCGTGCCGCCACGCCTTGTCACCGGGCAGATTTTTCAGCAAGTGCATCCGAACATTTTTGTACTCAGGACCAATCAGCCCCAGCCGCAGCAGAAAGGTGCGGAAAGTGAACGCCGGATTATCCCCGATGGGCGTTTTCCGGAACTGCGTGTACTTTTGGTTGATGCCCTGCGCCGAGATCGCCATAGCCAGAATGATGTTGGCTTTGGCTTCACCCGCATGGAGCGTGGAGTTGAACAACCGCCACTCGACTGTGCCATGGTAGAACACGGAATGGAGATTTAAGGCGTTATGTTGAGCTCAACATAATGCCTTTTATGCGCAGAAAAAAGTTATGCTGAGAATCTTTTAGAACAGATGTTACTTCGAGACTGTTCACCAGAAATCTCAGCATAATTTTCTACAAGGTCTTTAAAAACGCCTTTAAGTCAGGGTCGTCGTTCCAATCCGGCATGGCAGGCGTATTCATCCTCGTGTCCATTGTTTCTAATGCCTTGCGCCGGGCTTCGGGATTAGCTTTTGCGTAAACCTGTGTTGTCTCAATAGATTCGTGCCCCAAAAAATCACGAATATAAATGAGATTTTTGCCCGCCTCAACAAGATGCATTGCTTTAGAATGCCGGAGACAATGCGGTGTAATCTGCGGAAAAAATGAATCCACCGCAGTATTTGCTTTGTGGATATATTTTGCTAGCACGTAGGAAACACCGCTGCGAGTCAACTTTTTCCCTTGCGGATTTGTAAACAGCTGGTCATTGCGGCGTTCTGGTATATCAAGATGGTTCTCACAAATGTATTGTCGCAATACCTGT
>OJOK01001001.1_pt1 | contig 13666 bp, 9 predicted proteins | sample 1598051 | NCBI WGS metagenome assembly OJOK01 (sample SAMN01915205, study PRJEB22387) | human gut metagenome | isolation source: stool | host: Homo sapiens | place: USA
TCAGGCGGTAGTCGCGATTCTCGAACTCGTCGATGAATGCGGTCTTTTCATAGCCGGGTTTGTCGGTGAAACGCGAACCGTCGAGGTTGAGATAGGTATTGATGAACTGTTTGGTCAGCGAGTAGCTGCCGTACTGTTGCACGATGAAGTTGGAGTTGAGGTTGTGTGTCGCGTTCAATTCGGCATTGTAGACGCGGGCCCAGATTACCTCTTGCGTGAAGACGGATTCGCTCGTGAAGAGCTTCCGGTACTGCGTCGAAACGTTGGCCGGATCGGAGACCAGCGAATACTTTTTGCTGGTCATCAGTTCGTTGCAGGCACTCACGGCTGCACGCAGATAGGTCTCCGCTTCGTCCGCCGTCCATGGTTTCCCTGTCGAGGGATCGTTCGCGTGATATTTTCGGAAGGTGCCTTCATAGAGGCAGATACGGGCTTTGAGTGCCAATGCGACGTATCGGGTGATCTGCACGGAGTTGACTTCCAGAGCCGAACTCGATGTGCAGTACGTGCTGGCGAATTCGATGTCTTCGAGTACCTTGCGCATCACGTATTCGCGACTGTCGCGAGGCTTGTAAAGCGCCTCGTGGTCGTTGGAATCGATCGTCGAATCGTACCAGGGCACTGCCCCGAAAGTCTTGACCTTGTTCCAATAGAAATAGGCACGCCAGAAACGGGCGACGCCCTCGTAGTGAGCGAGCGTTGTCTCGCTGACGGCCGCCTGTCGGAAGTTGTCGAGAAAATAGTTGATGTTGCGCAGATCCTCCCAATCGCTCGTTCCCCAGCCCGACTGGTCGTCGGCATCAAAGTTGTCCGTGAGGAACTGGTATTCGCCGCGCCATGCCAGGCAGTCGGTACGGGCGTCGCCCGTGGCCACGGAGGCGGCGGTAGGACTCATCGTTTGCAGAAAGCCGTTGACGTAGGTTTGCAGATCGGTTTCGTTGCGGAAATAGCTCGGCGCGTCGATTTTGTTGGGATCCTCCTTCGAGAGAAAATCCTCGCAGGAACCGAAGAGCGCGACGCTCGCCAAGAGCATGAATATCTTTTTCATCGTTCGTATTTTTTGCAGGTTAGAAGGAAAGGTTGACTCCCAGTGTCACGGTACGCAGCATCGGATAACTGTAACCGTCGCCTTCGGAGGTGCGGAAATCCGAGTCTCCGGCGTTGATCACTTCGGGATCGTAGTTGTCGCAGTGTTCGAACATGGGCGAATAGGTCCATAGGTTCTCGCCCGACACCCATACTTTTAACCCTTTGATGTGTAGTTTCTTGCAGATGCGATCGGGGAAGGTATAGTCGACCGTGATGTTTTTCAGCCGGATATACGACACATCCTGCATATAGCGGTCGTTGTTGATCGTCAGCGGACGGTTGACCGATGACTGGTGGGTCTGGTAGGTCGTGTAGCGGGGCCAATAGGCCGTGTCCCAGTTGTCGAGCTCTTCGCGATAGACCTTGTCGCCCGTGTGCTGTTTGAGCATGTAGCCGAACGGACGGTTGTACTGGCCCCAGAAGAATCCCGAGTCGTAACGCGGATACCAATCCTTTTTGCCGACGCCTTGCCAGAAGGTCGAGATGCCGATACCGTTCCAGTTGAATCCCAGATTGATGCCATAGCAGTAACGGGGTGTTTCGTTGCCGATGACGGTAAGATCGCCCGGATCAGCGGTCGTGTAGGCGCCCCGATCGATTTTACCGTCCTGATTCAGGTCGGCGAATTTGACTTGTCCCGGTCGGGTCACCTTGTCGAGCGTTTGCAAGAACGACTGCTCGGCGTGCGAGTCGATGTCTTCCTGATCGCGGAAAAGACCTTCGCTCGGGACGCTGACGATGCGGGCCTTGATGCCCTCCTGAGCCAGCAGGCCGGCACCTTCGACGAGCGTCGCCACCTCCGAACCCGAAGCGACCATCACTACGTCGGGTTTCGCCGTGTCGGCGACGATGTAGGCGCCCTTGGCGAGCTGTGCGGCCTCCTCGCGGCGGCTTGCGGCCAGCGCGGGCAGGGTGATGCGGCTGCCCTGGTGGGTCAGCAGATAATCGTGCGCCTGGCGGGTGTGCTCCAGCTGCAAACGGTCAAAGTAGGGCGTGCGGGGCGTGTCGGCCCCGGCATAGCGGCTGACCAGCTCGTCCCAGTGTTCCAACGCGGCGGCGGCCACGCGGGGGTCATACATGATGCCGCTGTTTTTTTCGATCTCGCGGCGGCAGGCAGCGCTGGTCATGGCGGGGCGGTAGCTGCGGCTGCTCATCATCGCGTCGATGGAGTCCGCCACGGCAATGACGCGCGACCCCGGCGGGATGTCGTGCCCCGACAGCCCGTCCGGGTAGCCGCGGCCATCCCACCGCTCATGATGATGGCGCACCAGTATGGCGATTTCCTTGAAATCGTCGATTTTGCGCAGGATTTCATACCCGGTCACGGGATGGCGGCGCATTTCCTCCCATTCGGGCCGGGTCAGCGGACCGGCCTTGCGCAGGACGGAATCCGGCACGGCAATCTTGCCGATGTCGTGCAGGCTGGAGGCCATCGTGATGAGCGAGATGTCCTCGGTGGTCAGCGGATACTGATCGGTCAGGCGCATGAGCTGCGTCAAGATCATCTCGGTCATGGCCTGCACATTCAGCACGTGCATGCCGCTTTCGCCGTTGCGGAATTCTACGATATGACTCAGTACACCCACCAGCATATCCGTATTATTTTCACGGGCGCGGATCTGCTCAGAGACCATCTGCACCAGCCGCCGCTGCTTGGCGTACAGCTTGATGGTGTTGGTAACACGGCGGTACACGATACGAGCGTCGAAGGGGCGATTGACATAATCACTTGCGCCCAGCTCATAGGAACGCCGGATCGTCGCATCGGAGTCCTCGCTGGAGATCATAATGACCGGGATATCCTCGATGGTGTGGTTGGCATTCATGGCTTTCAGCACTTCAAAGCCATCCATAACGGGCATATTGATGTCCAGCAGCACCAGTGCAATGTTTCCGGCTTCTGCCTGCAATTTTTCCATGCATTCCCGTCCGTTTTCTGCTTCCAGAATGTGGTAACTATCCCCCAGGATCTCTGTCAGCATCATGCGGTTCATTTCAGAGTCATCCACAAGAAGAATCTGCGGCTTCTCCTCCACCAGTTCTTCCTGCGCGGTCAGCGCGTTTTCGGGGAGTTCCACCGTGACGGCATTCTTGCGGCACTTTGCCTGATACATCAGCCAATCCGCCCGGCGAACGATGTTTTCCATAGGGTCGGCGAGGGACTGTATCGTTCCGCCAATGCTCAGCGAGATACGGAAATGCGAATAGCCGGGTACAGATGCCATCTGCGCGGCGGTGCGGATCTGTTCCAGTTTGGTCTGCAAAAAGTCTCCCGGAATGCAGGATAACACCAGCAGAAATTCGTCTCCGCCATAGCGGATGAGCAGGTCCGACGCCCGGATGCAGGACTGGATGGTGTTTGCCACCGTTTTCAGTGCCATATCTCCGGCGTAATGCCCATAGGTATCGTTGCAGATCTTGAAATCGTCCACATCTATCAGCGCGATCCCTGCGGGGCCGATGGATTTACGGACAACTTCTTCGTAATAGCGGCGGTTGTAAATTCCTGTCAGCGGATCTCGATAGAGTTTTTCTTTGAATGCCTGCTCCTGTGCAGTACGCTGCTCGGTGGTTTCGTCCATCGGTGCTTTCTGATTTTCGTTCAATCGCTTCAGCGTTTGCTCCGCTGCGGCAAGAGCAGCTTCCTGTCGATGAAGCTTTTTCAACAGCTGCTGCTCACGCGCTTTGTAATATTTCTCAATCTCGGAAAGTGTATTCACGTTCTGACCTTCTTCTACATTATTTACATCATTTGTGTGTTTCATCTGCGGAAACGCGCGTTTCCGCTATTTTTTAATGGGGGGGTAACGCGGAAGTGTTTTACGGCCTGTTCCAGCGCTGCAATGTCCACGGGTTTGGAGAGATGTACATCCATCCCGGCTTCCTTGCTCTTCTGCATATCTTCCAAAAAGGCGTTGGCGGTCATGGCAAGGATGGGGATGATCCTGCCCAGTGGATTTTCGCCATTGCGAATGCGGCGGGTGGCCTCCAGGCCGTCCATCACCGGCATCTGCACGTCCATCAAAATCATGTCGTACTCGCCGGGCTTGACGCTGGCAAAGGCATCCACGATCTCCTGACCGTTGGGGTAAATTTTGCAGTGTGCGCCCTTGGATTCCAGCAGCAGCTCCAGGATCTCGGCGTTGATGGCGTTATCCTCGGCGCAGAGGAACTTCATGCCGGACAGAGGAGAAGTTTCTTCTGCTTCCTCCGGGAGCACCTGTGCCTCTTGCACCGTATCTGCTTCGGCATCAATGGGAAATTCCAGCACGACCTCAAAGCGGGTGCCCTTGCCGGTGGTGCTCTCCACGTGGATGGTGCCGCCCATCAGGTCTACGATGCTCTTGGTGATGGCCATGCCAAGGCCGGTGCCCTGCACCTTATTGGTGCCGGATTTTTCTTCGCGGGTAAAGGGGTCAAAAAGGGTCTTTTGGAACTCCTCGCTCATGCCGATGCCGTCATCCTGCACCACAAAGCGGTACCGGGCGAAGTGCTCGTTCCGGGGCAGCTCTTCCACCTCCAACCGGATATGCCCGCCCTTGGGCGTATATTTGACCGCGTTGGAGAGGATGTTCATCAGCACCTGATTCAGGCGGTTGGGATCTGCCAGTACGTTTTCGTGCTGCAGATGGGTGTTTACCGTAAAGGTCTGGCGGCGCTGGCCTGCCTGCTGACGGATGATGCTGTCCAGCTGGCTGACCTGCTGGGGCAGGTTCATTTTTTCTACATTCAGGGTGGTCTTGCCGCTCTCGATGCGGCTCATATCCAGAATATTGTTGATGATGCCCAACAGCAGCTGACCGGAAGTTTCCAGCTTGCCCAGATGTTCGGCCAGCTTTTCCGGCTGGTGCAGCTCGTTTTTCATCAGGGCGGTAATGCCGATGATGGCGTTCATGGGGGTACGGATGTCGTGGCTCATGTTGGAGAGGAAGTCCGTCTTGGCCTTGCTGGCGCGCTCTGCGGATTGCAAAGCCTCTGCTGCAACGACCTGCGCCTGCCGCAGCTCATCGTTTACCTGCGTCAGATGGATGTTGTATTGTTCCAGACGAAGGTTCGCTTCTTTTTCAGTCCGCAGCTCCTGCTGCTGCTTTTGCCGCAGGAGAAACCAGCCGACAAAAACTGTTATGACCGAGAACATCATCGCAATGACGATGATGATGACCATGACGATGTTGACCAGCTTCTGCGTATTCACGGCCACATATTCTGCCGGAACAAGGAACGCCAGTGTCCACTGGGCGTTTTCCATCTGCTTCAGGGCGTAGAAATACTCAGTCCCATCCAGCACGGCGTTGGAATAGCAGGAGCCTGTGCGGGCAAGCCGCTCCTTTGCCCCCGCAAAGGAAGAGCCGTGCAGATAGGACATCCGGGAGAGGACGGTGTATACGTTGTGTCCCTTCAGCAGCTCGGTGTCATTGGCGTTGAACAGCTTAAAGCCGTTGTTGTCCAGCACATAGACACTGTTGCTGTTTTCGTAGGCATCACAGCGGAAATAATCGTTCAGCTGGGTCATGCTCTGGGAGATGCCAAAGTAGCGCAGGGTGATCTCTTTTTCTCCGCTTTGCAGTGTGATGGGGGTGGAGAGCTGTTCCAGAAACACCATCCAGGAGTCGTCCTTGGTCAGCGAGTTGGAAATATAGCTGACCCGCTCCGGTGCGCTTTCCAGATAGTTCATTCCCCGCAGCAGCCCCATGCGGCCATACTCGGTATAATAATATCCGGCAGTATCCACGGCAATCAATTCGACCTGTTTTTCATGGTAATTGGAAAGCTCGGGCAGCTTTTTCAGATAGCGGTAGAGATCGGCATCGGTCTTTAGCGGGGTGTAGTACAAATAATTGCACTGCACATCCACCTCGTCCCAGTGGGTGTCGATGACATCCTCCAGATTGCGGAACATCTGGTGGGTGACCTCTTCCATCTGGCTCAGCCGCTCATGGTAGACAAGGTTCTGGATGTAGGTCTGGCTCATGACAAAAAGGGTCAGGAGCGACACGATGATGACAAAGCCGAAGCCACCAAACAGCTTTTTATAGATTTTGTTGTTCACATCCAGTATCTCCTGTCTGTTCTGTTTAACTCCATGCGGTATCTGCCCGGCTGATGGTGGTGTATGCGCCAAAGAAGGCTTTTGCGGCATCCATACCCACCACACCGCTGTCTGTGACCGTGGTCTCCGCAGCCAACTGGTCGCTCACACCGCAGATTGCAACCTGATAGGTTTTGCCCGTCTCCGGCTGCACCGGGCTTACCAGCACATAGGGGTAGCCCTTGCCGTTGCCGTAGGCATCGTAACCAGAAGCAAGCAGGTCGCTGATCTGCTGCCCGGTCAGGGAAACGGTCTGGATGGTGCGGTTCCAGCCGGTGGGCAGAATGACCGAAAGGTCGTAATCCGTAATATCCTTGGCGTACAGTTTGGCCGCTACGCCGTGATGGTTCTGATCGGTGGGGTTGCCGGGGATCCATGTGCTCAGCGAGACCAGCGCAAGGTCGCTGCCGGTAGCCTGTGCAAAGCAGCGACCCACCAGCATGGCGCAATCCTCCTGCGAAAGTTCTTCGGTGACGGTAGTGATGGTATCCGGGGTGTTGTTCACTACGCTATCCTGATCCTCGTCCATCTGACGGATCACATCTTCCATGGTAGCATCGCCCTTGATAAAGTCCAGCATTTTAAGACCGGTGGTCACGATGGTGTTTTCCCAGCCGGAATAGATAAAGGGCGCGGTGTTGCCTGCGTTCAGGGCATCGGCGATGTCGGCATAGTAGGTGCCGTCCGCTTTTGCGTCCTTGAAGGGCAGGAGGCTGCTTTTCAGCACCGTTGCGGGCTGCAGAGCGCTGGTGCCTGCAACGGTGGAAAGCACACGCATCACCTTGAGCGCATCTTCCAGCTTCTGGGGATCCTGCTCCAGCTTTTTATTCAGACCGTAGAAGCGGTTCACATTCAGCACAAAAACATTCTGGGTGCCGTCCTCGGAAAGATACGGCATCAGGCCGAATTTATCGGCGTTGCCGTCTGCCTCCACAATGCCGTTGGTGTTTCCGATCAAAAACAGGGTGTTCCCCTCGGCCATCCTCTGCCGGGTCACATTGTCGTCAAGAGCGTCGCCGGAGTCGTTCAGCATCCCGATGTCCTTCCACTTCTGGACATAGGCCATGGCCTGCATCATGCCGGGGGTATTGCTGACATTCGCCTTACCGGACAGATAATCCCGCTGCCACAGCCTGCCGTCCAGTGTGCCGAGGAAATCGGCGTCTGCAATGTTGCACAGATACTGGAAACCGTAGCCCGGATACTGGATCTGCGGCAGACAGAGATTGACCCCGGCTTCCTTTGCCTTTGCAGCCAGTTCTTCCAGCTCAGCGAAAGAATTGGGCAGCTCCCAGCCGTATTTCTTCAGCAGGGTCTTGTTGTAGGTGATGCCGTAGCAGTTGTAGGTCGAGGGCAGCAGGTAGATGGCACCGTTGTCGAACACGTCCTGCAGACGGGACTCCACATAGTTATCCGTAAAATCGTAGCCGGAAAGGTCCAGCAGTTTGTTGGAGACCAGATCGATCCGGGGGTCGTAGTAGGTCAAGGTGCAGACGTCCGGCAGGTCGCCCGCCGCAAACATATTCTGCAAACAGGTGGTGGTGTTATCGCCGCTGTAGGGCACGACCTCGATGTTCACTTCCGGGTAAACGCTGTGTACCTGCTCAATAAAGGCTTCTATCTCCTTATAAGGTGCCATAAAGGTGATGGCTTCGTGAGCAGCGTCTTTTTTAGCTGTTTCGGTCTTACCGCCGCAGGCGGTCAATGCTGCCGTTGCCGCAGTAATGCCGCAGACCTGTAAAAACGAGCGGCGGGAGATCTTTTTCATCATATAAATATACTTTCTCACATTTTCGGAAAGCAATACTACGCAAGTGCAGTAGCGCAGTGCTGCCTTAGCTATTCTTACACATCCCACAGGAACTCCGACGCTTGCGGCCTGTCCGCACGGGGCTTTGCGCCGAGTTTCCATAAAATGACAATATAATTGTACCATTGCGGCAAAGGCGTTTCAAGTTGATTTTGAACGTCTTGCAATATTTTGCATGAAAAATATGGAAAGTTCTGAATTTCGCTGACTGGAAATAGACTGAAGTGACACATATCACGACCAGATGAACCGAAAAGGGGGATTCGATGAAAAAAACTCCTTTTATTCTGCACGAAAAATTTCGTTCGGACAACAACGAACAGCGCAAAGAACGGTTTCAAAAGGAATTTGAGCGATACATCATCGATGGATTGCTCAATGCCGTTCCTTCAAGATCCTGCGCCTGATTTGGCATCCCTGAATTTGAAGGAGAGATGCGTTATGCTGCGCATGGATGCTCGTGTACAAAAAGAAGGGGGCAAATCATGAAAGCAGCAATTTATTGCCGCCTGAGCAAAGAAGATGAAGATAAAATTGGTGAATCGGAGAGCATTCAGAATCAAAAGTCGATGCTGCTCCAGTACGCCCTGGAGAAAGGATTTGATATTTACCAGATCTATTCGGATGAGGACTATTCCGGCATCGACCGGAACCGTCCGGCATTCAATTCAATGCTGCAAGCCGCAAGCGAACATCAGTTTGATGTGGTACTGGCCAAAACGCAATCCCGTTTCACCCGTGACATGGAACTCGTGGAAAAATATCTGCACGGAAAGTTCATGGAGTGGGGCATCCGCTTCATTGCGGTGGTAGACCATGTGGATACCAACGATACCGCGAACAAAAAATCCCGCCAGATCAACGGCCTGATCAACGAGTGGTATCTGGAAGATCTGTCCACCAATGTCCGCTCGGTGCTTGACCACAAGCGGAAAGAGGGGCTGTTCATCGGCTCTTTTGCACGGTATGGATACTGCAAAGACCCAAATGCAAAAGGAAAACTCATCATCGACCCGGAAGCAGCCGAAGTGGTAAGGCGGATCTTTTCCATGGCTCTTAACGGGATCGGCGCACACAAGATCGCACGCATCCTGAATGACGAAAAAATTCCAAGCCCAACAGCCTATAAGCAGCTGCATGGCATCCATTACCGCAGTGCATTAAAGAATACAAATGCGGCTCTTTGGAGCAGTCCCACCGTATATCAAATATTGCATGATCAACTTTATATCGGAAATATGGTGCAGGGAAAGCATAAAAAGATAAGTTACAAGTCTGAAAAGACGATTTGGCTTCCAAAATCGCAGTGGATCGTTGTAGAAAATACGCATGAAGCTATTATTGAGCGAGAAATGTTTGAAACGGTCCAGAGGATGATGCAGGAGCGCACCCGGAGCGGCGAGAAGGGAACGATCCATCCGCTGGCAAAAAAAGTGGTTTGTGGATGCTGTGGCAGCTGCATGGAGCAAACTGGCCGTCAGTCGAGAGCGGATGGAACACAAAGACGCTATGTTCGCTGCCGGATGCACCAGCGCGCACCGGAAGTGTGCGGCAACAGGACCTGTACAGATATGGACGCGTTGGAGAATGCTGTACTGGAACGTATCCGGGCGTATGCGGCAGACTATTTTGACCCTGAAAAAGTTACCCTTCCAGAACAGGATGACCCCGTCCGGCAGCGAGAGCAGGCCAGGCGTGACGAGCTGAAACGGTTGAAGAGCGAAGCAGCCCGGCGGCGCAAGGCCATGCAGGAGTTGTATCTGGATAAGGTGTCAGGTTTAATTGATGCCGTTCAGTTTTCTGAAATGAACCAGACCTTTCTGGAAGAAGTGAAAAAGGCAGAGATCCGGATCGATACATTGGAAACGGAACTGGAGCAACAGCAGGAAGAAACCGGTGGAGTCCAGACGCAGATGCAGCGTGTCCGTGAACTGGCACAGGTTTCGTACCTGACCCGCGAACTTGTTGTACTGTTGGTCCATCGTGTTATTGTCAGCCCAAAAGATCCGCTTACCGGAGAACAAAAAATAACGATCGAATGGAATTTCTGAGTCGGCAGACAGTTCGACTGCCCCGTTGGGCTATTTTCGTCAGCCCAGGTCGGATACACCTCACTGGACGCCACGTTGGCGATATAGCTGCGGAACGAGACGGTGACGTTCCGGGCCGAGGCAGCGGGTCTGCCGAGATGGACGGTGATATTTTTCGGGATGATGACCCGGTCCAGCACCCGCGGCATACAGGAGAGGAACGGGTTCGGGCCGCTGCCGCCGTCGCCGGTGAAGAGGCTGTGGGGTGGGATGACGATGGGGACGTTGGGCGTGTCCCGCATCTCCTCGGTGTCGGGTATCATCTCGGGCTGGGCCAGCGTCACCTGCCCGGGAAAGACCTGCACGCCCTGAATGCGGACGGTGCGGTAGCCGGGTTTGGAGGCCACGAGGTCACAGACCGCGTAGGGGGGCTGCGTGGTGTTGTTCTCGTCCAGAGAGAGAGCACAGGCGGGGGTGGTAAGGGTGACGTCGTCGGCGTTGCCTTCGGCGTCGGTCAGGCGGGTGGCGGTGAAGCCGTCGCCGCTGACGGTGACGGTCACACCCTCGACAGGGCTGGACTGACGGGCCGCAAAGGCCTGAATGCGGAGAGTTCCGGTGTTCTTCATGGAGATACGCTCCTTTGCTGGTAAAAGTATGCTTTTGCCCCAGCGTATTCCGTCCGGCGCCCGGGCGTGCATGACAATGCCCGGTGCAAACAAAAAAAGCCGCCCGTAGGCGGCAGGGAATTACAGAAATCAAATTTTCTCTAAAGGCTTCCCCCGGTTGGGGGGAAGCTGTCACCGCAGGTGACTGATGAGGGCGCAAACGAGCAGCAGCTTACGGGAAATTGCCCCTCATCCGGCTGCTCTGGGACGAACTCTAAAAGTTGATTTCCGTGGCAGGGGAGAATAGCTTATTTGGCGTTGTCCTTGGCAAGGGCAGCGTCAATATTTTTTTGCAGGGCGGCAAGGTTTTCTTCCTTGTCGATGCCGCCCAGCAGGGGCTGGCCCACAACGTTGCCGTCCCGGTCAAAAACGTAGGTGGTGGGGAAGGCCATGATGTTCAGCGCAAACTTGCCGGCGTCGCTGCCGGAGGCAAAGTAGATGTTGCGGTAGCTTGCGCCCGTTGCAGCCAGCAGTTTTTTGGCGGCATCAATGCCCTGCTGGTTGCCGTCTAGCGTCTCGGTGTTGATGCCGACAACCTCGCCGCCCTGTGCCTTGACCTTCTCGTTCAGGGCGTTCAGGTCGTCCAGTTCCTCTACGCAGGGCTTGCAGCCGTTGAACCAGAAGTTCACCACCGTAAAGGCGTTGCCCGCAAACAGACTGTTGCCCACCGGGTTGCCCTCTAAATCGCTGCCCTCAAACTGGGGGAAGGCAGTGCCCTGTGCGGCAGCGCCGGAAGCGGCCGCGTCCGCGAGGGCAAGGGTGGCAATCTGCTCCTCGATGGCACGGATTTTTTCTGCATCGGCGGTCAGGGTCTTGTACTCCTCATCCGAGAATTGGTCCTTTGTCTTTTCCACGGAGCTGCGCAGAAAATCGCCGTAGTTCGTGCTGAGGGTGGTCTCAGTCATGTTTTTGTCCATGGAAGCGAACACCTTCTCCCACAGGGCATCGTTTGCGGAAAGGATCTCGTTTTCCTCGGCCAGCAGCTGCTCCTCGGTCTTGGTTTCCGCTGCCGCAGAGGAAGCGGCAGAAGAAGAGGATGCAGAAGATGCAGAGGACGCGCCCTGCCCGCAGGCGGCAAGGCTGAAAGCCAGCGTAAGGCTGAGCAAAAGTGCGGTTACACGGTTGAATTTCATGGTTTTACTCCTTTGTTGTTTCGGTGTTTGATTGGTCTCCCAGCCCGAACTTGTACTGGATGGCGTCCGTGGGGCAGGCTTTCATACACATCCCACAGCGGATACATTCGGCGTGGTTGGGGGTCTTGGTAATGTCTACGTCCATCTTACAGGCCCTTGCGCAGGCGCCGCAGGAGACGCATTTATGGGTGTCTACACGCATCTGGAACAGCGAGACCTTGTTCAGCAGCGCATAAAACGCGCCCAGCGGGCACAGCCACTTGCAGAAGGGGCGGTAGAACACCACGCTGCCCATAATGACTGCCAGCAGAATGCAGGCTTTCCATGTGAACAGCTTGCCCAGCGCGGCGCGGATGCCAGCATTGGTCAGGGAGAGGGGAAGGGCGCCTTCCAGCACGCCCTGTGGGCAGAGATATTTGCAGAAGAAGGGGTCGCCCATGCCCAGCTCGTTGACCGCCAGCAATGGCAGCAGCACCACCATGACCAGCAGCACCGCATACTTTAAATAGCGCAGCGGCTTTAGCTTTTTGGTGGAAAGCTTGGGAGAGGGAATCTTGTGCAAAAGCTCCTGAAACCACCCGAACGGGCAGAGGAAACCGCAGATGAACCGTCCCAGCAGCACCCCGAAAAGGATGAGAATGCCGGTGATGTAGTAGGAAAAGCGGAATTTGGAAGAGCCCACTACCGCCTGAAACGCCCCCACCGGGCAGGCACCGGCAGCGCCCGGGCAGGAATAGCAGTTCAGCCCCGGGACGCAGACGTATTTTCCATTGCCCTGATACAGCGTTCCTTTAGCAAAGTTGGGCAGGTGGATGTTGGTTAAAAGGGTCGCTCCGGCCTGTATAAAGCCCCGGAACCGGGCAAGGGGATTTAATTTTTTCTTATCCAATGCCCACACACTCCATACACAGCCGGATGGCTTTTGAAAATACGGTGTCTGCCTCGCCCCGCCATACGCCGAACAGCAGCATCAGTACCCCGGCAGCAAGCAAAAGCAGCTGCGCCTGTTTTTTTGTCATGAACATCATAGCCTCCTGTTGTTTGATGGCACCAGTATACACTATTCCGGGATAAAATTTCTGCTAAGAAAATCTTAACACGAATCTTAACACCGTCTGCTATAATCTGTTATAATGAAGAAAAACGCAAGAAATGGATTTTTTACGGGAAGGGTGGAAAACAAAATGCGCCTTTTGGTGGTAGAGGACGAGCACTCCCTGCGGGAGGACATTGCCCGGAAGCTGCGGCTGTCCGGGTACGAGGTGGACGCCTGTGCAGACGGCGAAGCCGCATTGGAAGCGCTGACGGCAGAGCGGTACGACCTTGTACTGCTGGACCTCAATCTGCCCAAGGTGGACGGGATGCAGGTGTTGCGCAGCTTACGGCAGCACGACCTTGAGACCTGTGTGCTGATCTTATCAGCGCGCAGTGAAATTTCAGATAAGGTGGAGGGGCTGGATGCCGGGGCGAACGATTATCTTTCCAAGCCATTCCACCTTGCAGAATTGGAAGCCCGGGTGCGCAGCCTGACCCGGCGCAAGTTCATCCAGCAGGACGTCTGCCTGTGCTGCGGGCGGCTCAGCTTCAACACCCGCAGCCGCGTTGCCACGGTGGATGGTCAGACCCTTGCCCTGACGCGGAAGGAGAGCGGCGTACTGGAATATCTGCTGCTGCATCAGGGACGCCCGGTCAGTCAGGAAGAGCTGATTGAGCACGTCTGGGACGGAAGCGTGGACAGCTTCAGCAACTCCATCCGGGTACATATCTCTGCCCTGCGCAAAAAGCTGCGGGCGGTGCTGGGCTACGACCCCATCCGCAACCGCATCGGGGAAGGCTACGAGATCGGAGGA
>OJOK01001010.1_pt1 | contig 13595 bp, 12 predicted proteins | sample 1598051 | NCBI WGS metagenome assembly OJOK01 (sample SAMN01915205, study PRJEB22387) | human gut metagenome | isolation source: stool | host: Homo sapiens | place: USA
GATTAAGCTTCGGCGTTGGCAACGTCTAAGAATGTCAGCGTCAGCTGTAAAGCGTCGACATTCTGGTTCGGAAATAATACGGCAAAGTTTTCTTTAGTCAGCTCGCCCAGCTTTTCGCTGTCCATATTAACGATTCCGGCCAAAGTCTCAATGGTCTCGCCTCTGCCGGCGGCGGCATCCATGGCAAACTGTTCCATATTGTTTTCCATAAAGGCCAAAACCATTTTTCCGGTACCGCCGGTTACGCGGCCGTCAGGATCGCAGCCGGACGTACCGAAAGTAATACCGAAAGTCTGTGTACCGAAAGAACCGTTGGTCGTAACCGCCAAAATCTGCGGCGCCGTACCGCTCTGTCCTCTCCAGGCCATCGAACCGAGTCCGCAGCCGGTGCTGTCAATGGCCATGGCGTTGGAAGACAACGTCAAAACAGTGGCCAGGGCTGAAGCAAGATAAAGTTTTTTCACGAATTTTCTCCTTTAAAGTCAAAGCATTTAGCTTTTTTCTTATACCACACCCTAAACTTTTGTACAGACTTTTTGACCGTCGGTAACAAAAAAATAAAAGGCTTGAAGTATTTTATTTCTGTGCTATATTAGCCGGCAAACAAGCAACAAAAGGCTGTGACAGATTCCAACCCGGTTTGTCGCAGCTTGATTTTTCTAACTTTTTTCAAGGCACTGACCCGGCAAAGAAATTTGCGGGCAATAATTTTTTTAGGAGTAATAAAATGGATAAGTTTCCTTTGACTAAAGACGGTTTTGTGGCTCTGGAAGCCGAATTGAAGCACCTGAAAGGCGTTGACCGCCCCAACATCATCGCCGCCATTGCCGAAGCGCGTTCGCACGGCGACCTCTCGGAAAACGCCGAATACTCCGCCGCTAAGGAAAAGCAGAGCTTCATCGAAGGACGCATTCAGGAACTTGAAGCCGTCATCAGCCGCGCTCAGGTTATCGATCCGTCCCAGAATACCGGAAACGTCATCCGTTTCGGTGCCACGGTCGTTGTCGTCGACGAAGACACCGATGCCGAAAAATCGTACCAGATTGTCGGCGACTATGAAGCCAACATCGAAAAGAACAAAATTTCCCTGTCTTCGCCTCTGGCCAAAGCGCTCATCGGCAAAGAAGTCGGCGACGTTGCCGAATACGTCGCGCCCGGCGGCAGAAAATCTTTCGAAATTCTCGAGGTCATTTACAAATAGACAGCCTTTAAAATTTGTCTGTCAATAAATATATTGAAGCCGGTTATGCACAACCGGCTTTAATTTTTTTTGCAGGAGAAGAAAATGGCTGACAACAAGGACTGCACCTACGAATACGACTATGCGGACAAATGCGACTGCAGCGAAGACGACAAATGCGGCTGCTCCTATCCCAACAATATGCCGCATGACTTCGGCTGCACCTGTTCAGAAGACGACGAAGACGAAAACACGCTGAACTGCGATTGTTTCGAAAACAGCGAATATGCCGTCAACACTCTGCTCTGCAACCGCCTGATCGTCCATGAGCAAGACGATGACGAAGACGGCTGCTGCGGCAATTCGGTTCTGGTTCGCGAATACGCGCCGGACTTCATCGCCCCCGCCGTTATGCCCGACAACGCCATCGACGACGAGTTTCACCTTTCCGAATACATATGCGGCGCATACGGCCTGCTTTTCTTTTACCCTGCCGACTTTACGTTCATCTGCCCGTCGGAAATCATCGCCCACAACAACCGGCTGGCAGAATTTAACAAGCGCGGCGTCAAAGTGATAGGCGTCAGCGTTGATTCAAAACATTCGCATCTGGCCTGGAAGAAAATGCCGGTTAATGCCGGCGGCATCGGCGACATCAAATTTCCGCTGATCTCCGATATTACCAAGGAAATCTCTCACGATTACGGCGTCCTTGACGAAGACGGCGCCGCGCTCCGCGCTTCGTTTCTGATTGACAAAACCGGTATCATCCGCCATCAGATAGTCAACGACCTGTCCATCGGCCGTGACGTCGACGAAACGCTGCGGGTCATTGACGCTCTGCAATTCATTGAAGAACACGGCGACGTCTGCCCTGCCGGATGGCATCAGGGGGACAAAGGGATGCGCCCGACGCCGCAAGGCGTTGCCGATTTTCTCAAGGAAAACAGCATCAAGTTGTAAAAAGCGCAGAAAAAGCCTTAATTTTTTCAAAGCGGACAAATTATCCGCTTTGCTTTTTAATTGCTTGAAAGATAAAAATGCCGGCTTTATATTAAGGACATTCAAAATAACGGAGAATAAGAATGGCTGAATATAAATCAAAAGTCCTCATCATCGGTTCTGGCCCCGCCGGATACACTGCAGGCATTTACGCGGCCCGCGCCGGCCTCAAACCGGTTCTGGTTTCCGGAACGCAGGTCGGCGGTCAATTGACCATCACGACCGAAGTTGAGAACTTTCCGGGTTTTCCCGAACCGATTCAGGGCGGCGAACTGATGCAGCGCATGCGCGATCAGGCGCAAAATGTCGGCGTGCAAATGATTGACGACACGATTACCGAAATCGATTTTGAGCATCGGCCGTTTGTCTGTTCTTCCGAAAACGCCAATTCTTTCGTCGGCGATTCTCTGATTATTGCCACCGGAGCTTCCGCACGCTGGCTCGGTCTGCCCAGCGAAGAAAAATTCCGCGGCTTTGGCGTCTCGGCCTGCGCAACCTGCGACGGCTTTTTTTACCGCAACCGCAACGTCGCCGTTGTCGGCGGCGGCAATGTCGCCATGGACGCTGCCCGCTGCGCCAAGCGTCTGGGTGCCGAGAATGTCTACATCGTCTACCGCCGCGGCATGGCCGAGCTGCCTGCCCGTAAGGAGGAGGTCGAGCACGCCGAGGAAGAGGGCATCATCTTCAAGACCCTGTGCAACCCCGTTGCCATCCACCCGGACGAGGACGGCTTTGTGCACTCCATGACCTGCATCGAGATGGAGCTGGGTGAGCCGGATGCTTCCGGCCGCCGCCGTCCCATTGAAAAGAAGGGCAGCGAGTTTGAGCTGGACGTGGATACCGTGATCATGAGCCTGGGCACCAGCCCCAATCCCCTGATCCGCTCCACCACTCCCGGTCTGGAGACCAACAAGCACGGCTGCATCGTCACCGAGGGCGACGAGGGCAAGACCAGCCGTGAGGGCGTGTACGCCGGCGGCGATGCCGTGACCGGTGCCGCCACCGTCATCAAGGCCATGGGTGCCGGTAAGGCAGCCGCCAAGGCCATGGACGAGTACATCCAGAACAAGTAACCGTGATTCCTGGCTCCCCTATTAGGAGAGCTCCGCAAGGCGCTGGCACAGCCAGACCGAAGCGGTGAGAGATTCAGCCGACATTCCATTGCGGAGTGTCGGCTTTTTTGTTGTTGTATCCCACTCTTTATGCATCCTGACCAAAAAACAGAGCAATATTTTGTCGCTCAAACTTGGCGGAGTCTGATTGATTTTGACTGAGATTTTGCTATAATAAGGGTACAAGGCGGTCAGAACCCGCCAACGTCAGTCAAAATCAATCATATAAATCGAACAAGGGGGAATGTTCCCGATGCTGGCAGAAGAACGATTCAGCCTGATTTTGGATCTGCTGGCGCGGCAGCGCACCGCCACCGTGCAGGAGCTGTGCGAGGCGCTGAGCGCCAGCGAGTCCACCATCCGGCGCGACCTGAACGAGCTGGACAAGCAGGGCAAACTGAACAAGGTGCACGGCGGGGCCACCCTGCCGGACAGCCCCTTCCGCACCGACGAGCCCACCATGGCCGCCAAGGAAGAGCTGGCCGTCAGCCAGAAACAGAGCATCGCCCAGGCGGCGGCAGAACTGATCCTGCCGGAAGATTTCATCTATCTGGATGCAGGTTCCAGCACGCTGGCTCTGGCACGGGCGCTGAGCGGCCCGGCCCTGAACGCCAGCTATGTGACCAACGGCGTGGCCCACGCCCGCCTGCTGGCCCAGAAAGGCTGCCGGGTGTTCCTGCCCGGCGGGCTGCTGCGGCCCCAGACCGAGGCCATCATCGGGGCGGCTGCACTGACTGCCATCCAACAGTACAATTTCACCAAAGCCTTCATGGGGGCCAACGGCGTGGCGCTGGGTTCCGGCTTTACCACCCCAGACCCCGAGGAGGCAGCCGTCAAGGCTGCGGCTCTCCACCGGGCGCGGGAGGCGTGGTTCCTGGTGGACGACACCAAATTCGCGCAGGTCTACCCCGCCGTCATCTGTGATCTGCACAGCGGTGCCATCCTGACGAACCGGTGCCCCAACCCCAAATACCGGCAATATACTCTGATAAAGGAGACCGAGGTATGATCTACACTGTTACATTCAATCCTGCCATTGATTATGTCGTCCGTCTCGACAGACCCCTTGAGGTGGGCGAGGTAAACCGCGCCGCCGGGGAGGACTGCGTGCTGGGCGGCAAGGGCATCAATGTTTCCGGCGTGCTCCGGGAGCTGGGCTGTGAGAGCGTGGCTCTGGGCTTTGTGGCCGGTGAGACCGGTGCCTGGCTGGAGCGTGGTCTGGCCGCGCAGGGGCTCCGGACCGATTTCATCCATCTGGCCGAGGGCATGACCCGCATCAACGTCAAGATCAAGGCAGGCACCGAGACGGAGCTGAACGGCGCAGGCCCCAGCATCCCGGAAAGCGCCATGCAGCAGCTGGAAGCCCAGCTGGGCACCCTGCAGCCGGACGACATCCTCATTCTGGCGGGCAGCATCCCCAAGAGCCTTTCCCAGAGCACCTACGAGCGGCTGCTGGCAGGGCTGGAGGGCCACGGCGTGCGGGCCGTGGTGGATGCCACCCAGGATCTGCTGGTCAACGTCCTCCCCTATCACCCCTTCCTGATCAAGCCCAACGATCACGAGCTGGGCGAGATCGTGGGCCGGGAGCTGAAAACGGACGAAGAGATCACCGCCGCCGCCCGCGCTCTGCAGGAAAAGGGTGCCCGAAACGTGCTGGTGAGCATGGCCGGGAACGGCGCTCTGCTGGTGGATGAGCACGGCGAGGTGCACCGCATCGGCTGCCCCAAAGGCAAGGTCGTGAACAGCGTGGGCGCAGGCGACAGCATGGTGGCCGGTTTCGTGGCAGGCTACCTGCGCAGCGGCAGCTATCTGGAAGCCCTGCGTCTGGGTACTGCCTGCGGCAGTGCCACTGCGTTCAGCCTCGGGCTGGCAAAGAAGGAAAAAATCGACGCTTTGCTGGCGACGATTTGAGCGATAGAAGGAAACAAGGAGAGGAGACACACTATGCGAATCACGGAATTGTTCACGGCACAGTCCATCGCGCTGGACGAAGCCCAGCAGGACCGCAGCCAGATCATCGACCGTCTGGTGGAGCTGCAGGCGACCCACGGCAATATCAGAGACAAGGAAGCCTACAAAAAGGGCCTGTATGAGCGCGAGGACGAGGGCTCGACCTATGTTGATAACGGCATCACCGTCCCCCATGCCAAGTGCGACTGCGTGACCCGGCCCAGTCTGGCGGCCCTCCGCCTCAAGACCTCGGTGCAGTACAATGCCGAGGACGACGGCAAGACCGACCTGCTGTTTGCCATCGCAGCCCCCAAGAACGGCAGCCTCCACGTGGATATGCTGGCCCGTATGATGCAGATGCTCATGAACGAGGACTTCGTGGAGAAGCTGCGCACCGCCAAGACCCCGGAAGACTTCCTCGCCGCCATCGACGCGCAGGAAGAAGCCCAGTTCGGCGACGAGAGCTTCACCGACCAGGAGATCGAGCAGGCGGGCTACCGTGTGCTGGCCGTCACCGCCTGTGTCAACGGCATCGCCCACACCTACATGGCCGCTGAAGCCCTGAACAAGGCCGGTGCCAAGATGGGCGTGACCATCAAAGTCGAGACCAACGGCTCCGACGGCGCAAAGAACATCCTGACGAAAGACGAGATCGCCAACTGCGACGGCATCATCGTGGCGGCGGAGAAGAAGATCGAGACGGACCGCTTCGACGGCAAACCGGTCCTCTTCACCCGCGTGGACGACGGCATCCACAAGCCTGAAGAGCTCATCCATAAGATAACCTCCGGCGAGGTGCCGGAGTTCCACGCTAAGGGCGGCGCACAGGCCGCGGAGGACGCTTCTGCCTCCGACAGCTTTGGCCGCAGCCTCTACAAGAATCTGATGAACGGCGTCTCCCATATGCTGCCCTTCGTGGTGGGCGGCGGCATCATGATAGCGCTGGCCTTCCTGCTGGACGATTACAGCATCGATCCCTCCAACTTCGGCATGAACACCCCGCTGGCCGCCTTCTTCAAGACGGTGGGTTCTGCGGCCTTCAGCTATATGCTCCCCATCCTGGCGGGCTTCATCGCCATGTCCATTGCGGACCGTCCGGGTCTGGCTGTCGGCTTCGCAGGCGGCGTGCTGGCCATGAACGGCACCAACTTCGCCGGTATCGCAGCCGGTGAGACCACCGGCATCTCCGGCGGCTTCCTGGCCGCTCTGCTGGCCGGTTTCGTGGCCGGTTATGTGGTGGAGTTCCTCAAGAAAATCACGGAGAAGCTCCCCGCCAGCCTGAACGGCATCCGTCCCATGCTCATCTACCCGCTGGGCGGCATCCTCATCGTGGGCGTGGTCATGTGCGGTATCAACCCCATCATGGGCATGATCAACACCGCCATGACCAACTGGCTGAATGCCATGGGCGGTACCTCCAAGGTCCTGCTGGGTGCTATCGTGGCCGGTATGATGAGCATCGACATGGGCGGCCCCTTTAACAAGGCGGCTTACGTCTTCGGCACCGCAGCCCTCGCCTCCGGCAACTATGAGGTCATGGCCGCTGTCATGGTGGGCGGCATGGTACCTCCCATCGCCATCGCCCTCTCCACCACTTTCTGCCCCAAGAAGTGGACTCCCGACGAGCGCCGCAACGGCATCGTCAACTACATCATGGGCCTCTGCTTCGTCACCGAGGGCGCTATCCCTTACGCAGCGGCTGACCCGCTGCGCGTCCTGCCCAGCTGTGTCATCGGTGCAGCCCTCTCCGGTGCGCTGTCCATGACCTTTGGCTGCGCTCTCCGCGCCCCTCACGGCGGCATCTTCGTCTTCCCGGTCGTTGACCACGCTGTGATGTACTGTGTGGCTCTGGCGGTCGGCAGCGTCGTGGGTGCGGTCATCCTGAGCCTGCTCAAGAAGACCCGCACCGAAGAATAATCAGGCTATTCGCTCCCTTTTCAAGTATAAACAGCCAAAGGCCCCCATCCGGCAGATACCGGATGGGGGCCTTTGGCGTGTAAGATACAGTTAAAAAGGCTCTCCCTAAGGGAGAGCCTTGGCAGAACCATAAAAACCTGTATAAAACACAAAAACCCGCCTGGCAGCGGGTTTTTGTGTATAGAGGGGTGGGAAAGTATATAAAGTGGTGAATCGCGTGATCAGTCGGCAACATATCGTACCCGAACACCGGGATCCCCGGCGGTACATCAGAACTTCAGTGACACTGCCTTGCAGTATGTATTATACCCGAATTTGTTTTCTTGTCAAATGCAAAAATTTGGTTTCGCTTTAATTTAGCACTTTACTTTTTGACAAAAACTTTATATAATTAAAGACGGCAAAACGAAAACTGATTTTTGCACAGTTTGTGCTATTGCTACAACAATAAAACTTTACTTTCAAAAAAATTTATGTAATGTAACATATTTCAAAAGGAGTACTTTTCCTATGGACGATTTGGACCGCAAGATTCTCGCCCTCCTCGCAAAGAACGCCCGTATGCCGGTGAAGGAGATCGCCGAAAAGGTGGCGCTGACCAGTCCCGCTGTCTCCAGCCGCATCCACAAGCTGGAAACGGACGGCATCATCAGCGGCTATACCGTGATGCTCAACCGCCCGTCTGACCGGGTCTATGTGGATGCTCTCATCAGCCTCTCGGTGGCCCCGTCCCAGCGGGACGAGCTGGTGGAGCTGATGAAGAACAGCAAAGAGGTGCTGCAGTGCTACCACGTCACGGGCGCTTACACCTTCCTCATCAAGGTGAGCTGCGGCAGTATGCCCCAGCTGGAGCATCTTATCTTACAGTTCCAGAAGCTGGGTACCACCAGCACCCAGATCATCCTCTCGACGCCCGTCAATCACGGTGACCTTGAGGCCATGATGCTGTAAGCGTTCATAGAACTGTTACACTTGTGGGTGCAATTTTCGCCCGCCGTGGGTCGTTTACCGAATAGCAGGGATAAATCATCAAATACTATCACTGCACACCGAAAACCTCACCCTGCGAACGAAAGGATAAATTGAATATGAAACGTATCATTGCTTGTCTGATGGCCGGCGTCATGCTGCTGGCTCTGGTGGGCTGCGGCGCGTCGGGCAGCTCCGGCAGCGCGTCTTCTGCCGCGAAGAAAGATTACACCCAGATCCTCCACGACGCCCGCAGCGACGAGGACAACAAGTATGAGATGATATTCACCAAAGGCGAGGACGGCAAGTTCACGGCCCAGTACGGCTACAGCGCCGAGTATGAGGCCGACCAGCTCTCCGATGAGGTGGCCAACATGATGATGCCTCTGCTGGGCCTCGAGGACGATATGTACGACGACTTCGCCGCCTCAGTGTCCGGCATGATGGTCAGCGTCTACGGCGTGGCCATCGTCAAGCCCGCCGAGGGCAAGACGCAGGACGTGGTGGATGCGATGGATGCCTATGTCCAAAGCCAGCAGAAGTCCATGGAGCATTACCTCGAAGACCAGTACCAGATCGCTTCTGCCGCCCGCGTGGCGACTGTCCCCACCGGCGAGGTGGTCATGGTCTGCTGTGAGGACAGCGACACCGTCTTTGAAAACATCAAAAAGGCTCTGGCCGCATAACGTATTGTAGGAAAAAGCCCCCGCTTCCAGCTGGAAACGGGGGCTTTGCTGTATTTGTTGATTACGGATTCTCGATGGCGTTCACGAGCTTGTTGGCGATGTACTGGTGGCCCTTGATGGTGGGATGCACGTCGAGGGTGGTCTCCGTGTTGGGGATGGCCACATAAGTCAAGTTATAAGTCTTGGCGATCTGCTTCTCAAACTTGTTCAGCTTGTTGAAGTAGCTGCGCCAGCAGGGGATGAGCGGCACAGGGTTGGTGTAGCCCACGAGGATGATCTGGGCATCCGGGTTGAGATTGCGGATCTCCTGCACGATGGAGATGAGGGCTGCGGTGGTCTTGGGGTAAGTCTCGTCGCAGATCTTGCTCATGCCGGAGAAGAGCAGGTTCCAGGTGGCGTCCCTCTCGGCCTTGGTCAGGTTCATCGCCTTGATGCTGCGGTAGATGGCGGACATGGTGGAGCCGGAACCTTCATTGCGCAGGTCGCCGGCCAGAATGGTAGCGGCCAGTTTTTCGCTCTTCCAGTTGGTGGCGTTGCCCAGAGCCACGATGCAGGGGACGAAGGCGTCGTTGGAGCCGATCTGGACGGAGACGACGTCGGCCTTGCGGATGTAGTCCTGGAACTCAGGGTAGTTGTACTCGCAGCCGGACGCCATGTTCATCTGGGGCATCTTGCCGTACCGGATCATGTCCGCGAGGTCGGGAGCCGTCAGGGCCGGCAGGCCGAGGTTGATGGCGTGGTCACGGTCGAGGCCGAGAGCTGCAGCCACCTTGCCGACATAGCAGTTGGGAGAGTAGCCCTGAAAGTTGGGAGTCATATCGACGCTGTAGCCGGAGCGCGCACTGTACTGGACATCGGCCAGGCCGACGCCGGCCACGATGCTGTCGCCCAGTGCGACGTAGGTGAGCTGCTCGTCCTTGTCTTCCTCTTTGGTGTCATCGGCCTTGACCTCGGCCTCTGCAGCGGTCAAGGCCTCCTCTGCGTCGTCCGCAGAAGGGGCCGGGTCAGCCTGAGCCGTCTCGGTGGCAGAAGCCGCGGCTTCCGCCGGAGTTTCGGGCTGCAGGGCAGCCTCCGGGTTCAGGGTGACGATGACATGATCATCGCTGACGGTGTCCGCAGCGGCCTCACTCCCCTCGGCCAGCGCAGGGACACTGAGCAGGGAGACGAGCAGCAGGGCAGAGACCGCCAGACTTGCAAAACGCTTGTTCATGGCAGAAGAGTCCTTTCATGGAAATCAATAGTCGCGGGGGGAGATGTCAGCTTCGAGCTGACGGTAATCGACCTTGCCCACAGGGGTCATGGGCATACTGGAAATAAACTTATAGGCCACGGGCTGGACGTATTCGGGCAGCTCCTCGGCGCACATCCGCTCCAGCTCCCGTATCACCTGCTTTTTCTTGGCGGTGGTGTCGGCCTTGAGCACGATGTAGACGAAGGGCAGACGGCCCTGCACATGATCTTTGTCGGTGCAGCCCACCACAGAGCACTGATGCACAGCGGGGTGGCGGCTGACGACATTCTCTATCATGGAGGGGAAGACTTTGAAGCCGTCGTGGCGGATGATGAGACGCTTGATGCGGGAGTCGAGGTAGACGAAGCCGTCCTCGTCCAGATAGCCGATGTCGCCGGTGTGGACCCAGATGCGGCCATCCGGGTGGCGGCGAAGGATCATGGCCGTCTCGTCAGCCTTATTGTAGTAGCCCTTCATGGTGGTGGGGCCGGAGATGCACAGCTCGCCGCGCTCACCGATGGGCAGTTCCTTCTCAGTACCCGGCTCAAAGGCGGCGATGATGGTATTGACCATCGGGATGCCGACGCTGCCGGGCTTGTTGTCTGCGCCGGCAGCCACGGTAGCGGCAGAGGATACCTCGGTCATGCCGTAGCCCTTTGCCATCGGGTAGCGGACGCCATGGGCGGCGAGGAAGTCGTTGACGGTCTGCTCTGCGCCCCGGGCGATGGCATCGCCGCCGGCGGCGTAGTTCAGAATGAAGGAGAGGTCCTTATCCCGCAGCTTGGGGTCTGCGGCCAGCTGCTGATAGTGGGCCGGCACGCCGAACATATGCTCGGGCTTGTACTTCAGCACCAGGCTGCCCAGCTTGGCCGGGTCGAGGTTGGGGATGATGATGACCGTGAAGCCCAGCACCAGCGGCAGATGGACGCCGCAGGCGTAGCCGTAGGCGATGAAGGGGGGCATGATGTTCATGAGCTTCTGGCCCCGGTGGAACAGCTTGTCGTAGGCGCGGAACTGCTGCGCCAGAGCGTTGAAGCAGTTGTCGGTGAGCATGACGCCTTTAGGGGAGCCGGTGGTGCCGCCGGTGTGGACGACGACGCAGGCGTGGTCGGGGTCATAGGGCTCCGCAGCGGTGCTCTGGCCCTCGCCGCCCTTGATGAACTGCTTCCAGCGGATGACGTTGGAGGCATATTTGTTCTTGTCGGGGGTGGTCAGCTTGTAGCCTACGGCCATCACCGGGGGCAGAGAGTCGGCCGGAGAGAGGACGATGACCTTTTCCACGTTGGTGCGCTTTGCGGCCTGACGGCAGCGCTCGTACACGACGTTCAGGCAGATGAGAAGGTGGGAATCCACCTCCTCGATATACTCATGGATGCCCTCGACGCTGTAGCGGGGGTCCACAAGGTTCAGAGTGGCGCCGACCATGTCAGCGGCGTAGAACAGAGCGATGACCTCAGGGGTCATGACGCTGACCACCGTCACGATGTCGCCCTTTTTGACCCCGACGCCCCGCAGGGCGGCAGCAGTCTTTTTGACATTGACGATGAGGTCGGCGTAGGTGAATTTCCGGCCATAGTAGTCCAGTGCCGTATCGTTCAGATGGTTCCGGTTCCGGTGGCAGACATAATCGAATGCCGAAAGGGTGGGCAGGGTCTGGTCGATGTACTTCTGAGCGTAGTATTTGAGCCAGGGTTTGGCCTGGGATGCGTAAACAGGATTCTGCGTCGTCATCAATTTCTCATTCCTTTATGTTTGTAGACCCGCGCGGGGGCCAATGTTTTGTTTCGTTTTGTTACAAAGCCACTCCTGTTATTGTAGTAGAGCAGAGAACAAAAGTCAATAAACAGAGAGGCCACAATGAGAAAAACGCAAGAAAAAGTTTACAATTCCCGGCACCAGTCTTCGGCCTCGGAGGCGCTGCAGAGCACCCAGTGACGGGGCCGAAGCTCCCGCCACTGGGGAGCCTCCGTGGAGTAGTCGTGCATGGAGGGGTCATAGACCAGCAGCTTTTTCTGCCGCTCGCGGCGGGGACTGGGCATGGGGATGGCCGACAGCAGGCTGCGGGTATAGGGATGGATGGCGTGGGTCACAAGCTCTTCGGCGTCGGCCAGCTCCACGATGTCGCCCTTGTGGATGACGGCGATGCGGTCGGAGATGTAGCGCATGACGGAGAGGTCATGGGCGATGAAGAGGTAGGTGATGCCGCGCTCTTTCTGCAGATGGCGCAGAAGATTCAGGACCTGGGCGCGGATGGACATATCCAGTGCCGAGATGGGCTCGTCGGCGATGATGAATTCCGGCTCCACGATGAGAGCCCGGGCGATGCCGATGCGCTGGCGCTGGCCGCCCGAGAACTCGTGGGGGAAGCGGGACGCAAACTCGGGCAGCAGGCCCACATCCAGCAGCGCCTGATGGACTTTTTCGTCCCGCTCGGCGGCGGAGAGGTCGGGCCGGACGTTCATCAGGCCCTCGCCTACGATGTAGCTCACCTTGGCGCGCTCGTTCAGGGAGGACTGGGGGTCCTGGAATATCATCTGAATTTCCTTGATGACCTGCTTGTCCAGCGCGTGGGAGATCTTGCCGTTTATCTTCTGGCCCTTATAGAACACCTCGCCGCCCGAGGTGGGCAGGATGCGCATGATAGCCCGGCCAATGGTGGTCTTGCCCGAGCCGGACTCGCCCACCAGACCGAAGGTCTCGCCTTTATAAATGGTGAAGTTTGCGTTCTTGACGGCCTTGTAAGCCTTGCGGCCGGAGCCGTAGGTCACTTCGAGGTTTTTTACCTCGACCAGAACTTCGCGTTCGTCTGCCATGTTATTTGCCCTCCTCTTGCAGCATCCGCACAGCGGCGGGCGGTTCTATCTTGGGTGCGCGGGGGTCGAGAAGCCACGTCTTGGCCCGGTGGGTCGTGCTGACATCAAAATAAGGGGGACGCTTGACGAAGTCGATCTTCAGCGCCAAAGGGTTGCGGGGCGCGAAAGCGTCGCCGTGAATTTCCGTGAAGAGGTTCGGAGGCGTACCCTGAATGTTGAACAGGTCTTCGCCCTTCACGCCCATCTGGGGCATACTGGACAGCAGCGCCCAGGTGTAGGGGTGGCGGGGGTCGTAGTAAATTTCGTCCGAAGTGCCGATCTCCACGATGTCGCCGGCATACATGACGGCCACACGGTCAGCGATGTTGGCCACGACGCCGAGGTCATGGGTGATGAGGATGATGGTGAGGTTATATTTGACCCGCATCTCCTTCAGCAGCTCGAGGATCTGGGCCTGAATGGTCACGTCCAGAGCCGTCGTGGGCTCATCGCAGATAAGGATCTGCGGATTGCAGGCCACAGCAATGGCGATGACGACGCGCTGGCGCATACCGCCCGAGAACTCGTGGGGATACTGCTTGAAGCGCACTTCCGGGTCGGCGATGCCGACATCCCGCAGGTACTCGAGGGTCTTCTCCCTGGCGGCAGCGCCCTTGAGGCCCTGATGGAGCTCCACGGCCTCCATGATCTGGTCGCCGATGGTCTTCAGGGGGTTCAGGCTGGTCATGGGGTCCT
>OJOK01001012.1_pt1 | contig 13582 bp, 9 predicted proteins | sample 1598051 | NCBI WGS metagenome assembly OJOK01 (sample SAMN01915205, study PRJEB22387) | human gut metagenome | isolation source: stool | host: Homo sapiens | place: USA
CCGCGCAGGCGGCATTCGGCGTCACCAGCCATTGGCTGGACGACACCACCCTCTGCATCCCGGGCGGGCAGCAGTACCACCCCCGCGATTACATCGTGGAGGGCGATTACAGCCAGGCAGCGTTCCTCGCCGTGCTGGGGGCCGTCAAGGGCGGCATCACCCTTACCGGGCTGGCCGCCGAGACCCTGCAGGGCGACGCGGCCATTCTGGACATCCTGCGCCGCTGCGGGGCAAAGTTCACGCGGACCGAGGCAGGGCTTGTGTTCGAGCAGGCCCCGCTCCACGGCGTGGACATCGACCTGGCCGACTGCCCCGACCTGGGCCCTGTGCTGATGGTTCTGGGCCTGCTGTGTGAGGGCACCACAGTCATCTGCAACGCCGAGCGTCTCCGCATCAAGGAGAGTGACCGCATCGAGGCCATGAAGACCGAACTGCGGGCCTGCGGCGGGCAGCTGGAGAGCGAGGGCGGCACCATTACCATCCATGGCTGTGCCGGCGCGCTCCATGCCCCGGAGCAGCCGCTTTCCGGCCACAACGACCACCGCGTGGTGATGAGCCTTGCGGTGCTGGCGCTGGCCGCCGGGCTGGCCCTGCCCATCAGCGGGGCCGAGGCCGTTGCCAAGAGCTGGCCGGACTTTCTGGAAGCCATCAAGCCTTTGGGCGCGGAGGTGGAACATGTTGGATAAATCAAAGCGTTATCTCATTGTGGGCCTGGGCCTGCTGGGCGGCAAGTACGCCTTGGAGCTGAGCAGGGCCGGGTTCCATGTGGACGGCATCAACCGCAGCGAGGGCCATCTGCAGTATGCCCTCGACCACGGCTACATCGCCAGCGGCAAGACCCACGATTTTGAGGATCTGGTGCGTCAGGCCGATCATATCATCTTTGGCTTGTACCCCACGGCCCTGATCGAGTGGTTCCGGACCTACGGCCACCTGCTGAAGGAGGGCTGCATCTTTACCGATGTGTCGGGCGTAAAGACCGGTCTGGTGGAGCCCATTCAGGCCATGTGCAGGCCGGGCGTGGAGTTCATTGCCAGCCACCCCATGGCGGGCCGTGAGACCTCCAGCGTGGAGCACGCCGCCGAGGTGAATTTTGCCCCGGCCAACTTCATTGTGACCCCCACGGAAAAGAACACCCCGGAGGCCGTTCAGTGGGCCAGGGAGCTGGCCGAAGTGCTGGGCTTCAAGCATATCTGCACCCTGACCGTGCAGGAGCATGACAGGATGATCGGCTATGTCAGCCAGCTCTGCCATGCCATCGCCGTCAGCCTGATGTGCGCCAACGACAATACCTCGCTGTGCGAGTACACCGGCGATTCCTTCCGGGACCTGACCCGCATTGCACGCATCAACGATAAGATGTGGGCGGAGCTGTTCCTCTGGAACAAAGAGAACCTCATCTCCGAGATCGACCAGTTCAGCGGGGCGCTGAACGAGATGCGCAACGCCCTTGTGGCCGATGACCGGGAAAAGCTGGAGGAGATGTTCCGCCTGTCCACCCAGCGCCGCGCGGCGTTTGATAAGAAAGCGCCGTGACCTTTTCAGCACACAGCACGGCTGTTTTTTCTGGTTCCCCTGCTGGGGAGCTGGAAGCGAGACTGAGAGGTTTGGCACAACACGAAAAAATGAGGTGTACCGAATGCCCAAACAGGAAGGCCAGAAATCCAAGCTGCTGGCGCTATTGCGCATTTTTGAGCAGCAGACCGATGAAAACCACCTGCTGAACGTGCCGCAGCTGGTGGAGCTGCTGGAGGCGCAGGGCATCCGCTGTGAGCGCAAGAGCGTGTACAGCGATATTGAGGCACTGGGTGCGCTGGGCTATGACATCAAGCTGCGCCGGGGCCGGGGCGGCGGGTATTTCCTTGCCAGCCGCACCTTTGATCTGGCGGAGCTCAAGCTGCTGGTGGATGCCGTGCAGGCAAGCCGGGTGGTATCCGGCACCACGAGCAGGCGGCTGATCCACAAGCTGGAAAAGCTCTGCTCCAACTACGAGGGCAGCCAGCTGCAGCGTCAGGTCTATGTGGAGGGCCGCCCCAAGACCGACAGCAAGAGCCTGCTGTACAGCATCGATGCCCTGCACGAGGCCATCAACAACGGTAAAATGGTGGAGTTCCTCTACAGAAAAGCCGACAGCCGCGAGAAAGAGAAAAGGATCGTCAGCCCGTGGCAGCTGGCCTGGGAGAACGGGTGCTACTACCTCATTGCCTTTGCCGACGAAAAGGGCATCCGCCATTACCGGGTGGACAAGATGAGCGGGGTCCGGGTGCTGGATGCGCCCCGGCGGGGTCAGGAGCAGTTTGCGGATCTTGACCTGCCTGCCTATCTGCGCAAGCACTTTGGAATGTACGGCGGGCCGGAGCATCGCGTTACCCTGCGGTGCACCGCGGATCTGGAAGGTGCCATGCGGGAGCGCTTTGGCGCAACGCCCATGTTTTTACCCGAGGAGAATGGCTGCTTCCATTTTGATGTCCCCATCTGCGTCAGTGACCAGTTCTATGGCTGGGTCTGCGGCTTTGGCGGCAAGATAGAAGTGGTCGCCCCGCCCGAAGTGCGGCAGGGAATGCGGGAAATGACCGCCCGACTGGCAGAACAGCATCAATAACAAAAAAAGGACTGCGAAAGCAGTCCTTTTTGCGTGTTTACGGTTCCTTCAATTCCAGATCACTGGGCAGGATCAGATCCAGCGCGGCGGCGGGCTCGGCGACAAGGCGGCGGCTCTGGTGGAAGATGGCCTTTTCCAGTGTGTTGCGGGCAAGGCGGCCATTGCCGGCGGTGCGGGCATCGGCTGCCTGCCAGCGGGCATAATAGCCCAGCAGGGGTTCGGTGCAGGCTTCGGCCAGGGTGTAGCCCTTGTTTTTGGCAAGGACCTGGGTGATCTGCAGCAGCTCCACGGCGGTGTAGTCCGGGAACTCGATCCGGTTGGGAAAACGGCTGGCAAGGCCGCTGTTGGCGGTGAGGAAGGTCTCCATCTCCCTGGTGTAACCCGCCAGAATGACCACCAGCTCATCCCGGTGATCCTCCATCCCCTTCACCAGCGTGTCGATGGCTTCCAGCCCGAAGCTGTCCTGCTCGCCGCGGTAAAGGCTGTATGCCTCGTCAATGAAGAGCACACCGCCCAGCGCGCTTTCAATGACGCTGTTGGTCAGGGGGGCGGTGTGGCCGGTGTAGCGGCCCACCAGATCGGCACGGGTCACCTCCACCAACTGGCCGCCCTTGAGGGCACCGATGGCTTTCAGATACCGTGCCACCAGCCGGGCAATGGTGGTCTTGCCGGTGCCGGGGTTGCCCGTGAAGATCATGTGCATGGACAGGCTGGCAGTTTTGAGCCCGGCGGCGGCCCGGCGCTGCTGCACCTGCAGGTTGTCGGCCAGACCGAACACATATTCCTTGACCGGGGCAAGGCCCACCAGCTCGTTGATCTCGGCGCGGATGGCATCCAGCGCGCCGGTGTAGGCCGCAGGCAGCAGGTCGAACAGGGGCTGGTCTGCGCCGTCGTTCAGACGGAACAGCACCCCTTCCGGCCCGGCGGTCAGGGTCACGGTGCCGGTAAGGGTTTCATCGGTTCGCAGGCAATATTCACTCAGGGCGCGGAAGATGCGGTCAGTGCACGCGGAAAGGCCAGCCGCACCCTTCTGTGTGGTGCACTGGGCCGCGACATAGTCCCGCACGTCGGCCCCGGCGGAAAGGGTCAGCCCCAGCCGGGTGCGGATCTTCTGGGCCAGCGCGTTGAGCTGCTGTGCGGCAAGGGCGGCCAGATCCTCCCGGGTGTAGGAGGCCGTCTCGCAGACATCCCCCAGTGCCGACACCAGCGCCGCGCCGAATTTGTCAGCCAGTGCCTCCCGGCCCTTGTGGGAGTAGAAGATGAGGTATTTGCCGCAGGGGTCGATGCGGCTGACGGCTCCCGGGGCCAGCGCCGTGCCTGCATCCACAAGGATGCCCTCTTTGTTCACGAGATACCGGCTGGACAGGGGGGCACTGCCCTTGACGGCCAGATCAGACAGGGTCTTCAGAAAGCCGGGATAACAGCTCTCATAGTGCTCAAAGGCAAGGATCTCCCCGGGTGCATGCAGGGCAGCGTAGAGGTCCTGCAGGAAGAGCTTCTCGGCTCCGGAATTGGGGTAAAGGGCCAGATCCAGCGTGGCGATCCTGTCGCTCTGCAAAAGGCCCCGGGCCGCCATGCGGCGGGCAGTTTCTTCCAGTGCAAAATGCCTGCCTGTGCCTGCCCCGCCTGTGAGCAGGATGACGTTGCGGGCGGCGGGGGCTTCGGTGCCCAGCACAAAGGGGCGGCGCATGGCCCGCACCACGCTGTCCACAAAAGCATCCTGCCCCAGCACCGTCTGCTTGACCTCGGCAGCAAGGCCTTCAAAGCTGCCCAGGTGCTCCGGCTTCACGTCGGTGGTGCCCCTGGCCAGCAGGCCTTCGTCCTCCATGTCCCGCAGCATCTGGCGGCTGCTTTCCAGCGCGGCGGCGGTGGCATCGCTCTGGGTTTTGAGCTGGGCGTTCTGCTGCTTCAATAGCTCATCCAGCCGTTTCTGTTGTTCCAGAAGCGCCGCGTTCAGGTCAGGCAGGGCGGCGCTGCCGCCTGCTTTGGGTGCAGAAGTGCCGGGGGCGGCCTTGAATCTGCCCCCCGGGCCGAACACGCCGTTCATCAGACTTTCCCAATCATCGGTGTATGCCATAAAACTTCCCTCCGTGCAGTGCTTTTTCTTTCAGTATAGTGGAGTCTGGTACGTTTTGCAAGGAAAGGGTTGAAATAAAGGACAAAGTTCGTTACACTATTGTCAAATGAAAGGATGAATTGCCATGGAGCCAAGAACACCTGCTGAATGGAAGACGCTGTTTGAGAGCGAAGCCTTTGCCCGCCAGACGGAATACTACGGCCCGCTGGGGGTGGAGTATACCCCCGCCGGGACACACCTGCGCCTGTGGGCTCCCACGGCAAAACAGGCAGCAGTGAACCTGTACCGCCGGGGCACCGGCGGGGCCTGTGTGGGCACCCTGCCCCTGCAGCAGCAGGACAAGGGTGTGTGGAGCATCTATCTGCCCGGCGACCAGCACGGAAAATACTACGATTTCACCCTTACCACCCCGTTTGGCACCTGCAATGCAGCGGACCCTTACGCCCGCTCGGCAGGGGTGAACGGGGTGCGCAGCATGATCTTTGACCCGGCCCGGGTAGACCCGCAGGGCTGGGAGCGGGATGTGCGGCCGGTGATCCCACCGGCCCGGCGCAGCGTTTGGGAGGTCAGCGTCCGGGATTTCTCGCAGGACCCGGCCAGCGGTGTGCACACAGCCTGGCGGGGCAAATTTCTGGCCTTTACCCAACAGGGCACGACCCTGAGCAGCGACGGCATCCACCCCACCTGCCTGAATTATCTCAAGCGGCTGGGGGTGAGCTATGTCCAGCTCATGCCAATCTTCGATTTTGGCAGCGTGGATGAGAGCCGCCCCCTGACCCGGCAGTATAACTGGGGCTACGACCCCACCAACTTCAATGTGCCCGAGGGCAGCTACTCCACCGACCCCACCCGGGGTGAGGTGCGGGTGCGGGAGTGCAAGCAGATGATCGCGGCCCTCCATGCGGCGGGCATCGGCGTTGTAATGGATGTGGTGTATAACCACATGTATCGTTCCGATAATGTGCTGAACCGGGTGGTGCCCCTCTACTACTTCCGCCAGAACGACGACGGTTCCCTCTCCAACGGCAGCGGCTGCGGCAACGAGTTTGCCTCCGAGCGGCCCATGGCCCGGCGCTATCTCATTGATTCGGTGCTCTACTGGGCACGGGAATATCACATCGACGGCTTCCGGTTTGACCTGATGGGCCTGTATGACGTGGAGACCATGAACCTCCTCCGGGCTGAACTGGACAAGCTGCCCGGCGGGCGGGATATCCTGATGTACGGTGAGCCGTGGCAGGGCGGCTGCAGCGCCCTGCACCGGTACGAGGCCAACAAGAACAACCTGAATATGCTGAACGAGCGCATCGGCATCTTTTGCGACAACACCCGGGATGCCATCAAGGGCGGCTGCTTCGATGCCCGGGAGACGGGCTATGTGGAGGGCAAGCCCGGGAGTTTCTGGGATATCGGTGCTTCAGTGGCGGCGTGGTGCCGCAGTGAAAAGCTGCCGCCTCATGCCCCGGGGCAGATCATCAGCTACGTTTCGGCCCACGACAACTTCACCCTGTGGGATAAGCTCCTGATGGTGCGCTACGCCCGCCCGGAGTTTGCCGCTGTGGACAAGACCGCGCTGGCCCAGAACCGGCTGGCAGCGGGCATCTACCTGACCAGCATGGGTCTGCCTTTCTGGCAGGCGGGCGAGGAGTTTGCCCGCACCAAGAAGGGGCAGGGCAACAGCTACCACTCCAGCCCGGCCCTCAACCGGCTGGACTGGCACCGGGCCGAACAGTTCCACAGCCTTGTGGATTACTACCGCGGGCTCATTGGTCTGCGGGCGGCGTTCCCCCGGCTGGGCGCGCTGGACAAGGCCAGCCCTGCCGCCATCGAGTTCTTCCCGCTGGAACAGCCTCTTGTGGGCTGGCGGCTCCCCGCCCAGTGGGGCGACGGCGCAGCATGGAGCGCCCTGTGCGTCTACTATAACCCCACCGAGACGGCGCAGGTCGTCACCCTGCCCGGCGGCAGCTGGAAGCTGCTGAGCGACGGCATCTCCTCCAGCCTGTGGCGGGGCAGCAGCCGCATCTGCATCGGTCAGACCATCCTCCTGCCCCTGAGCGCCACCGTGTTCGGGCAGGTATAAAAATACGGTCTGCCGTTGCTTGACAACCTGCAATTAAAAATCCCCTGACCAGTTCATGCCGGTCAGGGGATTTTTGATTTATGGATCAGGAAAAAGATTGGGGAGAATCAGGAGTTTTTCTGTGCCTGCTGGGTCTGGGCGTTCTTTTCGCCCAGGGTCAGGCTGACGGTCTGCATCTGGCCTTCCCGGGCCACGGTGATGGAAAGGGTATCACCGGCGGCGTGCTGCTGGATCAGGGTGCCAAGGTCGTCCTTCTGGGCGATCTCGGTGCCGTCGATGCTCACGATGCGGTCACCGGTCTTCAGACCGGCCTTGTCGGCGGGGCCGCCCTGCACAACATCCACAACGTAAACGCCGTAGGCATTGACGTTGAGCTGTGCTGCGGTCTGGGCATCGGTCACAGCCAGATAGGTGATGCCCATGTAGGGGCGGCCGGAGACATAGCCGTTCTCCAGCAGATCCTGTGCCACCTTGATGGCATCGTTGATGGGGATGGCAAAGCCCAGACCCTCCGCATCGCTGGAGGAGGACTTTGCGTTGACCAGACCGATGAGCTCACCGTTCATGTTGAACAGGCCGCCGCCGGAGTTGCCGGGGCTGACAGAGGCATCCATCTGGATCAGGGACATGGTGTTGGTGGAGCTGGTGCCCTGGATGGTCACGCTGCGGTTCAGGGCGCTGACGATGCCGCTGGTCACGGTGCCGCCCAGTTCACCCAGCGGGTTGCCCACGGCCAGCACGCTCTCGCCCACGGCAAGGCTGTCGCTGTTGCCAACGGTGGCGGGGGTCAGGTCAGTGGCATCGATCTTGAGGACAGCCACGTCACTGGTGTCATCCTCGCCCACCACGGTGGCGGGGTAATCGGTATCGCCGATGGTCACGGTGATGTTGGATGCGCCGGACACAACGTGCGCACAGGTCAGGATATAGCCGTCGGAGCTGATCACGACACCGCTGCCAGCACCGCTCTCCACCTGGTTCTGGCCGTACCAGGACCACTGGGAGTAGACCACCTGCTCGGTGGTGATGACCACAACGCTGGGGCTGACCATCTCAGAGACCTGAGCGGTGGTCATGCCGGAAGCGGTGTTCACTGCGGAGGCAGAGCCGGAATCACTGCTGGACGTGGAGGAAGGTGCCACCTGCTGGATGACCACCTTGCCGCCTGTGTTGCCCACCTGGGCCCCCACAAAGCCGCCGACAAAGCCCATGGCTGCGGCCAGCACCAGTGCAACTGCACTGCGGGCGATATTGCCGTTTTTCCGGCGGCGCTTTTTGGGAGGCTGCTTGGGGCTTCCCTGTGCGGCCTGATACCGGGGGCCTTCCGGAGGCGGCACCGCGCCGCCATCGCTGCCGCTGTTCGGCTCGGCCTGGGGGGCAGCCTGTGCGGCCTCGCCGTAGGTATCTGCCGTGTTGGCGGTGTTCATGCCGGAGGAGCCGACGTTAGGGTAGCCGGTCTCGCCGGTCTGGCTATGTTCAGAGGAATAATCGTATTCCCACTTGTTCTCGTTATCCATACTGGTTACTTCCTTTCTCAAAGGGAATGGTTCGGAGGGGGCGCTTCTGCCGCACCTCCTTGGAACTGTTTCTATTGTATCCGGTAATTGTGAAAAGGAATCGCTGACCGGGTGAAGAATATGTGAAATAAGGTCGCAGCGGGAAGCCTTGACAGCGGCGCGGGGGCTTGGTATTTTAAGGGTGCAGCGCAGCAGCCGGCAGCGTTGCGAAACCTCTCCGTCATCTTCGCTTTGCTCGATGCCACCTCTCCTAGTAGGAGAGGCCTTGGCATACCATCGCGTTTTCGTGGGTCGGCGCTTCGCTCCTGTTTGCCCTGCGGCAGGTATTGGTTTTGGAGCGTCAGCGATTATTGCGAAAAAACGAATCTTCTGCCAAGGGCTCCCCTACTAGGGGAGCTGTCGCGGCAGCGCCCGCGACTGAGAGGTTTAGCCCAGCAGGGCAAGCTCGCGAAAGGAGCAAATTATGAAATTGGAAAAGACCCCGGGCGGTTATGCCCTGTATAAAGAGAAAACCATCATTGGCACCTGCCAGGCCCGGCCCACGGAGCAGGGCGCGGACATCACTGCCCTGACCATTGTGCCGGAATGGCGGCGCAAGGGCTACGGTTCCTACCTGTTAAAAGAGGTATTGCGCAGCCTGGGCGGCTATGACAAAGAGAGCGCCACGGTGTTCACGGCTCCTCTGCCTGCCGATGCGGGGGAGCTGGCCTTCTGGGCAAAGTTCGGTTTTGCGGCAGAGGGCAGCGGGCTGTGCCGCCGCCGCACCCCCGACCTGACGGCCGTGAAGCTTGTGCAGGACTTCCTCGCCGCGCGGCTGGCTGACCCCAGGCTCTGCATCGATGCCACCTGTGGCAACGGGGGCGACACGGCCTTTCTCTGCCGCCTTGTGGGCGAAGGGGGCCGGGTGCTGGGCTTTGACATCCAGCCCGAAGCCATTGTCTCCACCCGGCAGAACCTTGCACGGAAGGGCCTTGCGGCAGAGCTTCACTGCGACAGCTACGCCAACCTCTTACAATATGTACAGCCCGGCACCGTCGATGCCGTGATGTTCAACTTCGGCTGGCTGCCCGGTGCCGACCACGGGGTGTTCTCCCACGCCCAAAGCAGCATCCCGGCGCTGGAAGCTGCCCTCGAGGCCCTGCGGCCCGGCGGGGTGCTCAGCGCCATCCTGTACAGCGGCAAGGTCATCGGTTCCGACGAAAAGACCGAGATCCTCCAATGGATGCGCTCCCGGCCCCTGAAACAGTGCACCGCCCTTGTCTGCGGTTTCGCCAATTGGGCCGATACCGCCCCCTTGCCCTGCTTCCTCCTGAAAAAATAACAAAAACTCTTGCATCTAGGTGGAATTGCTGGTAAAATATAAGTTGTGTGTAATTTTGGAGGGCAGGTTCTGCTCTGTACAACCTCTCAGTCTCGCATTCGCTCGACAGCTCCCCTAGTAGGGGAGCCCTTGGCATTGCGTAAAGCTTTCCCGTTTTGCCAAGGCCTCTCCTACTAGGAGAGGTGGCATTGCGTAGCAATGACGGAGAGGTTGAGGACTGTTTGATCTTATGATAACTATTATACCTCAACTCCCCGCACTTTTCATCTCCGACGAACTGTGCTATACTGAAAACATCGCAAAAATCGACACCATGGAGGGGAAAAACCTATGTCCAAGCAGCGCCTGCTTTTTATCACCACCGGCGGCACCATTGCCAGCGTGCGCACCGCACAGGGGCTCAAGCCTGTTCTGACCAGCGAGGAGCTGCTGGCCCATCTGCCGGAATTGCAGCAGCTCTGCTGCCCGGAAACGCTCAACCTGTGCAGCATCGACAGCACCGACCTTGGCCCGGAGCACTGGCTGATGATGGCCAAGGCCGTGCAGGAAAATTATGCGCTTTACGATGGCTTCATCATTTGCCACGGCACCGATACGCTGGCCTACTCGGCGGCGGCGCTGTCCTACCTTATTCAGAATGCGGACAAGCCCATCATCCTCACCGGTGCCCAGCAGCCCATTTCCAACGAGATCACCGATGCCAAGAAGAACCTGCGGGACAGCGTGGTCTGCGCCCTTGATCCGGGCAGCCGGGGTGTGATGGTGGTGTTTGGCGGGCACGTCATTGCGGGCACCCGCGCCAAGAAGAACAAGACCATCAGCTACGATGCCTTTGCGTCGGTCAACTTCCCGGCACTGGCGCTGGTGCAGGGCGACCGGCTGGTGCGGTATGTGGCTTCGCCCTGGCCCACCGGCCCGGTGGAGTTTGGCCGGGCGTTGAACCCAAAAGTGTTCCTGCTCAAGCTGACCCCCGGCCTTGGACCGGAACTTATCCCGGCCATCTTTCAACAATATGACTGCGTCATTGTGGAAAGCTTTGGCGTGGGCGGCATTCCCCAGCGGCTCATGGATGCCTTTGCCGAGGAGCTGGGCGACTACGACAAGACCCACAAGATCCTGATCCTGACCACGCAGGTCACTTATGAGGGCAGCGATGTGGGCATTTACGAGGTGGGCAAGCGGGTCAAGAACCGCTTCCGCTTCCTGGAGGCCCACGATATGACCATTGAGGCCGTTGTCACCAAGGTCATGTGGCTGCTGGCCCAGAACTGCGAGAACTTTGACCAGCTCCAGCAGCGGTTTTACCGGCAGATCAATTTTGATACATTCTATCATTGAAACAAACGGGAGATGCCCCACCGGCACCTCCCGTTTCTGTTATGCGAACACCAGCTGCACCAGCAGCACATAACACACCGTACCACCGGTGATGGAGACCAGTGTCTGGTGTTTCCACCGGTGCAGGGCGATGGTCACAGCAATGGCAATGGCCTCGGGGATGCCGTGACTGCCCGCAAAGGGCGTGACGCTCTTCAGGCAGTAGAGGATCAGCATTCCGAAGATGGCGGCGGGAAGCACCCGGCCCAGATATTGTACCACCTCGGGCGGCTGCTGGTCCTTGGAGGAAAAGATCAAAAAGGGCAGAAAGCGGGTGAGCATGGTCGCCGCCGTGCACACCGCAATGGTCAGGCCCATCTGGAACGTGGTCATTGCGCTGCCTCCTTCTGCTTCTCCGTTTGGCCGGGGACGATGCCATCGGCCCGCTCAATGGGCTTGCGCAAAACCAGCAGCAGCACCAGAATGCAGGCCATGGAGGGCAGCAGGAAGCTGCCGGAACCAAAGAGGACCAGGCAGACCAGCGGCACGGCCAGCCCGATGATGCCGCTGTAATGCTGCTTCTCCTTTTCCCACTGGTTGAGGAAGATGACCACGAACATGGCGGTCATCACAAAATCCACGCCCCTGGTGCTGAAGGGGAGCACCGACCCCACCACGGCCCCCAGCCCGGCGCTGGCGACCCAGTAAAACTGGTCCAGCAGGGTGATGAAGAACATGAACCAGCCCCGGTCGATCCCCTGCGGCGGCTCTGCAGAGCAGGTGATGGAAAAGGTCTCGTCGCTCATGGCAAAGATCATGTAAAAGCTGCGCCAGCCGTAGCCCTTATAGCGCTCCAGCATGGCAAGGCCGTAGAAAAGATGCCGTGCCTGGATCATCAGCGCCATTAAAAAGGCCGACAGCGGCGAGAACGCGCCCAGCAGCAAACTTGCCAGCACGAACTCCAGCGAGCCGCCGTACACGACAGTGCCCATGAGCATGGGCATCCACACCGGCAGACCCAAGGACTGCACATAGATGCCGTAGCCCAGCCCCAGCACAAAATAACCTGCCAGCACCGGGATGGTCTGCGGAAAAGCCGCCCGCAGCGCCCGCAGGCAGGGGTGCGGCAGGGCGGGAGAAACGGTTCGGGACAGATGCTGCATAGAAAAGCTCCTTGCTTTGCAGGTTCAGCGGGCGGTGCGCCCATATACCCACATATATTGTATGAAATAAGTGATTTCTATTATAGCACATCCCGGTACTTTTGCAAGACGGCGGGCATTCATGAAAAAACGATCCTCACGGCCGAAAGCCGTGAGGATCGTTTTTTAAACACTTTTTACTCTACATCTTCATCCGCGAAGATCCACAGCACCTCGTTGATATGGGAGCCGCTGCGGGAGTAGGGGGTCACACGGATGCAGAAGCTGCGTCCGTCCGTCTTGCGATAGCGGTGCTCCAGCAGGTTGCTGCTGAACACGGTGCTGTGCACAAGGCCGAAGTCCAGCAGATCCGCAAAGCCGTCCCTGTCCTCGGGCACCACCAGCGTATCGCGGTAGTTGGTCAGCGCAGCCCGGAAAGAGCCGCCGCAGGTGTCCAGAACGGACTGGAAGTCGTCCGGCACAATAACGGGGCGCACGGTGTCCTCCTGCAAGTCCACCACGATTACGGTCTTGTATTTGGGGGCAAGCACCTTCAAAAAGTGCTCGGCATCCCGCTTTTCCTGCAGGGTGCGCTCCATCTTTTCGTTCAGGCCTTCCAGCTGGCGGGCGCGGCCGTTGTGCTCGTAGTAGGTCTGCCGGTCCTGCCGCATGGCAGCCTCGGCCTTGGCCACGGCTTCGTCCACATGGCGCAGGTCAGTGGTCTGCTGGATGCCCACCGAGATGGCGTAGTCCTTTTCCTTCAGGAAGGCGCGCATCCGGTCTGCGGTGCTCCACACGCTGTAGGGCGGCTCGTTGGGAGTGAGGATGATAAATTCATCACTGCCAAGAGAACACTGACTACGCAGATGAAGGCTACCGGTGAGGTTATGAGTATCTGCCATAACTTTGAAGGCGCTCTTATGAAGGCAATCCGTTCTCTGGAGCAGCATGTAGACAGCCTTATGTCTTATGATTTTACAGGTCTGGATGAGGATGAGCTGATCGATGAACTGGCAGTTGTAGATGACCGTCGTATCTGGAAGATTGCGGAGGCAATCCGAAGAGATATTTCCAAAGAATATATCCACAGAATCACTAAGATCGACAGATGGTTTATTGACAAAATTGCAATTCTGGTAGAGATGGAACAGGCTCTGAAGACACAGCCGCTTACAGAAGAACTTCTTCTTGAAGCAAAACGCATGGAATTCCCGGATTATGTGATCGCGAACCTCTGCGGAAGAACAGAGGCGGATATCAAGGCTCTTCGTCAGGGCTACAAGATCACGGCCGCTTATAAGATGGTAGATACCTGTGCAGCTGAGTTTGCAGCAGCTACACCGTACTATTATTCTGTATATGGCGGACCGGACACCGAAAATGAAGCAAAAGCTACTCCGGATAAGAAAAAGGTTCTTGTTCTTGGTTCCGGACCGATCCGTATCGGACAGGGTATTGAATTCGATTTCTGTTCCGTACACTGTACCTGGGCATTTGAAAAAGAAGGGTATGAGACAATTATCGTA
>OJOK01001019.1_pt1 | contig 13432 bp, 7 predicted proteins | sample 1598051 | NCBI WGS metagenome assembly OJOK01 (sample SAMN01915205, study PRJEB22387) | human gut metagenome | isolation source: stool | host: Homo sapiens | place: USA
CCACCTGCTCCAGCTTGCCGTCTTCGTCCTCAACGTTGGCGTAATCGGGGCGAATGTCCATCAAATCGCTGATGTTTTTGCGGCTTTTGCCCACGGCATAAGCTTGAAACCATTCACCGATTTGATAAAAGAGCATCACGGCAACGGCTTCCGTGTACTCGCCGGTATCGTCGTAAAGTGCTATGGCAATGGCGCCTAAGGTAGCAACGGTCATCAGAAAATTTTCATCGAAAACACGGCCGTTTCGTATGCCTTTTGCCGCCTTGAGCAGAATGTCATAGCCGACAAGAAGATAGGGAATAAGGTAAAGCGCCAATCTCAAAGGCCCCGTGACCGGTGCAAACGCGAGACTTACGAGAAGCATTGCTGCAAGGATGATGCGTACAAGCATCTTTTTTTGCTTTGTCTTCATTTGTTGCAGAGTCCGTTGGTGATGTCTTGCGCTTAATTTGATGTAAAAATTAAGCAAAATTTGAATTGAAGAGAGAGAAAAACGCCGTCAAGCAGTGCTCTGGCGGCGTTTCGACATCAGAGAAAAATTTCGCAGTCGGGTTCTACTTTTTTGCAAGCTTTAAGCACTTCAATCATGACATTGTCAGGATAAAACCCATCACGGAATTCCACAACCATTTTTTGAGCCATGAAATTCACCGTGACCGATTGCACACCGCTGATTTTTGCTGCCGCTTCTTCCATTTCGCGGGCGCAGTTAGCGCAATCAACTTCGATCTTGTAGGTCTTTGTCATTTTGGTTACTCCTATTAGTTAAAAAATTAAGCAATCGCTTAATTGACTGGCTGTACTATAATCCGGTTGGTGTTGGATGTCAAGATTAAGCAAGAATTGAATTGTCTGATATGTCTGTCAAAACAAATCTTCCGCATCGGCATAAAGAGGGAAATGTTTTTGCACTGGAGCAATTGCCCGAATCTTCAAGCTTTGAACCTGTGGCCCAGGTTTTCAAACATTTAAGCGATGCGGCCCGCTGTCGGATTTTTTTGTTGTTGTGCCATTCCGAAGAGTGCGTGCTCAACATTGCTGCCATCATGGAGATGAGCAGCCCCGCCGTAGCACACCATTTGAGGCTTTTGAAGGTTGCCGGACTTGTAACTTCTCGTCGAGTGGGGAAAGAAGTCTTCTATCGAGCCGCCGATACGGAGCTTGTCCGAGCCATGCATCGGATGATTGAAGAAGTGATGCATTTGTCGTGCTTGCAACCATCGTCTTGAGTAAGTCTGCGTATGACGGCAGAAGTCAATAAGCTGGCTCGCTTTTGAAAGATAGAATCCCGAAAACTGGTAGCCGGTCCGGTTAGGGGGATGATGAGCGGTCACTTCTCGTGTCGTTCGGTTTGGAACTGTGGTATTTGCCGAAGAATTATTACAAAGACAGAGTTCCTTACAGAGAGCCGTTGGATGAGCATTTGATATCTCGGCCGAGAATCTTTTGGCTTTAGTCGTCTGATTCTGCAGAAGATACGGGAAAACGACATCTAAAAAAAGTTGTTGTTTTGGCGGTTAATCTCTTGATTTTTCCTTAATGGGGGGGGGTAGCATGCAAATGCACATAGCATTTTCTGCGGGAAGAGGCAACTAGATCCCTAACACTAGGGCTGCCCGTGGATTAGGAGAAAATCATGGGCAAAACCTTCAACCTTTATGCCTTATCAGCGATTTCGCTTGCACTCCTGTCCGTTTATCCGGCTGCTCAGGCGGCAGCCCCGATTCTCATTACAGGACAAACGGGGTATTCAGGAGCCTATAAAGATGTCCCCGTAACGGTTGAGACGGGGGGTGTGTTACACGGCACAGCTGGCGTAACCGAGATGGTCATTCAGGGTGGCCGTTACGAAACTGCACCACAGGTACTAAGTGTCTCCGGCACCATTCGTGATGCAGCTTCGTTAAATGTCGACGGAGGCTCGACAATCCGAGACACCGGTACCGTGTCAAATATCAATACAGTCATATTTACCAATACTTATAACCATCATATAGATAACGGCGTACAGGGCAATTTATCATTGTCTCTCACCAATGAAGGAACAATTACCAATGTCGGCACGCTACTGGTTGATGGAAGTGCTAGCAGCAAAGGAACAATTGATGTCGGAACCCTTGGTAGCGATGCATATCGAAGTGGTTTTACTGTGACTGGTGGAACATTAAAGGTTGCAGATGGGGCTTATTTTGATGTACTTCGAATCGACGAAAAAGCAACGTCTGCAGAAGTTGACATTGGCGGTACGCTTGATGTGTCGACGGGATTCAGATTACAGGCTGATGTTACAGCCGAACTGGATACCGTGACTGGATCAGGTTACGTTAGTGCGGAAAAAGGCGTAGTTAGTATCGCCAACAACATCGATATTGATCAGTATGTCAGTGCACGTACTGGTGGCCAGATAAAGGTTGACGGTAGCATCACCAGTTCTGGTGTTCAGGCTGAGCTTGGAGGTCAAGTTTCCGCAGGATCTATTACAACGGAGAGGATCTCTGCATCGGGAGATGGTTCCTCGATTAGTATCACGGGTGCTGCTCAGACCAATGTTGTCGTTATCCAAGAAGGAAGTTCTCTGACGGCAGCTTCTTTAACAGCTCGAACAGGGACGGAATTGGAGTCATTCAGTAACGAAGGAACAGTCACTCTGGATTCTGGCAGCCTGAATGTCAGGACTTTCACGAATAAGGGTTCAATCAACGATACGAACGGCGTCAGTCATCTAAATCAGCTGACGATTTCGCAGGGCGGTTTCTTCACCGGAGACATGAACATTGATGATTTCAATATATCCGGAAGTGTAACCGTACACCCCGGCTCTACGCTTACGGTGGATAAGCTTGGTACTAGCGAAGCATCGGTTCAGGCTGTTACTGTCAACGAGAATTCAACCATCAATGTCACCGGCGACGCCTATTTCAATAACTCAATCAGCGGTTCCGGTCTCCTTGACATTGCAGGAAAGGCTAACTTTGTCGCCGATTACCAAGAGATCCGAAATCAGCTCTCGGCGGGGTCTGTTGAAACCCGCGGAATGACTTCTCTCAATGCGGGTGCCTCCCTTAACGTAGCAACTGATCTGACCGTTGGTACTACGTCTACCCTTATTGTTGAGACGACAGATCTATTGATTGGCAACGACTTCGTAGTGAACGGTGCCGGCAAAGTTCAGATGCGGGACGGTTCTGATGATGCGGAAATTAATCGTCTCGTGCTCAACACAACCGAAGGTTCTTACTTTCAGACATATAAAGATCTGACGGTTCATTCGCTTCAAGTAAACGGCTACGGCACGATTGAGACGTATGCTACAGATGGCGATTCATCGCTTTCAATTGGAACTGTTACTGCGGCAGCGGATGCTGTGGTGGCGTTTGTGAATGAAGGTACGTTCGGCGAGTACCAATCAACTGCTTCGATCGAAGACGTGACGCTTGGTGATGGGGCGACACTCCTCAACAGTGGAGGATCTCGCACTGTGGACGGGACTCAAATCAATACGCCGCCCTTTGCGGGCATGACGATCGGCAGTATTAACGGTACGAACGCTGTCATTCAGAGCGATACCGGAGGTTCAATGTCAATCGGTACGCTCTCGGGCTCCGGCAATCGCATTGAAGTCGAGTCGGTTGAATCCGGTGTGACGGTTGCGCGTAACTCGTCCAGCGGTCTTGTATATCAGACAGGGGGTATTGACGCGGATAAACTCGGCACGCAGCAAGCGCTTTTGGCAGCGGCTGAAATGATCCGTGAGTCCGATGAAGACTTCGAGACGGCGGTTGCTGACGGTCTCGTGAACGGCAGCGGTTATGCCGCTTTTGATCAAGACGGAAACATGGTTTACTCGAGAACTAGCGAAAGCCTGACGATGTCAGCCCTCAAGCAGTTCTCAAATGCCACGCTTGCGCAGTGGCGATATGAAACGAACCACTTGAGCGATCGCCTCGGTGAAGTGCGCCGCAACATTGGTGCAGCAGGGGCTTGGGCACGTATTTATGGTGCCGATACTGATGTGACCGATACTGTTACGACCGAAATCAAGACCAACACAATTCAGGTGGGCGGCGATGCAACAATTGGCGGCAACTGGATCGTTGGTGGCGCCTTTAGTTATACGAACATGGATGGCACGATTTCTAATGGTTCGGCCGAAGGCGAAACTTATAGCCTTGCTGCTTATGCGAGCGGATTTTTCGACTGTGGAGGTTACATAGACATTATCGGTCGCATCGGACGACTTTCCAGCGACATCAATGCTCATACCTCAAGCGGCCGCCTTTTTGACGGAAGCTATGACAACACGGCACTTGGTCTTTCCGTTGAAACTGGTTATCACTGGCGGATTTCTGACGTCTTCTTTTTGGAGCCGCAGGCGGAACTTTCTTACGGTGTGGTTTTTGGTGACGACTTCACAACATCATCCGACGTCAAAGTCGAGCAGGACGATTTCCAGTCGCTCGTCGGTCGAATCGGAGCGCGCATAGGCGCGGATTTCCCCGAAAAGGCAGGTAACTTCTATGTTCAGGCTTCCGTGAATCATGAGTTCCTCGGAGATAATGATTTTGATGCTGCTTACCAAGGGTACTCCAAACAGCATTTCACGAGCGAACTTGACGGCACTTGGGTGAGTTATGGCGTTGGTTTGCAACTCAATGTCTCCGACGCACTCAGTATTTATGGATCCCTATCTCGAGCGAACGGAAGTGACTATCAAGACGATTATCGCTACAGCATCGGTGCTCGGTATGTTTGGTAGCCGAGCATGACGTGTTGCTTTTGAGCGAAACACAAAGATTCTGAGCTTCGTTTCACATACTCCCTAAACGGAAAAATGGGAGGTGCGGAGCTCTTGAAGTTCAGACATACGCCGACGTTTGGCCGAGATAGTATTTCTTGCCCAGACGTTGGCGCCCAAACTCCCGGCCTACTAGATCACTAACGATTGAGGTAGCCCGGGAGTTTTTCTATTCCCAGCAAATCCAACAGATCACGGTGTCGTTTGGCTACGGCACCAACGATGAAAGCGTCTGTCGTACGGTGCTTTCGTGCCTGTACGCTGCGTAACTGCCCCAAGAGCTTGCGCAAAGACTCCTCGGGCATTTTCAGGCTGGGATTCTGATCGCTTATCTTGCGAGCCGTACACAGCATGCTCATGCGCAACGCTTGCGCGATCGTGTAGATAAACAGCTTGCCCCTGTACGTCGCTTCGGTTGCCTCCAGTCTCGAGCCTCCGACTTCATTTTTGAGCTGATCAAAGCCTCGCTCGATAATTTCTCGTTGGCGATATATCTGCAACGCCTTAAACGGGTCGGATTCGACGTTGCTTCGAAACGCCCGACAGCCCATAAATTCCACCGCCTTTTTCAGTTCGTCAAAGTTCACGGACCAAACGAGTTCGTTTGGCTTTGCCTTTTTGTTCTCGCGCAGATATCTGCGCACTCGCTTCCACAGAACGGGATCAATCGGAGCCTGCCTGGATAACTTTTCGGCATCTTTCTTCGCTTTGTCTATCAGCGCCTGTGATGCTTTTGCATTGCCGAGTTCCTGAGCTTTTTCCGTTGCTTCGGCTACAAGCTTTTCTTGATCACGTTGCCGCTGTACTTCTTCATTCTTGCGATCAACAACATCGAGTACATCGCGATAAAGGTCATCGGCTTCCGTCTGAGCAACAACGGCATCGCGGTAAAGATGCAAGTGTGCTTCGAGCTGCAACTGATAACCATCTTCTGTTTGTTCAGTCCAGTGGTCGGCAACTCGGACACCGCAAATCCCCATGCGAGGATTGTTGTGTGCGATGGGATCCTTAAGCGCTTTTGCGTTTCGACGAAGCTGTGCTCTTACGGCACCTTCGTTGAGATTCAGAAACTGGATGTACTTCAGTTTCAGATTGATAGCCTTCTGTGTGTTGTAGATGCTCTGAAAGCCTCGATCCGTCACAAGAATGTTGTCTTTCAAGGACAAATTGGCACTTTGCATCTGCAGATAAATCGTGGGCAGAATCGCTTTGTCATTGATGGAGCCGTCATAAGCGTAGGCATAGACAACGTCGCCGCTGGCGTGATCGCAGACAACCATGTAGTTGACCTGACGCAGTTCCGGGTTTTGTTTGGCGTGTCCCCACGCGGCATCCGTAATCGTTGTCGAGTACGTTGAAATGCTGGTGCTGTCAAAGGACAACGTTACGGCACCAGCCTGACGCTCATTGGCGCGGTCGTATCGTTTCTTGTAGTACTCCTCGAACTGAGTCACCGTGAGCTTTGCCAAAAGCTCGGAAATGCGACGACCATCACGAGGTTCAATGTCGGGAAGCCAAACCTGAGCAACCCAATCTTCGAAGTTCATCATCGCGCCGCCGCCGTCGAGTTTGTATGCGGCCAGGGCCAGCAGATAGCGTCCTTTTTCTTCGCCGAAAACAGCTGTCAGATCATCGATGATCTTCATTTTTTCAGCCGTTTTCCAGGCGGCATACGTGACGCCGACACGAATGGTTTCGTCGCTCCAACTGATGTCTTTCTTGGCTTTCTTTACCGGAAAAAGTTGCTCGAATTGCTGTTGAGAAACGAGCTCTCGATCGGCCCAGTACCAGGTTTGACCATGGAAAGAGGAGAAGGCTTGCTCAAAGGCACTCGAGAGTCGAATGGAACCGTCATCAAGCAGGCGGCCGACTTGAATGCGAGCGTCAACGCAGGAACGCTTTTTCTCGGCGTCCCAGCGATTGCGATAGGCGCGAATATAGACGCGACCGGCCGAGTCCTTACAGGACATCAAGGACCAAGATTTGCCGGAATTATCGGTGATTTGAGGCATAATAGATGCGCAGCAGAAAATATGCATCTATTTTAGCAAAAATAAAAATTCCTGCACTTCTCCGCCAGAAAAAATGCAGGAATATCAAAGGCTCAAAAATTTATTTGCGAGCAATTTGATCCGAATCAATGCGCTTGTGATCTAGCGACCCGGGAGGTTGGGTGTTCGAGACGACCAGGCGGCGTGTTTTTGGCACCGAGCTTTATGCAGTTTCTCTATGAGATACCGAAGTTAGAGTCCCTTTCCTCACAATCGAATATCAGAAAAGGAAAGTTGGAACAGGGGGCTTAGATCAAAATTTTGCATCCCACTGGAAAACAAGCTCGGTGGCCGATAAAAGTTAAGCGTAGTAGTTATTGGGCGATTGCATCTGTGGATGCGAGTGCGCCTAAGTCCGTTGTGAGATCAAACAGTTTCGAACTTGTCTTTTTACTTCTGCTCGGAACTCAAAACAGCCATTGGCTGTCAGCGTTTCCCATTTCAGTGCTGTCAGAAGGATTCGGTCGGAGTGCATTGTCCTAGGTATGACACTTGGCGACTCAAAGAGTTGATCATGTTATGTTTCTGATTTTAAAAATGAGGATCAAAATTCCTCTTCTGCGACTTTAGTTCATTAGCTCTTGGGAAAGTAGGACCCACAGGAACTCTGACGGAAGCTTGGAGCAGGTGTAAGAGTCTAAGCCCCTTGTATTCATCGTAAGAGTGATGGCGACGCGCGAACGAAAGTGTGCACTCATGAACGCTGTATATGGGTACAGGATTGTTTCTAATGAATAAATAACAAAAAACCGAACGGGTGCGAACCGCTCGGTGTTGTGGGTTGGCGCCTCTGCCGGGACTCGAACCCAGATCTAACCCTTAGGAGGGGCTTGTTCTATCCAGTTGAACTACAGAGACGCACAGTGCTCAAACTTTCCGTTTTTGCCTCGGAATGTCTGTCAGGCCCGCAATTGTAGCAAACCAATAATTTTGTTCGAGCAAATTTTGATAGCATGAGCAAGGATGTATAAACAACGGCTGATGACTGACTTCCTATGTTTAGTTTCCGCGACAGCGTCGATCTTTGGCTACGCATCGGTTTCGGCGCTCTGATTCTTCTTGGTTGCTACTTTGTAATGCAACCTTTTCTCACGGCCATTTTGTTGGCGGGCATTCTGGCCGTCGTCAGCTGGCCTTTGTACGAGCGGGCGCTCACGAGCTTCGGCAATCGTTCGACGATAGCGGCGACATTCATGGTGTGCGTCGTGATCGTCACGGTGCTCATTCCGTTGTCAATCATTACGGGCGTTCTCGCGCATCAGATTCCGCAGCTGATTCATTGGGTACGCGACTGGGTGGCCGGCGGTATGAAATTGCCCGATTGGCTAATTGCCATTCCCTACGTCGGAGAAAGCATCAACGAAGCCTTTCACTTAGGTTTTGATCCCGCCGCCCTCGGCGACTTCATTCAAAAGGCTATCGACCCCGTCACTAAGTGGGTGCTGAGTGCCTCAGTCGGCATCGGCAACGGCTTGTTCCAGCTGGCGCTCGTTGCCTTTATTGCATTCTTCTTCTATCGCGACGGCAATTCGCTCGCGCGCCGCGGGCGTCTGTTCCTAAAGCGAGTCTCGGGCGATCTTGCTGATGAATACACCGGCATTTTGGTCAACACGACCCGCTCGGTGGTCTTCGGCGTGCTCGGCACCGCCGTGGGACAGGGTGTGGTGGCGGCCATCGGCTTTATCATCGCTGATGTTCCGGGTGTTGTGATGCTCAGTTTCGCCGTTTGTGTGCTCTCCGTCGTGCCCGTTGGTCCGCCTCTGGTGTGGGGTTCAGTTGCCATTTGGCTCGCCGCAACCGATCAGATCGGCTGGGCGGTGTTCCTGGTTTTGTGGGGAACGCTTGCGGTGAGTTCGGTGGATAACTTCATCAAGCCCATTTTGATCAGCCGCGGTACGGCATTGCCTCTGGCGCTGGTTTTCCTGGGCGTCTTGGGCGGCATCATGAGCTTCGGCATGCTCGGCGTCGTGTTGGGTCCCATTTTCCTGTCGGCGGCCATCGCCATGTTGAAGACTTGGCTCAAGCATCCCGTCAAGCGTCTGGTCCCTGTTGCGGTTGTTCCCGGCTCGGATGCGAAGGCTGCCGCGGAGTCTGAAGAGCAAGTGCTGGTCGAGGAAGGCGATTCTTCCGAAGACGATAAAAAGCCTGCCTCGGCCGTGCAGGATACGCCGGACGAAAATCGCCGCTAAAATCCGTCTCGAGTTTTACAGTTTGCGCCCGTCACTTTCGACGGGCGCTCCTTTTCCGATTGTGGTCAAAGTAAGTGCCCGCAGGGCCTGATTCCGAGAAATGGCAGTTCGCAAGCGTCCGTCTGATTACCAAGAAAATTCCATTCGCGTCTTAAAGGGGCTGGAGCCCGTCAAAAGCCGCCCGGGCATGTACACCCTGACGGACAATCCGCTTCACATTATCCAGGAAGTGCTTGACAACGCGAGCGACGAAGTGCTCGGCGGGTTCGGCGACACGATCACGCTGACGATGTGTGCCGACGGCAGCGTTGCCGTTGAAGACAACGGCCGCGGCATTCCGGTGGGTATTCACCCCACGGAAGGCATCCCGACGGTGGAACTGGTGTTTACGCAACTGCACGCAGGCGGTAAGTTCGACAAGGCCTCAGGCGGCGCCTATAGCTTTTCGGGCGGTCTGCATGGCGTTGGCGTCTCGGTGACCAACGCCCTGAGTCGGCATTTGAACGTCACGGTCTGGCGCGACGGCAAGCAGTACGACATCGGCTTTGCTGACGGTTTCGTATCGGAACCTCTTACCGAACAACCTTCCAGTCGCGGCAAAAAGTACACTGGTACGCGCGTTCAATGTCTGCCGGATCCCAAGTATTTTGATTCGCCGACGATTCCGGAGCAACAGCTCATCGGCCTGTTGCAGAGTAAGGCCGTTTTGCTTCCGCGTTGTACGGTTCGCTATATCAACGAAAAGACGGGGCAGGAACTGTCCTGGCGTTACGACGGAGGCTTGCGAGAATATCTGTTCGCCGAATTCACCGAGCCGCTTCTTTTTGATCCTTTCGAAGCGCAGGGGTGGGCTGAAGAAAACGATGAGACGTTTGCCGTGGACGAGGGTGCCCACTGGGTTGTGTGCTGGAGCGAAACCGGCACACCCGTGCGCGAGAGCTACGTAAATCTGATTCCGACTCCCGCCGGCGGCACGCACGAAGCTGGCCTTCGTGAGGGTTTGTTTCTGGCGCTCAAGTTCTTTATGGACGCGCACGGCTTGATGGCCAAGGGCGTGAAGCTTTTGACCGACGACGTCGCAAGCCGCGCCAGTTTCGTGCTGTCGGCCAAGGTGCTCGATCCCCAGTTTCAGGGGCAGACCAAGGAAAAGCTCACAAGTCGCGATGCCATGCGATTGGTGAGCAATTTCGTTAGGCCGCAGTTCGAGTACTGGCTCAACGATCATATTGAAGAGGGCAAAAAACTTGCCGAGCTGGTGATTCGCCAGGCGCAGGCGCGTCAGCGCCGCGCTCAGAAGGTCGAAAAGAAGAAGTCTTCGAGCGTGGCAGTGTTGCCGGGCAAACTCACCGATTGCGAATCGACCGACATCAGCCGCAACGAAATTTTCCTCGTGGAAGGTGACTCGGCAGGCGGCACGGCCAAATCGGGCCGCGACCGTAATTTCCAGGCCATCATGCCGCTGCGCGGTAAGATCCTGAACATCGAAAAGGCGCAGGAGCACCGCATGTGGGAGAACGAGGAGATCAAGAACATGTTCACGGCGCTGGGCGTGACGATCGGCACCGAGGAGGACAGCAAGGCGCTCAACCTGGAGAAACTCCGCTACGACAAGATCATCATCATGACCGATGCCGACGTCGACGGCAGCCACATCGCGACGCTGATGCTGACGTTCTTCTTCCGCAAGATGAAGGAGCTGATCGAGAACGGCCACGTCTACATCGCCACCCCGCCCCTCTACCTCGTGAAGAAAGGCAAGCAGGAGCGCTATTGCTGGACGGAGAAGGAACGCGACACCATCACCGCCGAATTCGGCAAGGGGGCGCACGTGCAGCGTTACAAAGGTCTCGGCGAGATGAACGCCCACCAGCTGTGGGAAACGACGATGAACCCCGACACGCGCATCCTGCGCCAGGTGAACATCGAAAACGCTGCCGAGGCAGACCGCATCTTCTCGATGCTGATGGGTGACGAAGTGCCGCCCCGACGCGAATTCATCGAGAAAAACGCGCATTACGCAAATATCGACGCATAATGAAAAGGAAAAGGATTGCCCTTGCGAAAGGTGCGATCCTTTTCTTTATATAACCGATATTACAGACTGACACTATGAAAGTTACCGTAATCGGAGTCGCCGGAGGAACCGGCTCGGGAAAGTCCACGCTCGTCAAACGCCTGCAAGAGGCCTTCGTAGGCGACGACGTCGTGACGCTCTGCCACGACTACTATTACAAGGCGCACCCCGAGCTGACCTACGAGGAACGCACGAAACTCAATTACGACCATCCGCAGGCGTTCGACACGCAGATGCTGGTCGACCACATCAAGGCGCTGAAGGACAACGTCCCCATCGAGCACCCGGTCTACTCGTTCGTCGACCACGACCGTACGGCGGAAACCGTGTGCGTGAAGCCTTCGAAGGTAATCATCGTCGACGGCATCCTGATCTTCGAAAACAAGGAGCTGCGCGACATGATGGACATCAAGGTCTATGTGGACACGGACGCCGACATACGCCTGGCGCGCCGTATCCTGCGCGACGTCTGCGAGCGCGGGCGTACGATGCAGTCGGTAATCACGCAATACACCTCGACCGTGAAGCCCATGCACGACGAGTTCGTCGAACCCTCGAAGCGCTACGCCGATGTCATCATCCCCGAGGGCGGTTTCAACTCGGTGGCCGTAGCGATGCTGATCCAGAACATCAGTTCGCTGATCGCGCGTAACGAGTAGCCGGACAACCGGGTGACCGAAAGGCCCGAGAACGGCATTATGGGAAAGGAGATAACAGGACGGGACTCCGAGGAATTTACGGATATCCTGCAACGAAAACCCCGGCGCAATCTCTTTGCGCCGGGGTTTTATTTCGGAATCGGAATCCAAGCCGCAGCCGCTTTGCACCCTAAGGCTACGATCAGCTGCGACTTGCCGGCTGCGGCAGCCAACCGTCACTGCACATGGGTACCCGGGGCCAAACAAAACAGAAAGCACCCGCCTGCCGCGGAACCGAATGCCGGAAGGAAGGAACACGCCGGGGCGGAAAAGGCTACTCGCCCCGCCGGGAGATGTCGAAGCTGAAATTTTGCCCGTCCTTTGTTCCCATGGCGCTCTCCTGCCAGCGGTTGTTCGCCGCATCCCACTCCGAAAAAATAGCTATATGGTCGTACTCGAACGGCAGGATCACCTTCCCGTTATTGGCGACGATCCCGAAGCGTTTACGCCCCGTGGCATCGGAGATGGAGGCCGCCGCGTGCCCGTATTTTCCTCCGTCCTGCAAATCGCCCACACGGAACGGCAGCACGGTTTCCCCGTTGGGGCCGATCAGCGTATAGGTATATTCACCGTCCTGCTCCATGCCGACCCATGTGTTGGCAAAGCGGAAGCCCGAAGCCATGTCGAACTGACAGGGGATTACCTCCTTCCCGCTGCGGTCGATATAGCCGTAGGCCAATTTCCCGCCCGCAACGACCTTGCTCACTACGGCCCGGTCGCCCAGGAACTCCTCGGCACTGTAAAAGTTGCACGGCACGACCTGCCGCCCCGACTTGTCGATGAACCCCCATTTGACATAGTATTTTCCCTGAATGCCGACCGGGGCCAGCCCGTCCTGCGCGAAATCCCGGGCGTCGTCGAACTGCACAGGAATAACGATTCCGCCATCCGGGGCGATATACCCGAACTTCCCGCGGAATTCGTACGCATCCCGGAGCGTAATCCCCGCTACGTTTTCCTTCTCGACATAGGCACCGACACCCACGCGGGCGAGCCCGTTGGAAAAATCGCTGCAATAGTCGTAACCGAGGCTGCGGACATTGCCCAGCGTATCGGCGAGCAAGAATTCCCGTTCGGCGGCCGTGCCGGTGCGGGCCACACAGACCCCGTTACGGACACCGCCCAAGCGCTCCCACTCCAGCGGCACGACCACACGCCCCGAGCGGTCAATCAGGCCGTAGAGCATCCTGCCATCCCCGGCTTTCCGCCCGACTACGGCATGGCCGTTGCCGAAATCCGCGGCATCGTCGTAGGCCGGCGGCACCACCAGCTGCCCGAGGGTATCGGCATACCCGTATTTCCCGTTGGATTTCATACGCGAATCGGGAATACGGTACCCGCCCTTATTAACCCTTATGAGTCCGTCGGCCGCAGGCCACACCACATCGTATTTCGCATCGAGCCGCCGCGCCACCTCCGGGCTTTGCGCCACGGCATGCCCGGTAAAAACCACCCCGCCCAGCAAAGTCGCTGCGGACATGATGCGATGCTTGATCATATGCCTGTTATCTTTTTGATTTCGTTGAGTTTGTTGAGTGCCTCGATGGGTGTCAGCGAATCGATGTCCAACCCCTTGATCTGGTCGCGGATCTGTACCAGCACCGGATCGTCGAGCTGGAACATCG
>OJOK01001026.1_pt1 | contig 13363 bp, 10 predicted proteins | sample 1598051 | NCBI WGS metagenome assembly OJOK01 (sample SAMN01915205, study PRJEB22387) | human gut metagenome | isolation source: stool | host: Homo sapiens | place: USA
CGACGGCGGGCGGGCACGTTGTAAAAAAGGTTGCGCACGAAGAACTGCGCCCCCACGGGACACATCACGGGAGTCTGCCCGGCGAACTGGCCGCCGTTGATTTCGGTTTGGGTACCCACTTCGTCGCCCTCCTGCCGCGTGCGCAGTTCGACCTGCGCCACGGCGGCGATCGAAGCGAGCGCCTCGCCGCGGAACCCGAACGTATTGAGGGCGTAGATGTCTTCGACGGAAGTTATCTTGCTGGTGGCATGGCGGTCGAAGGCCATACGCGCGTCGATGGGCGACATGCCCGAGCCGTCGTCGACGATCTGGATCAAATCCTTGCCCCCGTCACGGAAGTTGACCTTCACGGTACGGGCGCCGGCGTCGATGGCGTTCTCCATCATCTCCTTGACCACCGATGCGGGACGGTTGACGACCTCGCCCGCAGCAATCTGGTTGGCGACGACTTCGGGTAATAATCTGATCTTATCTGCCATTTATTCCTGATAATCGTTGGGAACCACCGTGATAGGCTGCTCCTGCCACTCTACGTCGGAAATACCCGTCTGGTCGAGCCCGTTGCGCGGAGCGGATTCGGTGGAAGCGGATTCGGTCTGTGCCGGCGCCGTACGGGCACGCAGGAACACATCGGCGAGCTTCGGATAAAGGATGTAGATGAACAGCAGGACGATAACTGCGGCACCGGCCATCTTCCAGATGCGCATACGCCCCTTGTCATCCTCCTTGGAACGGCGGGCGGCACGGGCATCACGCTGCGTACGGATATATTGTCCGGGACGGTACTCACGATCCCCGTCTTCGACCCTCTCGCCGCGAAGTTCGGCACGGCGCTGCTCGCGCGCCTCCTTTTCGGGATCGTAGTAGCGCGGTATGTAGTTGAACTTGTTGGCGTGTCTCTTGAACGGGGTGAAACCTAACATGGCGTGTCCTCCTAATTATTTTTGGTAAAGATACGAATTCTCCGGCAATTTTATTGCCTGCAAAACCCTTTTTTCCGCCTGCGGCGCCCGTAAAGTCCTGCCGAGGATGCGGTGCCAGACGTCCGATGCCCGCAGCAGGGGAAAACCCCGGCAGCGGTGCGGGAGGGGAAACACCCCTCAAACAGGCTGGTAACAGGCGCAATGGCCCCGGGAAAGGCGGCGGGGAATACGCCCGCAAGCCTCCGTGCACCGCAGCGGAAGAGGCGCTGCGAACGACGGCGGAATGCCGTGGCCCGCAAAGTCCCCCGACATCCCGCCGCATATGCAAACCGCTGCTTCCCTACCGGAAGAAACTCTTCATCCGCTCGAAGATATTCTGGTTCTTGACCGATTCGGCATGCTGGAAACCGGGCTGCTGCGCCAGTTGTTCGACCAGCCGCTTCTCCTCGGCACTGAGCTTCGAGGGGATCGTGATGTCGACCACGACCAGTTCGTCGCCGCGGCCATAGCCGTTGACGTCGGGCAACCCCTTGCCGCCCAGGCGCAGCACCTTGCCGGCATGCGTTCCCGGGGCGATCTTGATCTTGGCACGGCCATCGACCGTCGGCACCTCGACCGTACCGCCCAGCAGGGCTGTCGTAACGGTGATATTGAGGTTGTGGATCAGGTCGTTGCCGTCACGCACCAGCTCGGGATTGGACTCCTCTTCGATCATGACCTGCAGGTCGCCGTTGACGCCTCCGTGACGGGCGGCATTGCCCTTGCCCGTGACGGTGAGCACCATACCCTCGCCCACGCCGGCCGGGATCTTGATCTCCACGACCTCCTGCCCGCGCAGCGTGCCTTCGCCCTTGCACTTGTCGCACGACGCGGTGATCACCTTGCCCGTGCCGCCGCACGTGGGGCACACGCCCTGCGTCTGCATCCGGCCGAAGAAGGTGTTCTCCACACGCGTCACATAGCCCGTACCGTTGCAGGTCGAACAGGTCGAGTAGGAGTTGCTGTCCTTGGCCCCCGTACCGCCGCACTTATCGCAGGCGACGGTCTTGTTTATCTTGAGTTTCTTGGTGACGCCGTTGGCGATCTCGGCGAGGGTCAGCTTGACCTTGATGCGGATATCCGATCCCCGGTTCACACGACGCCCGCCGCCCGATGACGACGACGAGCGGAACCCGCCGCCGAAATGTCCGCCGAAAATATCACCGAACTGCGAGAAGATATCCTCCATCGAGAAACCGCCGCCGCTGAACCCGCCGAAGCCACCTGCCCCGCCACCCGCGGCACCGCTCATCCCGGCATGGCCGAACTGATCGTAACGGGCACGTTTGTCGGGGTTCGACAGTACGTCGTATGCCTCGGCCGCCTCCTTGAATTTCTCTTCGGCCTCCTTGTCACCCGGGTTTTTATCGGGGTGGTATTGGATGGCCGCCTTGCGGTAAGCCTTCTTTATTTCGTCAGCGTTAGCGTTTTTCTGGACGCCCAGCACTTCGTAGTAATCCCTCTTTTCTGCCATGGCATTATTCTCCTACAACAACTTTTGCGAAACGCAGCACCTTGTCGCCCAGCATATAACCCGTCTGGACAATGTCGACGACCTTGCCCTGCATCTCCTCCCCGGCAGCGAATTTGGCCACCGCCTCGCAGAGGTCGGCGTCGAACTCCCTGCCCTTGACGTCGATCTCGGTGACCCCTTTCTGGCGGAGCGTATCGGTAAATTTCTGTGAAATAAGCGTCACGCCGGCACGCAGCGCCTCGATGTCGTCGCTCTTCTGCATGGCATCGACGGCACGCTGCACGTCGTCGCGCACGGGGAGCATCGCCAGCAGCACGTCACGGCCCCCGGTCTGCACCAAGTCCATCTTCTCCTTGAGCGTACGCTTGCGGTAATTATCGAATTCGGCCTGCAGGCGGATGAATTTATCCTGCCACTCGGCCAGTGCCGCCGTCAGATCCGATCCCGCTCCGGCCTTGTCGCCGCCTTCGGCAGCGTCTGCCATTGTGTCAGTTCCGTCCTGCGAGTCGTCTGACACATTGGCACAGGGTTCGCCGTCGCACGAAGGGTAACCTTCACCGGGAACGAATCCTTCGTCACCGTCAACAGCCTCATTATAAGTTTTTTCCTTTTTCATATCTCGTGTTTTTCAGATTTTCCGTCTTATATTCGAACAAATTGTATACCAACCGCCGGGCCATGCCTACCCGATGATAAAAATCGCCGGGCGCCTGTTCATTTCCGGCAGCCGCACCGACCGCCACTCGCGCACAGCGAGCGTACGGATATATTCGCCGGGGGCGGTAATGTCCATCGCCAGCGTCAGGCGCGTCTCGGGGGCAAGGGTTTGCAGGAGCTGTTCCATCAGCTTCACATTGCGGTAAGGCGCCTCGATGAAGAGCTGCGACTGGCGTTCGGACTGCGCACGGCGTTCGAAGCGGCGGATCGCCTGCACCCGTTCGGGCGGCTTGACGGGCAGGTAGCCGTTGAAGGCGAACGACTGCCCGTTGAGCCCCGAGGCCATGACGGCCAGGATGACGGACGACGGCCCGACGAGCGGCACCACGCGGATACCGTGGCGGTGGCACGCCTCGACGACCAGTGCCCCGGGATCGGCGACGCCCGGCACGCCCGCTTCCGAGACAACCCCCGCCGAGCGGCCCTCAACGAGCGGTTTCACCAGCTCTTCGACCTCACGCCCGGCGACGGTATGTTCGTTCAGCTCGCGGAACTCCAGCGTGTCGATCGGCCGCGCGATGCCGGCCTTCGACAGGAAGCGCCGCGCCGAACGGGTGTTCTCGACGATGAAGTAGTCGAGCGAATCCATCACGGCACGGTTCGCCGCGGGCAGCACGTCCCACGGTGCCGTCTCGTCCGAAATCGGACACGGGATCAGATAGAGCGTTCCGTACATCTTATTTCAGTTTTTCGAGTTTGGCCCGGAGTTCCCGCTCCCGGGCAACGGCTTTCGTATACAGCACAGCAAACCAGACGCTCAGCGCCATGACACCGGCGATCACCACCCCGAAAACACCGCTCAGGAAAAATGCGCTCACGACCAGCCCCGCAACCGAAAGCATCAGCGGGGATTTGCGGACATTGCAGCCGATAGCCACATAGCCGCCCGCCAGCACGAGCATCACGATTCCGCCCACCAGTAAAGGGGTCTCTCCGGCAGCCCGAGCATCACGATTCCGACCCCCAGCCTCTCCCCGTTTCCCTGGGCGTTGACCAGTTCAACCACGCCGCTGGCGAGCGCCAGCAACGCCGCGGCGAACATGGCGCTGCGGGCCTTGCCCAACTGGTTGAGGGCCGATTCGGATTCGAGCTGTGCCGTCAGCAGCCGCGCCCCGAGGCACTCGGCGGCCTCATCGCGCCCGGCGGGGCAACCGCAGGAGGGACACGTTCCGGTTCCGGAAGCGATTTCACCGCCGCAATCATAGCATTTCATAACTTTATTCTTTGAGGTAAATCCGTTTTACGCGCCCCGAAACCGAGGTCATGATCTCATAGGGAATTGTATCGAGCACGCGGGCCATCGTTTCCAGGTCGTTGCCCGGCTCGGGCGAGAAGACCACGACTTCGTCGCCTTCCTTCACGCCGGGAATCCCCGTAATGTCGACCATGCAGCTGTCCATGCAGATGCGTCCGACGATGGGGGCGGGACTCCCGGCCACCAGCACCGACCAGCGGCCGCAGCCCAGGTGGCGGTCGAGCCCGTCGGCATATCCGATGGGGATCGTCGCCGTCGTAGTTTCGCGCGTGAGTTTCCCGGCCCGTCCATACCCTACGGCCTCGCCCGCAGACAGGTGCTTGACCTGCACGATACGCGTGCGGAGGGTCGAGACGGGACGCAGCATCCCGTTATGCCGGTAGCCGAAGCCGTAAAGCCCCAGCCCGAGGCGGCACATGTCGAACTGCGCCTCGGGGAAGCGTTCGATGGCGGCCGAATTGGCCGTATGGCGGATGACCGGATAGGGCAGCGAGGCGGCGACGCGGGCGCTCATGCGGTCGAACAGGGCGATCTGCGCCCGGGTATAGGCATCCTCTTCGGGCATGTCGGCACAGTTGAGGTGCGAGAAGACCGAGGCGACCTTGACCTGCGGGGTTTCCGCCAGCGCCCTGCACAGCGCCCCGACTTCGTCGTCCGTGAATCCCAGCCTGTGCATACCCGTGTCGAGCTTGATATGGATCGGGTAACGGCTCTCGCCCGCATGCACCACGGCCCCGGCGAAGGCGCCGAGCGAATGGAGGCTGTATATCTCGGGTTCGAGGCGGTTGGCGATCATCTGATCGAAACTGTCGGCATCGGCGTTGAGCACCACGACGGGCATCGAAATGCCCCGCTCGCGCAACAGTACCCCTTCGTCGGCGAACGCCACGGCCAGGTAATCAACGCCCTGGTGCTGCAACAGCTGCGCGACTTCGAAATCGCCGGCACCGTACGAGCCGGCCTTGACCATCGCCACGAGTTTCGTACCGAAGCTGAGCTTCGAACGGAAGAAATTGAGATTGTGCGTCATGGCGTCGAGGTCGACCTCCAGCACCGTCGTATGGCTGCGGCGCGCGAGGGCGTGCGCCAGTTTCTCGAAGCGGAAATCGCGGGCGCCTTTCAGCAGGATGGCACGCCCGGCCACGGCCCTGCGGTCGATGCGCGCGATGCACTCGTCGGTCGAGGCGTAAAACTCCTTGTCGCAGCCGAACAGCCCGGCATGGCGTTTCAGGCGCGGGCCGATGCCGATCAGAAAGTCGACGCCCGCCCGTGCGACCATCCCCGCGACACGGCCGTAGAGTTCGTCGTCGGAAAGCCCGCTCTGCGAGATGTCCGACAGGACGAGCGTACGGCGGCGGTTCAGCGCCACGCCGTGCAGGTAATCGAGCGCCAGCGCCAGCGAATTGAGGTCGAGGTTATAGGCGTCGTTAATCAGGATCGAATCGTTGATGCCCTCCTTCACCTCGAGGCGCATGGGCAACGTAGGCGCCGAAGTGAACGACGGCGCGGGATAGTGCATCGCGGCGCAGAACGCCTCGACGATCTGGGCATTGCGGCGCGATGCGGCGTTGCCGATGACCGACTCCGGCACCTCGGGGAACGACGCGGCATCGAGGGGCTTGCGGGCGGCGAAACGCGCCGCGACCATGCCACCCAGTGGTTCGTAATAGCTGTGGTAGACGATTTTCGAAGCATTGCGGGCCAGCACCATCTTCTCGTCGCATTTCTGTTCGAGATTGAGGAAATTCTCCTGGTGCGCGTCGCCGATCGAGGTAAAAATAACCACGTCGGGACGGATGATGCGCTCCAGCCGCTCCATCTCTCCGGGCTTCGAAATGCCCGCCTCGAAGATGGCTAACTCCTCGTCGCCTTCGAGCATCAGCACCGAGAGGGGCACGCCCAGCTGCGAATTGTAGCTTTTCGGAGAGCGGTAATATTTCATCCCCGCGGGCAGTTCTTCGGCGATCCACTCCTTGATGACGGTCTTGCCGTTCGAACCGGTGATGCCGACGACCGTACCCCTGAATTGCGCACGGTAGTGCGCCGCAAGGCGTTGCAGGGCGTCGATGGCGTTGTCCACACGCACGAAGCCGCAACCGGCGGGGCACTCGACATCCCGTTCGACGAGGAACGCACGCACGCCGCGCGCCGACATCTGGGCGACGAAGCCGTGCGAGTCGTGATTGGCACCGCGCATGGCCACGAACATCGGGCAGCAGCCCAGTTCGCACGACAGCGAACGGCTGTCTGTGACAACCGACCGCACTTCGGCATCGCAGCCTGTAAATTTCCCGCCGACAACGGCGGCTATTTCCGAGAGTTTGTAGTTCATCCTGTATCTTATCCGTTTTTCGCCGGGCGGATGGCATCCGGGGCTTCACGAAGCCGGCGGGGCAGGAACATACGCGGAGTATGCGGCTGCCGCGAGCGGAAGCGCCGGAGGCAGCCGTCCTCACGAAAGGTCAAATGTCACGATCGTAATTCCCGCCCCGCCCCGGTCGGCATGCTCGTCGCGGGCGCTTTCGACCTCAGGCACCGTGCGCAGGTAGCGGCGTATCTCCTCCTTGAGAGCCCCCGTGCCCTTGCCGTGGAGAATCGACACCGACCCCACGCCCACCATCAGGGCGTCGTCGATGAAATCCTGCACGGCGTCCAGCGCCTCGGCGGCACGCATGCCCCGCACGTCGATATGGTCTTTGAAGCTGAGCTTGCGGGCCGAAATGCCGGCCGACACCACCGTCCGCGCCGTCTGCGGGCGTGTCGCCTCGCGGAACTCGCTGTTCGAAACCACGGTCAGCATCTTCCGGTCGACCGTAGTCAGTATCTGGCCGAAGGCGACCTGCGCCTTGCGCCCCTTGACCGACTGCACCACGCCGACCATATCCTGTCCGGCCATGCGGACTTTCGACCCGGCCTCCACCTCGCGCGGTTTCGGAGCTTCGGCAGGGGCAGCCCCCGCCGCCTGCGCCTCGCCCCGCTGCGCCTTGCGTTCTTCACGCCGCTGACGGCGGCGTTCGATACGTTCGATCTCGCGGGCGACCTCGGCATCCTTGTCCGCCGTATCGGTCTTCGTCACCGCGTCGCGGAAATCGTCCAGTTCGCGGCGCGCAAGGCGCGTCAGCTCCTTTTCGGCCTGCGCCTCGCGGATCGTCCTGATCGTATTCTCGATCTGCCGGTTGGCATCGGCGATCAGCTGCTGCGCCTCCAGCTTGGCCTTTTTGAGTATCTCCTGCCGCTCGGCCCTGATCTTCGACAGCTGCCCGGCATAGGTCTGCTCCAACTCCTCGACCTTGCGGTCGGTCAAGCGGATGCGGTCGCGCTTCTGTTCCCAGTAATGCTTGTCGCGGGCGATCTCACGCAGCTGCTTCTCGATGTTGATATGGTCGCTGCCGGCCTTCTCGCCCGCCGCGCGGATAATATCCTCCGGGAGCCCGATCTTGCGGGCGATCTCCACGGCGAACGAACTGCCCGGCTTGCCCGTTTCGAGGCGGAACAGCGGGCGGATATTCTGCACGTCGAACATCATGGCGCCATTGGCGATGCCCTCGGTATTCGACGCATAGTATTTGATATTGGCATAGTGGGTCGTGATGACGCCGTAGCACCCTTTGGTCAGCAGGCGTTCGAGGATGGCCTCGGCGATGGCGCCGCCGATGACCGGCTCGGTACCCGACCCGAACTCGTCGATCAGCACCAGCGTCGACGACGAAGCCCCCGCGAGCATGTTCTTCATGTTGAGCAGGTGCGACGAATAGGTAGACAGGTCGTCGTCGATCGACTGCTCGTCGCCGATGTCGATGAAGATCGAACGGAACACGGGCAGTTCCGAAACCTCCGATGCCGGAACGGGGAACCCGCACTGGAACATATACTGCACGATGCCCGTGGTTTTCAGGCAGACCGACTTGCCGCCGGCGTTGGGTCCCGAGATGACGAGAATGCGCTTGCGACGGTCGAGCTGCAAATCCAGCGGCACGATCTCGCGCCCCGCAGCCCGCAGCGTCTGCTGCAACAGCGGGTGGCGGGCGTTTTTCAGCACCAGCCTGTCGTCCGTCGAAAGGATCGGCCGCACGCATCCGTTCTCCGAGGCCCAGCGGCCCTTGGCGCGCAGCATGTCGATCTCGGCCAGGTAGTCGCCCGACGCGGCGATCAGCCCGGCATCGGGGCGCACCGAATCGGTGAACTCCGAGAGGATGCGGACGATCTCGCGCCGCTCGGCATATTCCAGTTCGCGCAGCTCGTTGTTGATCTCCACGACCTCGACCGGTTCGACGTAGAACGTACGCCCCGTGGCCGATTCGTCGTGGATGAAGCCCTGCAGCTTGCGTTTATTGGCCGCGGCAACCGGGATCACGGCCTTCCCTTCGCGGATCGATATCTGGGCGTCGGCATCGACGATACCGGCCCCTTTGGCGGCGGCGAGCACCGCCTGCAACCGCTTGGCGGCCTGCCCTTCGCGTTCGCGGATGGCGCGCCGAATCTCCAGCAGGGCCGGCGAAGCATTGTCCCGGATATTGCCGAAACGATCGACGATGGCGTCGATCCGCTGCACGATCCCGGGGAATGCCTCGACGCCGCGGCTGCGGGCATACAGCGCCGGATATTGCCCTTCGCGGGCGAGGATGAACGCAACGACGCTGCCGACGAGGCTCAGCGCCCGGTGCAGGGTCACCACCTCCCCCACGTCGAGGAACGTCCCTTCGACACGCAGTTTGGCAACGACATGGTCGACGTCGGGATATTCCCCGCCGGGAAAATCGTGCTCCATGTCGAGCAGCAGGCGCATCTGGTCGGCAAGTTCCAGCCTCCGCCCGATCTCGCGCGCCGAGGTCGAGAAAGTCTCTTCGGCGAGCTTCCCGCGGGCGGCACGCATGGTGCAAAGCGCTGCAACCTGTTCCCGAAGCCGGTCGAAGCCGATCTTCTGCTCGAAGTTTGCAGGATAAATCATCTTTATGTCGGATTGAACGGCTACTGCAGCCGCCTGAGCGAATCGCGCTCAGCCTTGGCAGCAGCCTTGGCGGCCTTCTTGTCGGCACGCTCCTTCATCTTTTCGGGGTTGCGCCCGAAAAGCGAGAGGTGGACGTAACGGCCGGGGTATTGTTTGACATCGGCCAGCAGCGCCGCGAGGTTGTCGCTGGCCTTTTCGAGCGAATCGTACAGTTCGGGGTCGCTGATGAGCTTGCCGATCGTGCCTTCGCCCTGCGCGATACGCGCCACGAGGTCGTCGAGGTGCTCCACGGCTTGCGAAAGTTTGCGGGCGAACTGCTCCTCGGTGAGCTGCGAGGTGAAACGATCCACGTCGCCGATGATGCTGTCCACGCGCCCAGCATTCTCGCCGAGCATGTCGGAGAATTTCGAAAGGTTGTCCAGCGCGCTCTTCAGGCTGTTTTTCTCCGCAGAGAGTATCTCGGCCATGTCGCCCGTCACGGAGTTCAGGTTGCCGAGCGTCCCGGCGATGTTGTCCGCATTGGTTTCCATCAGGCCGTTCAGGTTTTCGAGCGTGCGCGAAAGGTCGGTGGTGAGCTGCGAAACCTTCTGCTTGAAGAAATCCAGCTCGGAGCCGGCCATGTCCATCAGATCGCGGTCGCGGCTCGAACGCAGCGTATCGCCCTTCTGGAGGTAGGTGTCGGCCGTGCCGTAGGTGATTTCGATCGCCTTGGCACCCATCAGCCCGTTGCTGAAGATCTTGGCCTCGGAATCGGTCGGGATGCGGTACTGGCGCTTGATGGTGAACTGCAACACGACCTTGTCGCTGCGCGCGGGGTCGAACGAAAGCCGTGTCACGGAGCCGATCTTCACGCCCTTCATCATGATCGGCGACGCGTTCTGCACGCCGTTGATCTGGTCGTAGGCGGCATAATACTCGACGTTCCGGCTGAAAATGTCGAAACCTTTCAGAAACCGAATTCCGGCCCAGGCAACGCCGATCATCGCCACGGCGAATATTCCGATCTTAACTTCCCTTTTCATATTTCGCTTGTTTTTATTTCACAATTTGCGTACCCCGGCAGCACACGACGAAGGCGTCGGGGAAAACCTTGCGCACTTCGGCCAGCCGTTTCTGGGCGGCGGCACGGGTATCGTACTCGCCGACGCAATATTTATAGCGGAACCGCCCCTCGGCGGTATACTGTTTCACCTTGTTGCGGTAGGCTTTGAAACGTGCGGACGAGGTCGGCACGGTCTGCGCGCTGGCCAGCACCTGCACGGTATAACGCAGCGGCCGGGCGGCTTGTTTGGGGGCATCCCCGGCCTTGGCCGGTTTCCGCGGTTCCGGTTTCTGCGCCCCGGACTTGCCCGCAGCCTTCTCCGGCTCCCCTTTTTCCGGGGTGACGGTCTTCGCGGCAGGCGCATCGGATGCCTTGTCCTGCTCCGCAGGGCGCACGGGCTCCTTCCCGATGACGACCTGCGTTTCGGGCTCTTTACCGGGCTTCGGGGCTGCCGCGGCCTCCTCTTCGGCGCGGCGCGTTTCGAGCACATAGGCCGAATAATCCCTCACGCCTTCGTAAATCGAGCGGGCGATCTCGTCCTGCCCCTTTTCCGACTTCATATAGGCCATCTCCTGGGCGTTGGACATAAAACCGATCTCGGTCAGCACGCCCGGCATGTCGGTGGCATAGAGCACGCGCAGCAGCTGGGGTTTGATGCCCCGCGAATGGCGCCCGGCCTTCAGGTAATTATTCTGAATACAGCGCGCCAGCGCCATGCTGTACTCGCCGTAGGTGAATTGCAGGTTCTGGATATAGGCCCGCACGATGGCCGCCGTCCGCTCGTCCGACATGTCGATCAGGTCTTCGCGGTTGTTCTCGAACAGGGCGTTCTCGTTGTAACGCTGCTCCTTGGGACTTTCGCCCATGATGAGCGTCTCGACACCCCGTGCCGCCGAGGATTTCGCGGCATTGACGTGGATCGAAACGAAGAGGTCGCCGCCGGCCTTGTTGGCGATGTCGGCACGCGCCTGGAGGTCGGTTGCCAGATCGGTGCCCAGCGCCTTGTCCGTCTTGCGGGTATAGACCACCTTCACGCCCGGCATCCCCTCCTCGATGAGCTTCCCGAGTTTGAGCGCCACCTTCAGCGTGAGGTCTTTCTCGTAGACATTGCCGTAGTGCGCCCCGGGGAATTTCCCGCCGTGTCCGGCATCGATGACCACAACTTCGACCCCGTGCGCAATATTCCCGGCCGTGGCACCGTTCGTTAGAACGGTAACGGCCGCAAACGCGAATAACAGGAACAGTCGTGTGCGCATATTTAATGGAGCCAAATGTGAGCTTTCTGTAATTTTTTACCTATCTTTGTCGCGCCTAAAAAACCCGGCGGGAGTGCATCGAGGCCCCGATCCAGGCGTTTTTGCCGACATGTCGGCAAAGGTACGAAAAATTATTGGGATTTTGGATAGAATCAGGGTAAAATATCTGTTTTCGGCGGCGGCACTCCTCCTCTTCGCCCAGTTGGTGTTCGGCTCGTCCGTACCCCGGGGAATGCTTGCCTCGGCAGCCGAAGACAGCCTCCGCCAACGCCTGTCCGATTCCCTCCGGATCCATTCCGAAGCCGCGGCCGAAGTGCCGGAAGCTGCGACCCAAAGCCGCCGCGACCGCCGCGAGCAGGCACGCGCCGCCCGGGAACAGGCACGCCGCCGCGCCGCATTCGAAGCCCTGCCGCAGGAGCAGCTCGATTCGCTCATCACGCAGAAAGGCGACTCGCTCGAAGGCCGCGGAGCGGACACCATCGCCCGCGACACGGTGAAAGAGAAAAAGCCCCAGAAACCGGGGGCGTTCCTCGACGACCCGATCTCGGGCAAGAACAAGGATTCGCTGGTCTACGACGTGCGCAACAAGATGGTCTATATCTACAACGAGGGCGACATCACCTATCAGAACAGCAACCTCAAGGCCGACTACATGCAGATCAACATGGACAACAAGATGGTCTATGCATACGGCAAGCCCGATTCGCTCGAAGGCAAACCGATCGTCACCAAGCCCGAATTCTCCGAGGGCGACGCATCGTACACGATGGATACGATCACCTACAACCTCACCTCGAAGAAGGCCAAGATCAAGGGCGTGGCAACGCAGCAGGGCGACGGCTGGCTGGTGGGCGGCAGCGTGAAGAAGATGCCCGACAACACGATCAACATCGAGCACGGCAAGTACACCACCTGCGACCATACGGACCACCCCCACTTCTACCTGGCGATGACCAAGGCGAAGGTCATACCCGGCAAGAAGGTGATCACCGGCCCGGCCTACCTGGTGATGGAGGACGTGCCGATCTACTTCCTCGGCATCCCCGAGGGCTTCTTCCCGATCAACATGGGCCCCAAGTCGGGCCTGCTGATGCCCACCTACGGCGAGGAGTACTCCAAAGGTTTCTTCCTGCGCGACCTGGGCTATTACTTCACCCTGGGCGAATACGCCGACCTGGCGGTGCGCGGCGGCATCTACACGCTGGGATCGTGGGAGGCTTCGGCCGCGTTGCGCTACATCAAGCGCTACAAGTACAGCGGCAGTTTCAACATGCAGTATTCGAATGTCAAGACGGGCGAAAAGGGCGAGGACGACTACATCAAGCAGAGCAACTTCCGCATCCAGTGGACCCACTCGCAGGACCCCAAGGCCAACCCGGGTTCGACCTTCTCGGCCTCGGTGAACTTCGCCACGAGCGGTTACAGCCGCTATTCGGCCACGAACCTCAACGACATCCTCTCGACGCAGACCAACTCGACGGTCTCCTACTCGAAGAACTGGGCCGGAACGCCCTTCTCGCTGTCGGCGAACATGGCCATCTCGCAGAACTCGCAGAACAAGACCATCTCCATCACGCTCCCCACGATGGTCTTCAACGTCTCGCGCTTCTACCCCTTCAAACGCAAGGAGAAGCAGGGCAAGGACCGCTGGTACGAGAAGATCTCGATGCAGTACACGGGTAAGATGACCAACTCGGTGACCACCACCG
>OJOK01001057.1_pt1 | contig 13063 bp, 6 predicted proteins | sample 1598051 | NCBI WGS metagenome assembly OJOK01 (sample SAMN01915205, study PRJEB22387) | human gut metagenome | isolation source: stool | host: Homo sapiens | place: USA
CTTTCCCTACACGACGCTCTTCCGATCTGAATACGACGGCTACGTACTCGTCGTAGAAACTCGGATAGTTGAGCGTATAGGTGTCCGCACCTTTGTGGAGCAGGCTGGCTGCGATCGCTTCGGGATCGTCGCCTGCGCCGATGTTGCCGTTGAGCGTGCCGACCAGGCTTTGCAGGAGCTTTTTCTCGCGCTGGGCCTCGAATTCGGACTTCAGCATCAGTCCCATGTAGTAGTACTCCGTATCCGTTGATGGAACTGTATTCACCGTAACGCTGTTGTAGGTCTTCGTGGCATCGGGAACGGTCACTTCGAACGTGATGTCCGACCGGACCGGCTCGGGCGTCATAATCTTGAAATCGGCGCCGCTGGCTTCGGCGAAATAGTAGTCGTCGACAAAGGTGAAGTTCTGCGCGGTCACTCCGTCGATCTCGACCGGCATGTAGAAACTGATGCCGGCCTTGGTGTAGATGAACGGTGCGTACACGGTGGTTTCACTGTCGATCTTGACCGCAAAGCGACGGTTCGTGAGCGTTGCCGAATACGTCTTGTCTTTCACGACGAAGGAATAGGTGTTGAATGACATGTCTTCCGCATTGTTCCGGTAGGTCTCCAGGTCTTCAGACCAGTCGGTGTCCGCGGAAACGGGGGTCAGGATGTAGTAATTCCCCGTGATGATGCCGCGCAGGACGACCATTGCCGCGGATGTCTCCATCACCGTGAATTTGTAGTCGCCCTCCATGCCCTTGTAGGTCGATCCGATGTTGTCGGGATTTTTCGGGTGTACGAAGTAATTGATGAGCGAGTTTTTCGTATCGAAATTGAGCGTGACGCCCAGATCCTCGCCGAACGAATAGAGACTCGTCTCGGTGGTGGACGGGTTGCTTTCGATCTCGGAGGCAACGGTGACGCTGCCTTCGGAGAATTTGAAAAACAGGTTGTATCCGCCGAACTCCTGGGTCGGGGAGGGGAAATAGCGCACGTGCCATCCGTTTTCAGCGCTTTCGAGCACGGTCTTGGCCTCCTGCTTGGCGGCTTCGATGCGTTCGGAGGCGGACTTGTCGAAAAGATCCTCCTCGTCGAACAGGCATGAGGTGAGCAGGGCAGGAATGGCCAGAACCAGAAATAGTATGATTGCTGTTTTTTTCATATTCGGTGTCGCTTATTCGTTTGTACCGGAATTTTCGGGCGAGTCCGTATCTTCGTCATCCAGCGAGTCGAAGTCGAGGTTGGGCGCTTCTTCCGCACGGCGCAGTACGATTTCCCGCAGTTCGTTCAGGTCGATGTTCCAGGTGCTTTTCATGTAGTTGGAGACGATTTCGAATTTGGCTTCGATTTTCGGCCGTCCCGTGTCGCCGGCCGTCGTCAGCATCTCCTCCCACTCTTCTGCGCTCCGGTTGACGTAGAGGGCGATGAGTTCCACGAAATCCTCGCTGTCGGCTTTCGATGCATACGGGGAAATGAATCCTTTTTGCAGCGCCGATTCGGTGGTCTTGTAGATTTCGAAGCATTGGTCCTGTACGTAATCCGGGCCGGAAATCTCCGCGAAATCGGTGGGGTAAGGTTTCGTCTGATTGAGGATATGTCCGAATTCGTGGTGGATCGTCTTGAAATAGGCCGTCTTCGCATTGACGGTCTTGGGGTTCAGGTTGTCGAGGTTGTAGAGCGTGATCTTCGCCCCGGCTTCGGCCGTTCCCAGCACCATCGCTCCGTTGGTCTTGTAGGCATACGAGCCGACCAGGTAGAGGATTTTCGGGAAATAGGCCTTGATGAAATCCGTGCTGCCGGTTATCTCGTCGTAGGCTTCCAGGCACATGTGGCGCACCAGTTTGGCCATGGCGACCGACTGCTTGTAGCTGGCGGGTGTGAGGTAGTAGCCCATGCTCGACTCGATGTCCGTGTAGCGGTATTGGAATTCGATGTTGTAGGGCGCGAGGTAATGCCTGTCGAGCCAACGGTCGAAATCGTTTTGCACGACTTGCGGCGGCTGGATCACGCTCGTGGAACTCAGGTCGTCTTCCGAGCAGGCTGCGAGTACCGCGGGGAAGAGAAGCAATACGAGGAAATATATGAGGTTCTTTTTCATAATCGAAAATCTTTTTTATCGTTTTTACCGGGGGTTGGCCGTCAGTCCGGCGGCGATGACGTCGGGCGGCAGTTGCAGGCAGCGGCGCGGGTCGCGGTTGCCGCCTTCGTCGGTCATCGTGTCGGTCACCTTGACCAGAGTATCCTCGTCCTGGTCGATCAGGCGGCGGTAAAGGGTGATTCCGTAGCGGCGGGTGTCGAACCAGCGCATGCCCAGGTGCATGAATTCGATGCGACGCATGAAGAGAATCGCATGGATCATGTTCTCCTGCGTGCCGGGGTCGATAACGAAGCCCGGGTTGAGTTTTTTCTTGGCCGTACGATACATGTTCTTCAGGTCGTCCTCGGGTTTTTCGGGATCCTTGGGCGTCATGTCGTAGCCCAGGGCATCTGCCCATTTGTTGATCGACTCTTCGGTCAGTCCTTTGTAGTAAGAGGCGGTGAGCTGGTTCTGCGCCCACATGTTCATGTCGGCCAGGGCGGCCGGATAGTCCTTTTTCATGATATAGGCCTCGGCACGGTTGAGCAGCGCTTCGTCGCCGCTGGCCACCACGAACAGCGAGTGGGTGAAGCCGATGGCCTGCACGGGGTCGGAGTATTCGAAGAGGTACGGCACCCGCGGAAGCAGGTAGCGCCCTGACCCGTATACCCATGTGCGGAGCTTCCAGCCGTACTTGCTGCCCAGGGGGCTCATCGTGGTCGCGGATGTCTCGATCGTCTCGTAGGCGGCGATCGACTTGCCGTGCGTGTAACGGTTCTGGCTCCCGTAGTTGCAGAAAATCGCGCCGGCATTGGAAAGTCCCGTCGAGATAAGGTAGTTGGCCTTCAGCGACGTGGAGTTGTACGCTTTCGAAATGTCGTTCAACGGGTTGCGCGGGAATGCGGCCAGGTAATCGAGGTCGCGGAGCTGCGATTTGGGATCCGACCCGAGCGCCATGCTTGCGTATTTGATGGCGTTGTCCCAGTCCTCGTGGAACAGGAAGACGCGCGATGCGAAGCAGCAGGCGGCCTTGTAGTTGAAATGGTACTTGGGAGCCGAGTAGATCGCGTCGTCGATGAGCGGGATGCCGGTTTCGATGTCCTCGATCATCTTTTCGTAGACCCCGGCTACCGTTCCCCGGCTGTATTTCGGGTTCAGCTCGGTTTCGGCGTGTTCCATATAGGGTACTCCGAGGTCGTCCGGGTGGTTGGTGTTGTAATGCATGCAGAACATGTTGACCAGTACCCAGTGGGCGTATGCGCGGCAGATGAGCGCCTCGCCTTTGGCGGCCTGGAGCTTGGCTGTCTTGGCACCGCCCAGTTCCTCGATGGCCGCGAGCGCCTGGTTGGCCGCGGCGATCGCCGTATAGGCATCGCCCCATACCGCGTTGGGGTTTTCATTGGTTTCGACCGAACTTACTTCCTGCCAGTTGTAGAGCTCTTCCTGAAGTTGGTTGTAACTCTTTATCGAACCATAGTCGTCGACGTTGTCCGACGAGAACTCGGCGCACATGTTATAAGTATTGTCCGGGTAGGCCGACACCAGCATCTTGACGACCTTTTCTTCGGTATCCAGTTCGGCGCGGCTGTCGGGCATCTTGTCCAGGAAATCGTCGCATGACGCGAAGGCAATGGCAGCCAGCGCGAGGCCGAACGTATAGAATATGCTTTTTTTCATCTTGTTGTTCTCTTTGAAGTGTTAGGGACTATAAGCCGATGCGGATGGTCAGCGTGAACTGGCGGGGAACCGGTGCCGCGACACCTCCGGTGTTGAAGAACTCCGGATCCTGGCCGTTGAGTTTCTTGTCCGCGTAGATCAGGAAGAGGTTGGTCGCCTGAAATTTTACGGAGAGGCTCTGGAACTTCAGCTTCGAGATCAGCTTTTTCGGGAAATCGTAGGTCAGCGATATCTCCTTCATGCGGATGAAGTCGCCTTTGGCGATGCGAGCCGTCGAATAGTTGTAGGCGCTGTAAGCGCGCGACAGGTTGTTGTTGTCGTGGTACATGCGCTGGGAAAGGATCGTCGGGATGTTTGTTTTCTTTTCGTCGCCCGTTACCATCCAGCGGTTCTTGAATTCGCGCGGCATAGCCGTGAGATCCGAATAGTAAGACTTGAATACGGGGTTGAGGCGCACCACGTTGCCGAACGAGTAGGTGATGAAGACGTTCAGCTTGAGCCCTTTCCACTGGAAGACGTTGCCGAACGACCCCATGTCGGTCGGGTCGACCGAACCCGAGTACTGGAGGAAAGAGAGGTTTTCACGCTCCTGGAAGTTGATGCCGGTCGTCGAGACGTCGCCGTTCTGGTCGAGGAATGTCGGGAGACCGATCTCGTTCAGCCCCATGAAGGGGATCGAGAAAAGCGACCGTACGGGGTAGCCTTCCAGCGTGAACCCGCTGCCCGCCACCAGATCCATCACGCGCACCGAGGTCTCGAGTTTGCTCACCTCGTTGTGGATGTGCGAATAGATGAAATCGGTCGTCCAGCTGAAATTCTTGGTTTTGATGTTCTTGGTCGAAAGGCTGATTTCGATGCCGTTCGATTTCATCTCGGCGACGTTGCCCTTCTTCTTGATGATACCGCCGATGCCCTGCGTTGTCACGTCGCCGATCAGGTCGAAGTTGTTACGTTTGTACCAGTCGACTACCAGGTTGATGCGGTTGTTGGCAAAGCCCATGTCGGCCCCGATGTTGAGCTCGTGTTTCTTCTCGTAGGTGAGCGACGAGTTCTCGAGGTCTTCGATCTTCAATCCCGATTCGCCGTCGCCGGCCGACGGCCTCCAGGGGGTGTAGGCGTTGATCACCACGCGCGAGTTGGTCACCGTCGACGGGCCGCGGTCGGCAGTGAGCGAATAGGACGCCTTCAGCGACAGGTGCGACAGCGCGGGCTGTGCCTTCTGGAACCAGGACTCTTCATGCAGGTTCCATGCGCCTGAAATATTCCAGGTGGGCAGCCAGCGCGACTTGCGCGACTTGCCGAGCTTGTTGGTGCCTTCGTAGCGGAACGTGCCGTTCACGGTATAGCGCCCTTTGTAGGAATAGGTGCCGTTGAAGTAGTAGGCGTTGTTGCGGTAGTAGGTGTCGCCCAGCGTGTAGTATTTAGACCCTTCTTCCTGTCCCTTCTTGAAGATCCGGTAGTCGTAGAACGGCGTCATGCCCATGTCGTATTGCAGGCCCCAGCCGCGGAACCAGGTGTTGTGGCGGTCGGCCGAGTTGACCTCCATACCCGCGAACAGGTTGATGATGTGGGCGTTCTTGATCGTCGTGTTGTAAGTCGCCGTAAGACGGAAGTCGTACGAGTACATCTTGCGGTCGTCACGTTCGTAGATGCCGCCCACCGGCAATACGACCTCTTTTACGGCATAGGGGTTGTCGGGATCCTTATAGAGGAACGGGTTGTTGTTGCGCACGGTCGTCGGGGAGTCGGTGCGGTAGGCCGTCGCCTGGTTCGATTCGTCGGTGATGTGGTGTTCCTGCACCGTCGCGTTGTATTTCACGGCGGCCAGCGCAGCCAGCTCGAGTCCCTTGACGGGCTCCCACTTCAGTTCGGCCTGGAATTTCGTGTCCACCACGTCCAGATCCATGTAGTTGGCATCCAGTTCGTGGAGGATGTTGAAGGGGGCGTAGTTGCGCGTGTAATAGGCGTCTTTGTCCAGCGTACGCGAGGTGTTCATGGCGTACGAATAGGGGTTGATGTCGAAGTCGCGCTTCACGGTGCCCGTTACGGCGTCCGTAGTGCTGGAAAGCGTTCCCGGCGCTTTCTGTTTACGGTAGGACGCATTCGAGATCAGGTTGAGGGTGAGGTTGTCCAGAATGTTATAGGTCGCGTTGAGGTTGGCCGTGTAGCGCGAAACCTTGCTGGTCTTCGTCCATCCCGGGTCGTACAGGGCGCTCAGCGAAGCGTAGTAGGACGATTTCTCGGTTCCGGAAGTGAGGCTCACCGAGTGGCTGTGCATGATGTTGTTGTTGAACAGCGCCTGGAACCAGTCCGTATTGCGGTATTCGGCCGAACGCAGATAGCCTGTGATCGCTTCGGGCGTATTCTCCATCAGGGAGGCGGAGATCAGGTTGTACATCCTGCCGTAAACGCCGCTCTCGGAACGGTTGGCCGTTTCGGCGAGGTTCAGCCAGCCCTTTTTGCGCATCTCTTCGTAAACGGCCATCTGATCCTGCGAATTCATGATGTTGAATTCGTTGTACGAGGGGATCATGCGGTAGGTGAACTCACCGGTGTAGTTGATGCGGCTGACGCCTGCACGGCCTTTCTTGGTGGTGATGACGATGACGCCCGCCATGGCGCGTGCGCCGTAGATCGAGGTGGCGGAACCGTCTTTGAGGATGTTGAAACTTTCGATATCCTCGGCATTCAGGCCTGCGATGGCCGAAGAGATCAGTGTCGTGGCGTCGCCCGACGAGAGCGCATCGGCGTCGATGTCCACCACGTCTTCCATAATGATGCCGTCGACGACCCACAGCGGTTTCGAGCTTCCGAAGATCGACGTGGCACCGCGGACGCGGATCTTGGGTGCGGTACCGAATGTACCGGAAACATTCTGGACGGAGACGCCGGCCGAACGGCCTTCGAGGCCGCGGCTGATGTCGGCCATGCCGGAAAGTTTCACGTCATCGGCGACGAGCTGGTCGGATGCCCCGGTGAAGAGGCGCTTGTCCGTCTTGGTCATACCCGTGACCACGACTGCTTCCACGGCCTGGGCATCGGGTTCGAGCTTTATACGGACATTGGGGGTGATGGCTATTGTCCGGGTCTTATAACCCACATAGGAAACCTGTAATTCCCCCCCCCTCCGGCGGGAAGGTCTTTGAGTACAAACTCACCATTGACATCGGTCGAAGTGCCGAGTGTCGGGCTGTCTTTCACGATCACGGTCGCCCCGATTACCGGGGTGTCGTTCTCGTCGACAACGCTACCCCTGACCGTTCTGGTCTGGGCCGACGCTGCCGCCATGAAGAAGACTGCCATCAGCGATAGGAGAATCTTTCGTCTCATAGGCAATAATTATTAATTAAAGGATTAAGTATGGGGGCCTTTGCAGGCCGGGTTTGAAAACGAGCAAACATTCCCTGTACGGAGACGGGAGCGAGTTCCGTGTACGGTTCGCGGGGATTGTAGCGTGCCGGAAAGGTTGCTGGCGGCGGTTTGCCGTGGCAAACGGATTTTCCGGGAGCCGCAAATTACGGGATCGCCCGTGTGGGCAGGTTTCCGTAAGCAGACATTCGTAGAGTTGATGGAGGGTGCCGAATCCGGGGCAATGAACCGTCCGGGTGTTTGCGAAGCAGGATGGTCGGCAGTTCGACTGTGGCCGTTGAATACCGGAGGATTCGGCGTGGCGGAGAGTGTTCCCCTTTTATTGCCTTTATATTAAAGGTCCCTTATATACAAGGTTGTTTCCGGCGAAAATACGGAAGGCGGCCTGTGCCGCCGGACAAATCTGGCACTTAATCACTTTCCGCGAATCTCCCGTGCGGAGCGGCAACGAGTAGAAATTTTTCATGGCTTCCAGATTTTTGATGGGTGTTCTGTCCTGCCGGTAAATTTTTAGTATATCCGGTTATACAAAATTATGTTTTTGTATCCTTTGTGGAGTATGAATTCATCTGAAAATAGTATGATTATATATCGGAAATGCGGTTGTTATGCCCTGATTTATTGCCGATTTGCTTTCTTTTCCCTATTTTTACATGGAAACGGAGTATGTTTTTATCTAACCGTCTTATGCACCTGAGGTATCTGTTGCTGGTCGCCGTGTGCGTCGCGGTACCGGCGTTGTCCCAGAATATTTGCCGTATCTCGCACCGCGAGGGGTTTTCGAATTGTTCCATCCTCTCGCTTGCGCAGGATGCGGACGGATATGTCTGGGCCGGGAGTTGTGACGGACTGAACCTTTGGGACGGGCATTATGCCCGGAACTTCCGGCTTTCCGGTAACCTGGTGCAGGAGATCGTCGCTACGGACGACGGCTACCTGTGGGTGCGCACCAACTATGGGGTCGACCGGGTCGATGCACGGGCCCGAACCGCCGAACTGCATGCCGACTTCCCGCGTGTTTACCAATATACGGCACGGAGCCGTGACGAGGCGTTCTTCCTGTATAAAGGGCGTTTGTACGGGTATGTCGCCTCCGAGTCGCGTTTCGAACCGCTCTGCGGAGTCGATGCCGACGATGTATTGCGCATTTGCCTCGACCCGGACGGGGTGCTCTGGTTCGTGCGGCGCGACGGCATGGACTGCGCTCCGGTAGTTTATGACGCCGAGGGGCGTGCGGTGCTGGGGGCGTGGAAACACATTCCGGTGCGCAACGGTATTTCGTTCGTCCGCTATGACGGTGACCGCACGGTCTATTTCGTCGACGGTGCGGGCCGCCTCTGCCGTTTCGATACCGAGCGGCAGTTGACGTCGGCCATCTGCGGGCTCGCGCAGGAACTGGAACGGCGCGGGGAGCTTGCGGCCGTTATCCGCGACGGGGACGACTATGTATTGGCGTTCGAAATGGGCGGGGTGTTGCGCCTCCATGCTTCCGGGTCGGAATCCGGGGGCTATACGCTGCGGGAGATAGATGTCGCTTGCGGCGTTTTCTCGCTGCTCAAGGATTGGAACCAGGATATCGTATGGATCGGGACGGACGGCAGCGGCCTGCTCCGCCAGTCGGCCGGGGATATCGCGGTACGCTCCATAACCTATGACATGCTGCCTTACAAGCTTACCAAACCGATCAAGGCGCTGTTCGTCGACGAGCGCGGCAACCTGTGGGTCGGGACGAAGAACGACGGGATCCTGTGCATCCGCGATTTCCATGCACAGCGGGCGTTCGGACGGGAAAATACCCGGAATTTTATAGCCGAGAATACCGCCCTGCGTAAGAATTCAGTCTATGCCTTTGCCGCGAGCCGGCGCGGTGTGCTGTGGATCGGGGGCGACGGCGGGGTGTGCTATTATTCCTATGGCGACGGACGCATCCATGCCCTGGCGGGCTGTGAGCAGTTGGCGAATGTACACGGCTTGCACGAAGATGCTGCCGGGGTGCTGTGGGCGGCAACGATCGGTAGCGGAGTATACCGCATCGAGCTTGCAGGCCACGCAGGCGCCCCCGTTGCCCGGCTGGCCGAGTCCGTGGATCTGGGGAGCCGGGAGCGGAGCCGGAATTTCTTTTTCTCGTTCTGCGAGGAGTCCGATTCGACGTTGTGGTTCTGCAACCACGGCATCGGGGCGGTGCGATACCATAAATACGCACGCCGGGGCGAGGTGATCCCGCTGGACGGACGCCGTGGGTTGGCCGCGAACGACGTGACGGTCGCCGTGCGCTGTTCCGACGGGACGCTCTGGTTCGGAACGGGGTGCGGCATGGGGTGTTACCGCCCCGGGGAAGGGGCGGTTGCCGTCGAGTTCGCCCACGACCAGTTGCAGACCGGGGTGATTCACGGACTGCTGGCCGATTCGCTCGACAATGTCTGGGCCGCCACGAATGCCGGGATTGTCCGCTATAATCCGGCTGCGCACCGTTCGGTGGCCTATGGCGCTTCGTACGGGCTGGAGGTCGTGGAGTTCAGCGACGGTGCTTATTTTTACGACCGCCGTGCCGGGAAGCTGCTGTTCGGCGGCATCAACGGTTTGGTCGTGGTCTCGGGCGGCGAGTCGCTGCACCGGGGGTATATGCCCCCGGTGCGGTTTCGGGATGTGACCATCGACGGCACGGATCACAGCATTTCGAAGCTGATGCGCAAGGGCAAACTGGTGCTTACCCACCGGCAAGGGGCTTTCGGTCTTTCGATCGTGGCGCTGGACTATATCAACGGCGGCAACTATTCGTACCTGTATAACCTCGAGGGGTTCGACAGCCAGTGGAATGACAACCGCCATAACAACCGGCTGCTTTTCGCCAACCTTCCGCCCGGCAATTATTCGCTCAACGTCCGCTACCGGAACAATATGACCGGGGAGCTGAGTCCCGTAGGCCGGCTGGCGATCCGGGTGTTGCCGCCGCCCTATGCTTCCGCTTGGGCATGGGTGGTGTATGGTACGGCCGCGTGTGTGTTTGTTGCGTTCACGGGGCGCTATCTGGAGCGCCGCCGCCGTGAACGCATGCACAGGCGGCAGGCGCTTTACGACCAGCACTCCAAAGAGCTGCTCTACGAGTCGCGTATCCGTTCGTTTGCCAGCCTGACCAACGAACTTTCGGTGCCGCTGACGCTTATCAACGGTTCCTGCCAGCAGATCCTGGAGTGCGGGGCCTCCGACGGCTTCGTGCTCCGGCAGGTGGGATTCATTCATCGCAATGCCCTGAAATTGAAAGATCTGACCTGTTTGCTTAATGAGCTCAGGGCGGCCGGGGCGGCGGATCGTCCCGACGACGTCGAGCTGCTCGATGTCACCCGGATGTGCAACGGACTGGTGCAGACTTTTGCCGAGTATGCCGAAACACACAAGGTAGGCTACCGTACCGAGGTGGGGGAAGGTATGCTCTTCCCCTCGGCGCGCGGTACGTTGAGCATGGTGCTGAATATCGTGCTGTCCAATGCCTTCCGGCGCTCGGAGACGGGCGGGGAGGTTTTCTTCGGTGTATCCGTTGTACAGGATAGGCTGCGGGTTGTGGTTTCCAATCGTGGGGAGGGCGTAGATCTGGGGCAGATCGAGTTCCTCTCCGACCGTTACCGGCTGCTGGACTATCTGGAAAGCCGCGGTAAGGGCGGCCTTTCGCAGAAAGGGGATATGGAGCTGGCGATCTGCCACAACCTGGCAGCGAAGCTGGGCGGGGAGTTCCGGATCGCATCGGAAGGCGACGTTACGACTGTCACGTTGTCGTTTCCCGAACTGGAGATCGCCCGGGTAACGCAGCCAGTCCTGCAGGTGGACATGGCTTCCGACCGGCAGTTCGGGATGCCCGGCGCCCCGGCTGTTTCCGCCGTAACCTCCCGCGATGCGTTGCCGACGATGCTCGTGGTGTGCGAAGACCCCGACATGGCTTCGTTCCTCGCGCAACTCTTCGCCGGCGCCTATGACCTTAAGGTCATGGGAGAGCTCGGGCAGGCTGCGGAGCAACTGGCAGCGTTGCGGCCACAGGTCGTCATTTGCAGTGCGGTGACGCTCGATCCGGCCATGACCGGTGTGATCCGGCATATCCGCAGGAGCAGGCACATGGCACAGGTGCCGGTCATCCTGCTGACGTCGGCCTCGCGTTCCGGGATGAAGATCGAGGGACTGGAGTCGGAGGTGGACATCTGCCTGGCCTTCCCCTTCGACATCGCGCACCTGAGAAACGTCGTGGGGCAGTTGCTGCGCCGTTATGAATCGCTGAAGGATTACGGCCGTTCGGCATACAGCGCGTTCGACCTGGCGCAGGGGCACCTGCTCCACAAGGAAGACAAGGTTTTCCTGGACAGGATGCTCGAGATCATCCACGGCAATATCCTCGACACGTCGCTTTCCACACAGTTCATCGCAGACCGGATGGGGATGAGCCTGCCCAACTTCTATCGCAGGCTGGGGGGCGTGACCGATCGAACCCCGGCCTGCATCATCCGGGAATACCGGCTCGGTCTGGCCGAACAGCTGCTGGTGACCACCCGGCTGTCGATCGACGAGATCATTTACAAATCGGGTTTCTCGAATCGCAGTACTTTCTTCCGGGGGTTCGTGCTCCGTTTCGGATGTACGCCGAAGGTGTACCGCGAACAGAAAGTCAGTGAGGCGATGGAAACGGATGCAGGGCCGGGCACAGAGGCGGGAGTGGAAGCCGAGACAACCTGAGGTGGCTGTTCATCCTGCCGGCCGCGCGTTTCGCGGCGGAGCGGGGCCGCGCTTTTTTGTTATTCGGCCCGAAATCGCTATATTTGCCTCCGGAGTTTCCGTGTACGGTTCGTCCGAGCGGGAACGATGGTCATTTTTTAACGATATCAACATGAAAATTGCGATTGTGGGCGCCAGCGGGGCTGTGGGCCAGGAATTTTTGAAAATTTTGGAGGAACGCGACCTGGGGATCGACTCCCTGTTGCTGTTCGGTTCGGAACGCAGTGCGGGACGGACGTACAAATTCCGCGGAGAAGATATTACCGTCAAGCTGTTGCAGCACAACGACGATTTCAAGGGGGTGGATTTCGCCCTGACGTCGGCCGGTGCCGGGACATCGCGCGAGTTTGCGGAGACGATCACCCGGCACGGAGCCATTATGATCGACAATTCGAGCGCCTTCCGCATGGATGCCGACGTGCCCCTGGTGGTGCCCGAGGTCAATCCCGGCGATGCGAAGGACGCTCCGCGCCGCATTATCGCCAACCCCAACTGCACGACGATCCAGATGGTCGTGGCGCTGAAGGCGATCGAGGATCTCTCGCACATCCGCCGCGTACACGTTTCGACCTACCAGTCGGCCAGCGGGGCGGGAGCCGCGGCGATGGACGAACTGGTCGCGCAGTATGCCGAGCTGGGCGCCGGCAGGCAGCCTACGGTCAGCAAGTTCGCATTCCAGCTGGCCTACAACGTAATTCCCCATATCGACGTGTTCACCGATAACGACTACACGAAGGAGGAGATGAAGATGTTTCACGAGACGCGCAAGATCATGCATTCGGACATCGCCGTGTCGGCGACGTGCGTGCGCGTGCCGGTGATGCGTGCCCACTCGGAGAGCATATGGCTCGAGACGGAACGTCCCGTGTCGGTTGCCGAAGCCCGCGAGGCTTTCTCCAGGGCACAGGGCGTGGTGCTGATGGACGACCCGGCGGGCAAAGTTTACCCGATGCCGCTGTTCATCGCCGGCAAGGAGCCGGTATACGTGGGGCGTATCCGCAAAGACCTGACCTGCGAGAATGGCCTGACGTTCTGGTGCGTCAGCGATCAGATCAAAAAAGGGGCGGCGCTCAATGCCGTGCAGATATTGGAGACACTGGTCTGACGGCCGGAAATTTAAAAAACAGGAAAAGGGGAGACTGCGGTGATGTGCACCCCAAAGTTTGGACTGATTAATAATTCAGATAGCATGAGTTCGGT
>OJOK01001070.1_pt1 | contig 12913 bp, 10 predicted proteins | sample 1598051 | NCBI WGS metagenome assembly OJOK01 (sample SAMN01915205, study PRJEB22387) | human gut metagenome | isolation source: stool | host: Homo sapiens | place: USA
TCGGACGGCACCTGGGGCGGCACGGTCCTGCGCACCGGCTCCACCGGCAGCGCCGTGGAGCAGCTGCAATTCTGGCTGAACACCCTGGCCCAGTACGATTCCGCCATCCACTCGGTGACAGTGGATGGCGTGTTCGGCAGCGGCACCGCCGCAGCGGTGCGGGCCTTCCAGCGCAAATACGGCCTGACCGTGGACGGCGTGGTGGGCCGCACCACCTGGACCGAGGTATACGACCAGTTCCGCAGCATCCAGTCCGACAATGGAACCCCCAACGCCTACCCCGGCACCGCCCTGCGGGAGGGTTCCAGCGGCCAGAACGTGCGGCTGGTACAGTTCTGGCTCAAGATTGCCCGCACCGTGTACACCAGCCTTGCCAACGTGACGGTGGACGGGAAATTCGGCGCTGGCACGGCAGCGGCTGTGCAGCGGTTCCAGCGGTACTTCGGGCTGACGGCAGACGGGGTAGTGGGGCGCACCACATGGCAAAAGCTGTACGAGGTGTACAACGATATCGCCAACCGGCTGCTCTCCTCTTCCCTGCGCCCCGGCGAGTACCCGGGCGTGCTGCGCACCGGCTCCACCGGCACAGCGGTGCGGGAACTGCAATTTTACCTCTCCCTCATGAGCGCCTACGAAAGCAGCATCCCGCCGGTAAGCATTGACGGAAAGTTCGGCGCGGATACCGAGCGGGCGGTGCGGGCGTACCAGCGGTTTGCAGGGCTTACCGTGGACGGCGTGGTGGGGCGCACCACATGGAACTCTCTCTATGGCCGCGCCAGCCAGCTGCGCTCCTCCGGCCCGGTGGTCACCTTAAAGCGTCTGCCTTACCCCGGCACCCCGCTGACGGTGGGCAGCAGCGGTGATACCGTGCTGTACTACAATCTGCTTTTGCAGCGCATCGCCTATTATTTTTCCAGTGTAGAGGCTCCGCCCCTCTCCGACCAGTACACCGACGAGACAGCCGCCGCCACCCGCAGCGCCCAGCAACTGCTTGGGCTGGAGCAGACCGGCATTGCCGATGCCGACACATGGACGGCGGTAGAAGCGCTGAGTTTGCAGCTGGCCGCTCATGCCCCGAACCCCGATAGAGACACCCCTCCCGGCACCGCTTACCCGGGGCGCGCCATCGCCGAGGGCAGCGCCGGGCAGGAGGTGGGGCAGGTGGAGCGCTGGCTCAACCGCCGGGCACAGCTTTCCTGCGGCGAGGACTATGTGGCCGACAACAACCGCTTTGGCGCGGCAGACGCCGCCGCCGTGCGGGCTGTCCAGCAGCAGGCGGGCCTGCTAGTGACCGGCATCGTGAACCGTGATACCTGGGCCGCCCTGCAGGCCCAGAGCTGCAATTGCGACAAGGAGGAGTGAGCCATGGCACGGCTTCTGATCTACGACGCCTACGAAAACAAGGTGTACACCTACGCCAACCTCAACGAGAACGACCCCATGCCCTACAGCACCGGCACCACCCTGCGGGTACGAGAGTTCCGGGGCAAATCGGCCAGTCCCACCCTGTGGACCACCATTGCCGCTATGGAAGCCTGGAACCTGACCCGCCGCAAATACGGCAAGAGCATCCCGGTGGGGTATGCCTTCCGCCGGATCTGGGAAGGGGGCCACGGCACCCGGAGCCAGCACTACGCCGGGGTATCCTTTGACGTAGGGCAGACCCTTTCCCAGCGGCAGCGCACCGCCATTTACAACGCCGCCCGGAACACCGGGGCCTGGGGCTATGTAGAGCCTTTGAGCCAGACCCCCCCCTGGGTGCACATGGACCGCCGCTACGGCACCCCCGCCTGCAGCGGCACCACGGCAGGCTACCCCACCCTGCGGCGGGGGAGCCGGGGCTGCTATGTGATGATCCTGCAGGACGCACTTTCCACACTGGGCTACCAGACCGGCAGCCGCATCGACGGCCTGTTCGGCACCCGCACCGAGGAAGCCCTGAGGGGCTACCAGCGCCGCACCAGCCTGACGGTGGACGGCGTGTGCGGCTGCAGCAGCTGGAAAAAGATCACAACTGCAGTGATCGGCATTGGCAGAACAAAAACGACGATCGACTAAGAAATAGAAAGAAGCTCCGCCGTGAAGGTGGAGCTTCTTTGCAATCGGTGGCGAAACCCCTCAGTCACGCTTCGCGTGACAGCCCCCCTAATAGTGGGGCCCTTGGCATGGCGTAAAGCTGTCCAGTTTTGCCAAGGCCGCCCCTACCAGGGGCGGTGGCATCCCGTAGGGATGACGGTGGGGTTTATCTTCTATGGATCTTTCGGTTCGGTCTGCGCCCGTTCCACAGGTTGATGAACACCCACAGGCCGTAGACCGCCAGAGTGAGCAGGGAGAGGACGATAACCACCTTGAGATACAGGCTGTGGAAGAAGGCCTGTACCTTGGAGACCGTGAAAAGCAATGCGTTCTGGTGGACATCCTGCCCGGCAATGAGGTTCACCACGCCGATGGTCTCGCCTGCCAGCTTGAGCTCCACAGTGCCCACCACGTCGCCCTGCTGGATGGGGGCCGTGGCGTAATCGGGCAGGTGGAAATATTTCTGCGTCACCGAGCCATCCCCCGTGGAGGGCAGCAGGGTCATCATGCTGTCGGCGGGGTAGAGCTGCAGGGTGTCGGTATCGGAGGAGTATTTGACCGGGATCTCCGCCAGTGCCTGGTCGGTGTCCAGCGCGGCCTGGATGGAAAAGCTCTCGAACACCCAGTCGATGAGCTTGGTGGTCTCGTACAGCGCCGGGCGGCGGTTGGAATAGCCGTAATCATCGCAGGTGTCGGGGCTTTGCATGATGCAGAAGATGTAGGTGGCCCCGTCCTTGTTGGCCCACGAGACATAGCTCTGATCGCCGCTGTCGTTCTTGTAGGCCATCACGTCGCACATGCCGCCCTGCATGGCGCTGCGGTAGAACCTGCCGCCGCTGGTCTTGTTCAGGGCCACGTTCTGGCTCAGCAGCACAAAGCTCTTGGCGTGCTTTTCCTTGGCCGGCATCGTGAAGGTGGGGGCAGCGGAGATCTCCTTGAAGGCATCAAAGCTCATCAGGTAGCGCAGGATCAGGTACATGTCCACGGCGGTGGTGGTGTTGCCGCTGTCCAGCCCGCAGGCATCTGTCCAGGTGCTGTTGGTGGTGCCGATGCGCTGGGAGAGGGTGTTCATCTGGCTCACCCAACCCGCCAGGTCGCCGCCCGAGAGCTCGTAGGCCAGACCCATGGCGGCCTCATTGGCGTTGCGCGTCACCATGGCGTAAAGGGCTTCCCGGTAGGTAAAGGTCTCGCCCGAGCGCATGTCGGCATTGTCGGTGCTGTGGACATAGTCCGAGATGGCAAAGGGCATCGTGAACGTGCTGTCCAGCTGGTCGGCATAGTTGGTTAGCACCAGCGCAATGGTCATATATTTCGTCAGGCCCCCGGCGGACACCTGCTTCTCGCTGTCTTTTTCATAGACGATGATGTTGGTGTCGGTGTTCACGATATAGGCGCTCTGGGCCTTGACATCGTAGACCGTGCTGGGGTCGAACATGGCTCCGGCCGTCACGGCAAGGCAGCTGAACAGGACGGCAAGGGATAAAAGCAGTGCAAAAATACGTTTCATGTGGACAATTCCTTCAAAAAGCGATAATATATAAAATACGGGCGCTGCGCCCGGAAATGACAAAGAATGGCGAACAAAGATTCGCTCCTTTAATAATAACAGGTTTGCCGCGCAGAGACAAGGGTTTTGCCACGGTTTCACAAAGCGGCAGGAGGGGACTATGGTATATCTGACAGGCGACACCCACGGCGAGCTTGACCGTTTCAAGCACGGCAGGCTCCGCTGGCTGGGCAAACGGGACATTGTGGTGGTGCTGGGCGATTTCGGCTTTGTGTGGGATGGCAGCAAGGAGGAACAGAAAAAGCTCGACTGGCTGCGCAAGCGCCCTTATACCCTGCTTTTCCTTGATGGTGCCCACGAGAATTACGACCTGCTGGGCCAGTACCCCGTCGAGGAGCGGTTTGGCGGCAGGGTCCAGGCTTTGGGCGGCAATGTGTACCATGTCTGCCGTGGCAGCGTGCTGGAGCTGGAGGGAAAGAAATATCTCTGCTTCGGCGGCACCGAGAGCCCCGACAAGGAAGAGCGGGAGGCCGGATACAACTGGTGGCCGCAGGAGATGCCCAGCGATGAGGAATACGCCGCCTGTGAGACCAATCTCGAAGCAAACGGCTGGCAGGTAGATTATGTGCTGACCCACGATGCCCCAAGCAGATTCCTTGATTTTACTTCTCTCGCGGTGGGCGAATCCAACCGCCTGCACCTGTTTCTTGATAAGGTTCTGCTGAAGCTGACCTACGAAAAGTGGTTCTTTGGCTGCTACCACAAGGATGTGGCCCTTTCCACCAAGAGCCGGTGCGTCTTTTGTGATGTCATCCCCATGGGCGAGCGCCACGCGAAGCGGTAAAAAGAGAAGGTGCCCATGACTTTCAGGCCGGTGGTGTACATCATAAAAAGACGAAGAAGATCGTGAACACTCTATTGGGTTCACCAATAAACAGCAGGAAGCCCCCTTGACAGTGTAATCGTCAGGGGGCTTTCTGCCTGCCAGGGGCTAGTTCTTGAGTGTCTGCGCCTTGCGCCAGATCTGGATCACTTCCCAGTAACTTACAGAAGCATCTGCAGTTTTATTGGAAGGAAGCAGCTGGTTCTCAGAGGCCCAGGTGAGAGCCTTCTGTGCGTCAGTGGCATCGTTGTCCAACGCAGCAGCGGGAGCAGGCTTGCCGGCATCAACCCACACCAGTTCGGCAAGTTCGGTGGCATTGGCGGGAATCGCTGCGCCATCGGGGAGAATACGCTTCAGATAAAGCTCCATGCCGATTCGGCAGCCCTGCCATGTCAGCACGGCGGCAGCACCAATGACCATAACGGTGCCCAGAATGCCAGAACCACCATCTTCGATGGAAGCATCTTTTGTCATGGCTTCCATTGTTACGCCCTTTTCACCTGCGGGCATTTGAAAGCGCAATGGATTTTGTTTGACATCGGTCGAATCGTCCAAACCGCTGACCAACCATTGATCGAACGCAATGGCATCGCTCTGGCTGATGTAGGTGACAGTTACACTGGCGTTTTCAGGCACCTTTGCAACCAGATCACCAATCTCGTTTCTCCCAGCATGGATCTCCTCGCCATCATGCTCAATAAAAACGTCAGCATTCTTAATGGTCAGGAGATAGAGATCTGCAGTGGGAACAATGGAAGCAGCTTTTTGGCGAATTTCAAACGTGCCTCCGTCCACGATGGCAGAGATCAGATTGGGACTATTGGAATGGATCTTTACCTTTACGGTATACCTGCCTGCTTTTGTGGGGGCAACGACTTCTTCTCCCATATCGTTGAGATAGACAAGCTCAAGTTTGATCTCGTCAGATTGTAAAAGAGCATTCAGCCTGCTGTCCGCCCGGACAGTCACTGTGGCCGTATGATCATTTCCTTCCTCTTCCACAGCATCTGCTGGAAGGGTGACAGTGAGTTCGTTCTGGAAAGTATCATTGGTGATGGTAACGGGGTGGATCGTGATCTTTTCCGGAATGTCGATTCGGACGGTATCACCCTGAATGATTCGCAGGGTGTATGTTCCGGCATCTTTTGGAAGCTCATTGAATTCTTCTTCATTTGAGGTGCCTGCGTTCCTGACATATCTTACAATGTAATCTGTGATGCGTGTATCCTTGGGCTCGATCCTGATATCGATATTGTCCCCATAGGAATAGTCCGCTAGACCGCTGATGATGAAATCACCGGTGTCATAATTTGTGTGTTCGACAGTGGTCAGAGTTACGGCTGTATCATCGCGACCTGCAACAAAAGTATAGGTGGTATTGTCTGCACTCACAGTGCCGCTGCCCCCTGCCCAGGTATAACGATCTCTGTATTGAGGATCGCCGACGGTCAATTCCACTGTTTTACCAATCGTGACAATGAATTTGCCATCGTTGATGGGAACGCTGCTGCCATCAACTTTGGCGGTAACGGTACGGATGTCGCTGGTTACCGTAACATCAATAGAACCAGGTGCTACAGGGAGATTTTGTAGGCCGGAATCCGTGGAAATAGCGTTCCATTGAGAACGAGAGCCTGAATACTCTATGTTATTCAATGCTGTGCAATTGGAAAATGCTGACTCGGGAATTTTGGTTACACTGCTGGGAATCGCGATCCGTTCGAGCTGCTCGCAGCCAGCAAAAGCATCATCGAGGATCTGTGTTATACCCTCCGGGATATCGATGCTCTTTAAACTGATACAACCTGCAAAAACTGATTCCGGAAGTTCCGTTATCCTGCTTGAAAATTCAATGTCTTGCAGAGCTGGACAATTCATAAAGGCACCGGTTCCAATAGAGACCACGGAGTCTGGCATCTTCACAGATGCCAGATACGCACAAGAGTCAAAAGCATGAGTTTCAATTCGTGCCACACCATTGGGTATTTTGAAAGCAGGATCTTCCCTTTGAGAAGGATAACGAATTAAGGCGTAATCGCCATTTGCTGATTTTTCGTACAACACATTGTCTATTGCCGGATAGCTTTCGCTGTCTGATGTGATCGTTGAGAGAGCGAAACATTCGGAAAATGCATTAGTTCCGATCCGTGTCACTTTGGCAGGAATATGAATTTGAGTCAATGCAGTTCCGGTAAAAGCCCGCTCTTCAATGGCAGTTACGCTGTCTGGAAGAGTAACGGTGTGCAAGCTGTAACAATAACGGAACATGCCTTTTGCAACGGATGTTACACCCTCTGGAATGGTGACAGTATCTAACTCATCGCAATGATGAAAAGCCTCAGAGTCAATCTCTGTTACAGAATCAAGAATGGGAATATCTGTCAATTCGCTGCAAAACATAAATGCCTGGCGGCCAATCTTTTTCACGCAGGATGGTTTATTGTCCTGAATGGTAACTCTTTTCAGTGAGGTGCAATTATAAAAAGCATTGCTGCCAATTTCTGTTACAGTGTCGGGGATCTGGACACTTGTCAGGACGTACTTGTAATTGCAGAATACCCGGTCTCCGATTTTTGATACAGGATATATGTAAGCACCATGTGTTACCTGAGCAGGGATCGTGATCCTATGTTCATTGCCCGTATACTTTGTTATTGTTGCAGTATTGTCAGCATTGAGGATAAACTGATAAGAACCATCTGTATATGCCATAGGGGAATCGCTTGCAAAAACAGTGACAGTGCCCACAGGGAAAAAGGTCAGCAGCATACTGAATGTCAGAAATAAGCTGAGTAGACGCTTTTTCATAAGAAAATCCTCCTTTGCATTTCGTAAAAGACTTGTCCGATGCGCGTCATAATGCGAATGAATATGACGCTTTGCACAAAATATTTTACAGTAAATGAAAATATAAAGTCAATATAATGGGACATGCTTTGTGAGAGAACACAAAAACAGAGAATTTTTTTATACGGAAGATACAAAAAGAACCGAGTCCTGTGATATATATGGGCGGAAGGCTCAGCATACAATAAAAAAATGAGATAGGCACCCCCTTTCGGGGAAGTCTATCTCATCTTTTTATTGGCACTGTTTTGCAACAGCCCCTTCTCATTCTCTTTTACATTTTTTCGGGGACGTTGATCTTGAACATGGTCAGCACATTGAAGATAACGTTCTTCACACCGATGCACAGGGCCAGGCGGGCCTGCTGCACGGCGGGATCTGCACCCTGGATGCGGCAGTTGCCGTAGAAGCGGTGGAAGGCGCTTGCCAGATCAATGACAAAGCGGTTGATGCGGCTGGGGTCGTACTTCTCGGCAGCCATAACGATCTCCTGCGGGAAGGCGGCCAGCATCCGGATCAGGTCCATCTCGCTGGGGTCGGTCAGCAGAGTGGCATCCACCTGCTCGGCACCGGCAAAGACCACGCCCTCGCTCTCCATCTTCTTGAGGATGGAGCAGATGCGGGCATGTGCGTACTGGACATAGTACACGGGGTTGTCGTTGTCGGTCTTGACGGCCTGGTCCAGGTCAAAGTCGATGCCGCTGCCTGCGTCGTGCATGTTGAACAGGAAGCGTGCGCTGTCGATGGGCACTTCCTCCAGCAGGTCGGTCAGGGTGATGGCGTTGCCGGTGCGCTTGGACATCCGGACAGGCTGGCCGTCACGCATCAGGTTGACCATCTGCATCAGCACAACATCCAGATCGTTGCCGTTCAGGCCGATGGCATCCATGGCACCCTTCATGCGGGCAACGTGGCCGTGGTGGTCGGCACCCCAGACATCAATGGCCTTGGCAAAGCCGCGGGTGGCCAGCTTGTTGTAGTGGTAGGCAATGTCGGCGGCAAAGTAGGTGGGGATGCCGTTTGCGCGGACGAGGACTTCGTCCTTGGCTTCCTCCTCGGTGCCATCCTCGGTCTTTTTCTTGTTGACGGTGCCGTACTTGGCAGCATACTGGGCGCTGCGGTACATGATGGCACCATCCTCGGCCTTGTAGCAGGCACCCAGCTCCAGCAGCTTGTTCACAACATCCAGGACAGCGCCGGATTCGTGCAGGGTGCTCTCGTGGAACCAGACATCGTAATCGATGCGGTACTTGCCCAGGTCGCGCTTGAGGGCCGCAATGTTCTTGGGCAGGGCGTAATCCACCAGAGCGTTCTTCAGGGTCTCAAAGGCTTCGCTGGCAAAAAGGGCCTCTTCGTCCAGCCCGGAGCAGGCTGCAACGTACTTGTCGCCGTTGATCTCGGCAAACTCACCGGCCAGCACCTTGATGTCGCCGCCCTGATAGCACTCAGCGGGCAGGGGATAGGCTTCCTCGCCGCAGAACTGCTGCAGGTAGCGGACGGCCAGGCTCTTGCCGAACTTCTGGATCTGGTTGCCTGCATCGTTGATGTAGAACTCGCGGGTCACATCATAGCCGGACCAGTCCAGTACAGCGGCCAGGCAATCGCCCAGAGCGCCGCCGCGGGCGTTGCCCATGTGCATGGGGCCGGTGGGGTTGGCAGAAACGAACTCCACATTGTACTTGGCACCCTTGCCGTGGTCGGTGCGGCCGTACTCCTTGTTGGAGCAGGCACCCAGCACCACGCTGGCCCAGAAGGAGGGCGCGAGGAACAGGTTGATGAAGCCGGGGCCGGCCACTTCCACCTTGGCAAACACGCTGTGCTCGATGGAAGGCAGATGGGCCAGAAGGGCATCGGCGATCATCTTGGGGGCCTTGCGCCAGGTGCGGGCACCGGCCATGGCCAGATTGGATGCGATGTCACCGTTCTTGGTGTCGGCAGGGATCTCCACGATAAAAGCGGGCAGCTCGGCCTCGGCCAGAGTGCCGTCGGCCATGGCGGCCTTGGCAGCCTCAGTCAGCAGAGCGCGGGCCTCAGCCAGTGCCGCTGCCCGGGGGTTGTAGTTCTGATAGGTCTTTTCAAAGTCTGTCATTAAAATGTCCCTTTCATTAGGATAATTGTTTTGGGCAGGTCTCGTCTTTGTACAACCTCTCAGTTTCGCATACGCATAGACGGAGAGGTCGTGTTGAAGGAGAAGCCTATCCATTGTTCTCTTACTTTACCTTCTCGACCTGGATCTCAAGCGTTGTCCGATTGATGAGCGCCGTGGGGTCATCGGCATCCAGCAGATAGCTGAACTTTGCCGTGCCGCCCGCAGGCTCCGAGAGGTCGCACACGATGCCGTCGCCGGTCACGCCCAGCGTAATGGGGCCGACCTCGGTCTCGTAGTAGCAGATGTTCCGGTAATCCCGCTGGATGACCAGCTGGGTGTTGACCTTGCCAAAGCGGAGCAGGGCCACCCGGCTGCCATCCTCGGCAATCTTGATGGTGGTGGTGCAGCCCGCAAAGCCAATGGTCTCCGTCTCCTTATAGCTAATATAATAGGAACCGGCTTTTTTCAGGAAGCTGCCATAGGTCATCAGTTCGATCTTGTCTGTCTCCTCGGCGGGGAGGGGCTCCGTGTGCTCGAACTGCTCCGAGACGCTTCGAATCAGGATGCGGTAATCTTCGTTGTGTGCAGTGCTCACAGTTTTGTGTTCCTTCACTTTAATATTTGTCAATGGCGATCTGCTCCACCTCGCCGCCTTTGTACTCACCCAGGAACAGGTCGGCTGTCTGCACGAACCCGTCCGGCGCGTCACTGACATAGAAATGGGCCTGCCCGGCGGGGTGGTCGGCCTTGAGCCCCCGCTCGCTCAGGATGCGTTCCAGATGGTGGGCGGCAGTTTTGGCCGGGTCCACCAGCACCACGTTCCGGCCCATGAACTCACCGATCATGCTTTTGATCAGGGGGTAGTGGGTGCAGCCCAGGATCAGGGTGTCCACCCCGGCATCCCGGATCTCCGTCAGGTACTGGGCAATGACCAGCTTGGTGATCTCCTGCTTGTCCGGGGCGCTGTGATCCACATAGCCCGCTTCCACCAGCGGCACAAAGAGCGGGCAGGGACGGGCGGTGATCTCCACACCGGGTACCAGCCTGCGCAGGAGCGCCTCATAGCTGCGGGAACGGATGGTGGCTGCAGTGCCGATGACACCGATGCGCCGGTTCCGGGTGGAAAAGGCGGCCTCCCGGGCGGCGGCATCCACCACGCCCAGATAAGGCACGGGCAGCTGGGCCGCTTCGGCGGCGGGGTAAGTGCTGGACACCGTGCCGCAGGCCGCCATGATGCACTTGACATCCTTGGAGAGCAGAAACGCGATGTCCTGCCGGGCATATTGCAGGATGGTCTCCGGGCTGCGGCTGCCGTAGGGCACCCGGCCGGTGTCGCCAAAGTAGACGATGTTCTCGTGGGGCAGCCGCCTGCGCAGCTCCCGCACGCCGGTCAGGCCGCCCAGGCCGCTGTCAAATACGCCGATGGGGCGGTTATCCATGCTGCTTTTCCGTCCTTTCCAGCGCAAGTTCGATCAGGTGATCGATCAGGGCGGGCACGGGGGTGCCCTCGTGCTCCATGAGCTTGGGGTACATGCTGATGGGGGTGAAGCCGGGGAAGGTGTTGATCTCGTTGATCATCACCCGGTTGGTGCCGTGCTCCACAAAGAAATCGCAGCGGGCCAGACCCTCGCAGTTCAGGGCGGTGTAAGCCATGGCGGCGTAGGTCTTGACCTCGTCCAGCTTTTCCTCGCTGAGTCTGGCCGGGATGACCACCTGGCTTACGCCGTTCTTGTACTTGTCGTCATAGGTGTAGAACTCGGCACCGGCCAGGATCTCGCCCGGGCGGGTGGCCACGGCGGGGTCAGAGCCGATGACGGCGCATTCGACCTCGTGGCCGTCCACAAAGGCCTCAAACACCACCTTGTGGTCGTTTTCAAGGGCCAGTGCAATGGCCTGCTTGAGCTCATCCCGGTCGTGGGCCTTGGTGATGCCCACGCTGGAACCGGCGTTTGCGGGCTTGACGAAGATGGGCCAGCCCAGCTTGGCAATGGCACCGTCACACACGCCGTCCAGGTCGCTCTCAATCTCCCAGCGGCAGGCACTCAGCCACTTGGTGTGGGGGATGCCGGCGGCATCGAACAGGGCGTTGGCCACGGCCTTGTCCATGCAGACAGCGCTTGCCAGCACGCCGCAGCCCACGTAGGGGATGCCTGCCAGCTCCAGCAGGCCCTGCACAGTGCCGTCCTCGCCCCACAGGCCGTGGAGCGCGGGGATGACCACATCCACGTGCAGCTTTTCCACCTGACCGGACGGGGTGAACAGGATCATGCCGTGGTCGGCGCGGTCGGGGCTGATGACGCAGGGCATGTTGCCGGGCAGCTCTTCCCAGCTGCCGTCGGCCATCTGGGCGCTGGTGGCCTCGGTGCACAGCCAGCGGCCCTCCCGGGTGATGCCCACGGTCAGCACCTCGTAGCGGGCGCGGTCCAGGTTGTCCACAAAGGTACCGGCGGACACGCGGCTGACCTCGTGCTCGCTGGACATGCCACCAAACAGCACGACGACACAGAGTTTATCTTCAGATTGCATCATGATCTCTCCTGATCTTATGGCCGGAAGGGGCGCTTTGCCCGGGGCCGGATTTTCTATAAGCAGTTATAGACACTTTATTATACTATATCTATGCGGCGGATTCAAGGCGTAGGCCAAAACAGGCAGGAGAGAAAAAATTCAAAAAAGTCTCAAAAAACGCAAAAAATCCGCTTGACGGATGGCAAAACGCGTGATACAATGATATCACCTCTTTTGCGGGGTTATTAAGTGCGCCCTGTTTTTAGGGCGTGCACCGCAAGCCGAGGGAGGTTCAAAACAACCGTTATAATGGAGGTGTCAACAAATGACCGTTAAAATCACTCTGGCCTGCACCGAGTGCAAGCAGCGCAACTACAACACCACGAAGAACAAGAAGAACAACCCCGATCGTCTTGAGATGAAGAAGTACTGCCGTTTCTGCAAGAAGCACACGGTTCACCGCGAGACGAAGTAAGAAAGGCGGACGCATCATGGCAGACAAAACCGAGAAAAAGCCGGGCTTTGTAGCCAGAATGAAGGGCTTTGGCGCAAACATCGCCAAGTTCTTCCGCGACACGAAGAGCGAACTGAAGAAGGTCGTGTGGCCGTCTAAGGCGGACGTTAAGACCAACACCATCGTCGTGCTCGTGACCGTGGCGATCGCAGCCGTTGTGATGATCGCGCTGGATGCCATTTTCGGCGGCATCCTGGGCCTGATCATCGGCGCATGATTCATCTTGAAACGGAGGCTTAACCAAAATGGAAGAACAGACCAATGAGGCCCTTTGGTATGTAGTCCACACCTATTCCGGTTATGAGAATAAGGTTGCGAACGACCTACAGACCATGGTGGAAAACCGCCATCTGCAGGACCTGATCTGTGACATCAAGGTTCCTACCGAGATGGTGCCTGAGATCAAGGACGGCAAGGAGCGTATGGTGGAGCATAAGCTGTTCCCCGGCTACGTTCTGGTCAAGATGGTCATGAACGACGATACCTGGT
>OJOK01001108.1_pt1 | contig 12458 bp, 9 predicted proteins | sample 1598051 | NCBI WGS metagenome assembly OJOK01 (sample SAMN01915205, study PRJEB22387) | human gut metagenome | isolation source: stool | host: Homo sapiens | place: USA
GTTAATAATGCGGTTTAAGCATTCTTTGCCGAGTTCGGCATGGAGGTTTTGCATATAGGGTGTGCGTCCGATAAGCTGCCCTTTATGGCGGCCTTTCATGTCAAACAAGACAGGCATTACTTTACCAACACTTTCTTTATTAAACTTTAACTGATATGAAAATAGCAAGTTCTGGAGGATGTCCAAGCGTTCTTTTTTGATTTTTTCCTCCACCTGGTTTGGCATCAGGGCTGCCGGCGTTCCGGCGCGGCGGGAATATTTGAATGAGAACGCCTGAATAAATTTGACGCGGTTTACGACGTCCAGAGTTGCCTGAAAGTCGGCGTCGTTTTCTCCTGGAAATCCGACAATGAAATCTGAAGAGAAGCCCAATGCCGGGTTTGCTTCGCGCAGGCGCTCGATAATTTCGAGATACTGGCCGGAAGTATGGCGGCGGTTCATAGCTTTAAGAATCGAATCAGAACCGGATTGAATCGGCAAATGCAGATAAGGCATTAGTTTGGGCAGATCGCGATGGCAGGCAATCAGATCGTCATCAACGTCGGCAGGATAAGAGGTCGTATAACGAATGCGCTGCAATTCCTCTATTTCATTCAGCCGCCGCAATAGGTAGGCAAGATTGCGCTCTTTGCCGGCAGTGTCTTCGCCGTGATAGGAATTTACGTTCTGTCCGAGAAGATTGATTTCCACGGTGCCGTCTTCAACCAGACGTTTGGCTTCGCGGATGATGTCTTCGACCGGGCGCGAGGTTTCCACTCCTCGGGTGTAAGGAACGACACAGTATGTGCAAAAGTTGTTGCAGCCTTCCTGAATAGCCAGATAAGAACATCCGCCGGCGGATTGATTGTCCGGCAAAAAGTCAAATTTGGATTCAACCGGGAATTCGGTATCAATGACGGTATGACCGCGCCGCCGTCCGATTTTTGCTAGGATTTCGGGCAGTCGGTGGTACGTTAACGGTCCGGTGGCAAAGTCAACGTAAGGAGCCCGTTTGGCAATCTGGTCGTCTTCCGCCTGTACGACGCAGCCGACGACACCGATGACGGTGTCAAGCCCTTCAGCAGCGCGTTCCTGCCGGACGAGTTCAATCCGTCCAAGGTCCGAAAAAACTTTTTCCGCGGCTTTTTCCCGGATGTGGCAGGTGTTAAGGATAACAAGGTCGGCGTTTCTGAGGGAGGAAGCTTCCGCATAACCGAGGCTTTTAAGAATGGCTGCAATCCTTTGCGAATCATAGACGTTCATCTGACAGCCGAAAGTTTTAATGTAATATTTCTTCACGGTATTCTCATCTAATTATTATGGTTATCTTTTAGTTTAAGATATCCGCGATGCAATTTCAAATCTTTTTTGGAGAAAGAGCCGTCTGAACGCGATTTATTTGGGCCTGGTCTGCTTTTTGATTGATAATTTTTGAAAATTTGGTAATATATGCTTAGTTTAACAATTCAGGAGAACGCTTAAGATGTCTAACTTTAACGTGGAGAAGGATATGCAATATTTGGCAGAAATGAGCGATGACGAAAAGATCATTTTTTTGAAGGTTTTGACCAGGCTGGCCCGGGCTGACGGGAAGTTAGACGACAACGAGCGGGATTTTATTTGCGAGATTGCGGTGGTTTACAATGTTCCTGCCAATCGGTTCGAAGAAATTATCAATGTCAACAGCGATGACGAAATTGTTGCCGGGGTTAAAAAGATAAAAAACCGCAAGCTGGCGTTGGAGCTGATTAAGGAAATGTGTCTGTTGGCTAATGCCGACAGCGATTTGTCCGACAATGAAACGCTGCTTATCGGCAGGGTCGGGCAAGCCATGGGCGTGGAACTGGAAAAAATCCAGCAAAAACCTTGTACCTGGAGGGCAGCTATGTATCGTTACAGCAATGGCCAGATCAGCTTGGCGGATTAATCGAGTATCTAATGCAGCAGGAGACCATCCTCCGGAAATGTGAGGCAGTGCTGGATCTATCGTCCGTGTATGAGAAAATGGTGCAGTTGTGCAGCAAAGAAGATAGTCGTCCGCCCCTCGCCCCAGCATTCATCGTAAAGTGCCTGCTGGTGAGTTTCCTGTACAGCAAACCATCGAACCGGCAGATCGGGCAGCGCACCACTTCACCTCAAGCTAACGAAGCTGATGAACTGCACGCTGCCACCAGCCTTCAGTACCTCCATCACAACTGCGACGTGGACGTTCAGTGCCGCCTCCCTGTCCTTTCTTCGTCAGGCCAGGCTTTTTTCGCAATAGTGGCAACGAATTCGTTCTTGCTGTTTTTCGCTTGAAAAGAGCCTTATGACCTGGGCGCTCTCCGGTCGTGGGTGGCGTAGTAGGCTCGCTTATTTTCGTACATGCAATAGTCGGCCTTGTCCAGCAGCGTTTGCATGACGCAGCCTTCATAATCGGCGGAGATCGCCCAACCGTAGGCGTAGCTGAGAGGAAGCTGATTGCCGTCACGGTTTGCAGCGTCGGCTTCCCTGCGCAGACTGTCCAGTATGCCCTCCACCTCCTGCCGGTCCGTATGGTAAATGACCGCCATAAATTCGTCGCCGCCGTATCTGCCCACGAAATGCTTTTCCGGGATCACCCGGCGTAAAAGCCGGGCAAAGCTCAGGATCAGTTGGTCACCCGCCGAATGACCCATCGTATCGTTGACGGTTTTCAGATTGTTCAGGTCAAATATGACGCAGGCCGTAGGCTCCCGGAGAATTTCCCTGTTGTTGAGAAGCTCCTCGCAGGAGCCTTTGTTGGGCAGGCCGGTATGGATGTCGATGTATGCCTTCTGCTCCAGCAGTTGGTTTTTCCGGACCATTTTCAGTGCCATGGCGGTCTGGAGCATGATCAGGATCACCAGGCACAGCATATCCAGTGCCGAGAGGATCTCAATAGTGCGGATCTTCATGGCGATCTTTTCTGAATAGTGTTCCGCGGCAGACACCGTTTCGTCCGCCATTTCAAAATAGGTCTCGCTCATGGCAACGATTTGGGTGTTCTCATATCCACGCTGTCTGGCCGCCGCGACCTCCGCGCCTTGAGCCGCTCCCAGTAGTCACGCTGGATGTCCAGCCTTTCCTGATAGGCCGCGTCCTTGAGCTTTACCAATTCGTAGTGCCCATCCCCGGATGTCAGATCGCTTAAAATATCGTCTAAATACGCGATCAACTCATCGTTTCGGGTGCCTGTGATTTCCAGCTTTACCGCCCGCTGCGTGGCTCCGCGCACCAGCCCGGCATAATTGATGACGCGGGCCGTGCCCTTCAGGTTGCCGATCTCGACCATCATCAGAGCGACAAGGATCACCAAAATCAGCACAAGGCAGCTTTGCAGGATGCTGATGAGATTTTTGCGATCTATTTTTACATTTCCTTTTATCATAACGACCTCGATCACGGAACGACCATGATATTCTTTATTGCGAATCAGTCTTGATGAATACTTTATTCTGTAACGCACATCATGTCAATAACAATGGAAATTTTTCTACCGTCTCCCAAGAATAATCGGCATGATAAAATAATCTATATTTTCCCCCTGCTGCGGGGCTGGTTTTTTGAGCCTTGCTACAAACTCAAAGCACGTTTAATGCTCAAAAACAGTAGAATTTCATCTGCACACGAAAGATAGATGAATAGCTGAACAACAAAATGTAACTTTTGTGACCTACGACACCAGTCTCAAGCGGTCTAACTAATATAAGATGAAAAGCACGCACTTTATTGCTTGTTTCGGTTGGATGGTTTAGGCTTGTCATGGATCGCCTCATCCGCCTTGGGGGGGCGACCCCTGCGAGCCCCAACCAATTTCTCCGCTTTCTGGGTTTCAGTCATGGTCTTTTCTGCTTTCGGCGGACTGCCACGGCACAGTTTTTTGGTTTCTATAATTAGAAAGAACATGACTTTTCGCTGAATGGAAAGCGAAGCTGACCCGGGCTGGGGCGGTCTGTGTTAAAGCGGAAATTTTTTTGGAAATTATCTTGACAAAATTTGTCAAGATTGGTATGATGGCACTAACAAGCAAGCGAAAAGAGGAGGCGGAGCATGATCATCACCAAAGAGACGGACTACGCGCTGCGCATTTTGCGGGTGCTGCTGGACGGGGAGAAGCATTCGGTGGCCGAGATGTCGGAAACGGAATTGATCCCCAATCAGTTTGCCTACCAGATTCTGCGCAAGCTCTCCGCCGGCAATTTGGTGCGGGTGAGCCGCGGCGCTCTCGGCGGCTGCGAGCTGTCCTGCGATCTGGACGCGACCTCCCTCTACGATCTCATGGGGGTCGTGGGGGAGCGGGGCATCCTGTGCGCCTGCATGGAGCCGGGATATGAATGCCGCTGGCAGGACAAGCATGGGCGGTGCGCCATCCACTGTCAGCTGGCGGCCTTGCAGCAAAAGCAGGACGAGGCGTTCCGTGCCGTGAGCCTGCGCAGGCTGCTGACCGGCGGATCCGATCCCCAAGATACAAGCAAGCTGTAAAATTTTAAAAGGAGGTACCCGTATGCTGTTTCAAACCACGTCGGCGCACGAAGAGCTGCGCGCGAAGATCCGGAGTTTTGCGGAGGAGGAGATCAAGCCCCTCGCATTTTTAATGGATCAGAACAATGAGTTTCCCGAGGAGGCTGTCAAGAAGCTGGGTAAGCTGGGCTGGATGGGCATTCCCTACCCCAAGGAGTACGGCGGTGCCGGTCTTGATGCTCTGAGCTACGCCATCGCGGTGGAGGAGCTGGCCCGTGTGGACGGCGGCACGGGCGTAATCCTCTCCGCCCACGTCTCCCTCGGCTCATGGCCCATTTTCGCCTATGGCACCGAGGAGCAGAAGAAGAAATATCTGGTTCCGCTGGCCAAGGGCGAGAAGATCGGCGCCTTCGGCCTTACGGAGACCAACGCCGGATCCGACGCCGGCGGCACGGAGACCACGGCGCTGGATAAGGGGGACTACTACCTCCTCAACGGCGGCAAGATCTTCATTACCAACGCCCCTAAGGCGGACACCTATGTGGTTTTCGCCGTCACCACGCCGGACATCGGCACCCGGGGCATCTCCGCTTTCATCGTGGAGAAGGGCTGGAAGGGCTTTGAGTTCGGCGACCACTATGACAAGATGGGTATTCGCTCCTCCTCCACGGCGGAGCTGATCTTCAACAACGTGAAGGTTCCCAAGGAAAACCTATTGGGCAAGGAGGGCGAGGGCTTCAAGATTGCCATGTCCACGCTGGACGGCGGACGCATCGGCATCGCCGCGCAGGCGCTGGGCATCGCCCAGGGCGCGTTTGAGCACGCGTTGAGCTATTCCAAGGAGCGCGTCCAGTTCGGCAAGCCCATCGCGGCCCAGCAGAGCATCGCCTTCAAGCTGGCGGATATGGCAACCAAGCTGCGCTGCGCCCGGTTCCTCATCTACTCCGCGGCGGAGCTGAAGGAGCAGCACGCGCCTTACGGCATGGAGTCCGCCATGGCGAAGATGTACGCCTCGGACATCGCGCTGGAGGTCACCAACGATGCCTTGCAGATCCACGGCGGCAGCGGCTACCTCAAGGGCATGGAGGTGGAACGGGCCTACCGCGACGCCAAGATCACCACCCTCTACGAGGGCACTAACGAGATCCAGCGGGTGGTCATCGCCTCTCATCTGTTGGGCAGGCTGGGCAAGAGCTCCGGCGGCGAGAGCCGTTCGGCGGCCAAGAAACCCGCGCCCATCACCGGCATTCGCAAAAAGACCATCTTCCGGGAGGGGGATGCTGCCCAGCAGGTGGCCGACCTTGTGGCGGCGCTGAAGAAGGATGGTCACGACTTCTCCGTCGGCATCCCTATGGATACGCCCATCCCGCAGGCGGAGCGGGTGGTCTCCGCGGGCAAGGGCATCGGGGAGAAAAAGAACATGAAACTGGTAGAGTCGCTGGCCAAGGCCGCCGGCGCGGCCATCGGTTCTTCCCGCCCTGTGGCGGAGACTCTCAAATATCTGCCGCTGAACCGCTATGTGGGTATGTCCGGTCAGAAGTTCACCGGCAATCTGTACATCGCCTGCGGCATCTCCGGCGCATCCCAGCACCTTAAGGGCATCAAGGACGCCTCCACCATCGTGGCCATCAATAAGAACGGTAACGCGCCTATCTTCAAGAACTGCGACTACGGCATCGTGGGCGATGTGGAGGAGATCCTGCCCCTGCTCACTGCCGCGCTGGATAGCGGCGAAAAGCTGCCCGCGCCGCCCATGGTAAAGATGAAGCGGCCCACGCCGCCGAAGCCCGCCCCCATCGGCGACCGCTACGTCTGCAGCGGCTGCGGCTACGAGTATGTGCCGGAGTTGGGCGACGAGGACGGCGAGATCGCGCCCGGTACGCTCTTTGAGCAGCTTCCCGCCGAGTGGGTGTGTCCCGAGTGCGCGGAGACGAAGGATCAATTTGTAAAGGCTTGAGGCCGTGAAGGAGGCAAGATAAGATGTATTGCGTGCGTAAAGTAACGAACGACCTCTACTGGGTGGGCGCCAACGACCATCGCCTGGCCCTGTTTGAAAACTGCTTTCCCATTCCCCGGGGCGTAAGCTACAACGCCTACTGCCTGCTGGATGAAAAGACGGTGCTCTTTGACACGGTGGACTGGTCTGCCTGCCGCCAGCTTTTGGAAAATCTGGCGTATGTGCTGGATGGCCGCGAGCTGGACTACCTGCTGGTCAACCATCTGGAGCCGGATCACGCCGCCTGCATCGAGGAGATCCTGCTGCGCCATCCCAAGGTGAAACTGATCTCCAACGAGAAGGCATTCATGCTCATGCGGCAGTTCGGCTTCCATGTGGACGGACATGAGTGCATCGAGGTGAAGGAGGGCGACACCTTCTCCTTCGGCAAGCACACCGTCACCTTTGTGGGCGCGCCTATGGTTCACTGGCCGGAGGCCATGGTGACCCTCGACGTCACCGACGGCGTCCTCTTTTCCGCCGACGCCTTCGGCACCTTCGGCGCGCTGGACGGCAAGCTGTTCGCCGACGAGGTGGACTTCGAGCGGGACTGGCTGGACGACGCCCGCCGTTACCTCACCAACATCGTGGGCAAGTACGGCCCCCACATCCAGCTCCTGCTGAAAAAGGCCGGCGGCGTTTTGGATCAGATCAAGTACATCTGCCCGCTCCACGGCCCCGTGTGGCGCAAGGATCTGGGCTGGTTCATCGAAAAGTACGACACATGGAGCCGCTATGCCCCTGAGACCCAGGGCGTGCTCATCGTCTACGCCTCTATGTACGGCAACACGGAGAACGCGGCGCAGGCGCTGGCGACGTCGCTCTGCGATAAGGGCATGAGCAAGGTGGCGATGTACGATGTGTCCTCCACTCATGTCTCCCAGCTGATCTCCGAGGCGTTTAAGTACAGTCACATTGTCCTGGCCTCTGTGACCTACAACCTCGGCATCTACCCTGCCATGCATGACTTCCTCATGGATATGAAGGCACTGAATCTGCAAAACCGCACCTTTGCCATCATTGAAAACGGCTCATGGGCGGTGAAGTCCGGTGACCTCATGCAGAAATTCGTCAACAATGAGCTTAAGAACATGACGGTGCTCAACGAGCGGCTCAGCCTCGCCTCGTCCATGGGCACGGACAAGCGCACTGAGCTGGAAGCACTGGCGGACGCCATTCTGGAATCTATGAAGTAACTGGCAGGAAAGCCAAAACCAAGACAACAGACAACAAACAGCCCCGCCGCGTCGGCTGCAGAAAAACCGGCTTTCAAAAACAGAGCGGGCAAGCGTGATACTGCGCTTGCCCGCTCTTTGCCCAAAAGGACATGAGAAGTGACCGGAGAAGATGAGAGGATCGAAATGGAGATCAGAAAACGAAACGGGGAGTCTGTTCCCTTTCAACAGGAGAAAATTTTCAACGCCATGAAAAAGGCGTTTGACGGACAGGGCAAGGAGATCGGGAGCAGAGAGATGGATGAGATCCTCGCCACCGTTCTCAACAATCTCTCCGTCACAGTGCCGCTCACCGTAGAACGTGTGCAGGACGAGGTGGAGCGAACGCTCATGGAGCGCGGACACTATGAGGTGGCCAAGGCGTACATCCTCTACCGCGAAAAGCGGTCTGCGCTGCGCCGTGTCCGGCATACCATCGCGCGGACGGTGGGGGATGACTCGCTTGACGAGGTGCTGCGCCGCATCCAGATGGATTTTACCGAGGAAGTCTACTCCCTCGCGGCGCTTCAAATGAAGTTTGAGAGTTTCTGTCGCCTGGGCATGACGGAGGATGAGCGGGCTGAGGCACTGACCAAGGCGGCGGTAGAGCTGACTACGGCAGAGGCACCCAAGTGGGAGTTCATCGCGGCGCGGCTTCTGAACCACTCCTTTCGCTGTCGCAACGCACAGGAATGGGAGGGGCGCGGCGTCTGCGACCTCTATGGCAAGCTTCGCTATCTGACGGATAAGGGACTCTACGGTGACTATATCCTTGCCCACTATACCCACGAGGAGATTGCCATGGCGGAGGACTTTCTCTGCCCGGAACGGGACGAGCTGTTCACCTACTCCGGCCTTGACCTGCTGCTCAAACGCTATGTGATCCAGTCACGCAGCCGCGTGCCGCTGGAAACACCGCAGGAGATGTTTTTGGGTATCGCGCTGCATCTTGCTATGAACGAAGGCTCTGACCGCATGGGGTGGGTAAAACGCTTTTACGATATGCTCAGCCGTATGGAGGTCACGATGGCGACACCTACCATGTCCAACGCACGAAAGCCCTACCATCAGCTTTCAAGCTGCTTTGTGGACACTGTGCCGGACAGTCTGGACGGCATCTACCGCTCGCTGGACAACTTCGCAAAGGTCTCTAAATTCGGCGGTGGAATGGGGATGTACTTCGGTAAGGTGCGCGCTGCAGGCAGCACCATCCGCGGCTTTCAAGGGGCGGCGGGCGGTGTTATCCGCTGGATCCGGCTGGTCAACGACACCGCCGTGGCGGTGGATCAGTTGGGGATGCGGCAGGGCGCTGTGGCGGTTTACTTAGACGCATGGCACCGGGATCTGCCGGAATTCCTTCAACTGCGCACCAACAACGGCGACGACCGCATGAAGGCACATGATGTGTTTCCCGCCGTGTGCTATCCGGATCTCTTCTGGCGACTGGCGGAGGAGAACATAGACGCGCCGTGGCATCTCATGTGTCCGCATGAGATCCTCACGGTCAAGGGCTACGCACTGGAGGATTACTGGGGTACAGAATGGGAGAAGCGGTATCTGGACTGCGTCAATGACCCGCGCATCGAAAAGCGCAGCGTCACCGTCAAGGACATCGTGCGGCTGGTGCTTCGCTCGGCAGTGGAGACCGGCACACCCTTCGCTTTCAATCGCGACAGTGTAAATCATATGAACCCAAACGGCCACACGGGAATGATCTATTGCTCCAATCTCTGTACGGAGATCGCGCAGAACATGGCACCCATCGAGCACATCAGCACTGAGGTGCACACGGAGAACGGCGACACAATTGTGGTGACGGCCACACGCCCAGGTGAGTTTGTGGTCTGCAACCTGGCGAGTCTGTCTCTCGGTAATCTGCCGGTGGAGGACGAGGCCTATATGGAACGCACGGTGGAAACGGCCATCCGCGCACTGGATAATGTGATCGACCTCAACTTCTACCCGTTGGAATACGCGCGGCTTACCAATCAGAAGTACCGCAGCATCGGCCTGGGCGTCAGCGGCTACCACCACATGCTGGCAAAGCGCGGCATCCACTGGGAGAGCGATGAGCACCTTGCCTTCACCGACGCAGTGTTCGAGCTCATCAACTACGCCGCTGTCAAGGCGGACACAGCTCTGGCACTGGAAAAGGGTCGTTACGCGCTCTTTGAGGGCAGCGACTGGCAGACTGGCGCGTATTTTGAAAAGCGGGGTTATACCTCCGAAAAGTGGCGGGCGCTTGCGAAAACGGTGGCGGTGCAGGGAATGCGCAACGCCTATCTGCTGGCGGTCGCACCGACCTCCAGCACATCTATCCTCTCCGGCACGTCGGCGGGCATAGATCCAATTATGAAGAAATTCTTTTTAGAGGAAAAAAAGGGCAGCATGCTGCCCCGCGTTGCTCCGGAGCTTTCTATGGACACATGGTGGTACTATAAGGCAGCGCATCTGATCGACCAAAGCTGGTCGGTACGCGCCGCGGGCCTTCGCCAGAGACATATTGACCAGGCGCAGAGCATGAATCTCTATATCACCAACGACTATTCCATGCGTCAGGTGCTCAGACTGTATTTGGAGGCGTGGAGGGCCGGCGTCAAGACCATTTACTATGTCCGCAGCAAGGCCCTTGAGGTCGAGACCTGCGAAAGCTGCTCGTCATAAGGAGGATAGCATGACGGAACTGAAGAAAAAGCCCCTCTTTAACCCGGAGGGCGACCCTGATGTGCGCCTGCGGCGCATGATCGGCGGCAATACCACCAACCTCAACGACTTCAACAATATGAAGTACGCTTGGGTCAGCGACTGGTACCGGCAGGCCATGAACAACTTTTGGATCCCTGAGGAGATCAATCTCTCGCAGGATGTGAAGGACTATCCCCGCCTGCTGTCAGCCGAGCGCAGCGCCTACGATAAAATTCTGAGTTTTCTTGTCTTTTTGGATTCCATTCAGACAGCGAACCTGCCTAATATCGGCGCCTACATTACCGCCAACGAGGTCAATCTCTGCCTGTCCATTCAGGCGTTTCAGGAGTGTGTCCACTCACAGAGCTACAGCTATATGCTCGACACCATCTGTTCCCCCGTGGAGCGCAATGACATCCTCTACCAATGGAAAACGGACGAGCATCTGCTGCGCCGCAACACCTTCATTGGGGACTGCTACAACGAGTTTCAGGAGCGGAAGGACGCTCCCACGCTGCTGCGCGTGATGATGGCAAACTATATTTTGGAGGGCATCTATTTTTACAGCGGCTTTATGTTCTTCTACAATCTCTCCCGAAACGGGAAGATGCCCGGCTCGGCGCAGGAGATTCGCTACATAAACCGCGATGAGAACACGCACTTGTGGCTGTTCCGCAATATCATCACGGAGCTGCAAAAGGAGCAGCCGGAGTTGTTCACCGCCGAGAGCGTACAAGCGCTGCGCGAGATGATGCGTGAGGGCGTGGAGCAGGAGATCGCATGGGGGCATTATGTGATCGGCGACGACATCCCGGGGCTGAACCGGCAGATGATCAGCGATTACATCCGCTATCTCGGCAACCTCCGCTGGACGAGCCTTGGCTATCCCGCATTGTATCCAGGCTTTGAGAGCGAACCGGAGAGCATGGAATGGGTCAGCCAGTACGCCGACGCCAACATGGTCAAGACCGATTTCTTTGAGGCACGCAGTACCGCCTACGCCAAGAGCACCGCACTGATAGACGATTTATAAGAAAACCAAAGACATCAGAATAGGAGATATTACTATGAATTACAGCGCTATGATTCAAAATCGCAGATCCGTTCACGCATTCCGCGAAAAGGAAGTTCCGAGCGAGGCTATCGGCCAGCTCCGATCCTACTATGAAAAGACCTGCCCCCGTCTTGTCCCGGAGATTGCAACGGAGTTGATCGTCTTGGACAAGGATGCACAGCCGGCGCTGGAGAGCTCAGCGGGCTATAATCAATTTCTCATCGGAGCACCGCACTACCTGCTCCTTATGTCTGCCCCGCATTCCTATGCGGCCATCAACGCCGGCTACATGATGGAAGATCTCGTCCTCAAGCTGACTGAGTTGGACATTGACACCTGCTGGATGACCTTCACCGACAGCGACAAAATCAAAAAGGCACTGTCTCTCGCCACCCCGTTAGAGGTGGCGGCAATCGTTGCCTTTGGCTACGGGGAAAAGACCGCAAAAAAGCTGCGGCTGAATATCCTAAGTATGTCTCAGATCGATGTGCGGGCCGAGCAGCAGTACTACGCGCCCAAAAAGGGCGTGCACGATTTGGTTCACATGGGGAGCTGGAGCAACAAGTCTGGGCTTGACGAGATGATGGACTTCTACGACGATATGCTCTGGCAGTCCTTCTACGCCGCTTCGCTCTCCCCCAGCTATCTCAACCGTCAGCCCTATGGCTTCCTTGTGCAGGATCACAGCATCTATTTGGTGCAGCAGGAGGATGCCTACACCGATAATTTGGATGCCGCATTGGATCTCGGTATTGTCATGCTCCACTTCTCCGCCGTCGCCTCCCAGTGGGCGGGGCAGGTACGCTGGGAACTTTCACCTGCTGCGCCCGACGGCCTGCCGGAAGGACTTCGCTCCGCTGCGGTGTACCACATGTAACGACTCTGGGGGAAGCAAGGCAACGGTAAAATGCGCGACCGTCGATCCGCGGTTGAGCGTATGTTCCATTAGAAAAGAAGAACCTATCAGTCAGAGTCTGAGTAAGGAAAATAGGAGGTATTTTTTATATGGCTATCCAAACGGTAACAGATGCCATCCGCTATGTAGGGGTGGATGATAACACATTGGCAC
>OJOK01001109.1_pt1 | contig 12451 bp, 4 predicted proteins | sample 1598051 | NCBI WGS metagenome assembly OJOK01 (sample SAMN01915205, study PRJEB22387) | human gut metagenome | isolation source: stool | host: Homo sapiens | place: USA
CAGGTCGTTTTTGATCGCGTCGAGCTCCCCGACCATGAAGTCGATGTTCTCCTGTACGGTGTGGCGGTCTACGCTCTTGGCGTCGATCGTCTCGTCGGCGATCTGGTCGCCCCAGATGAATACCGGGCCGTATTGGCGGAACAGCAGGAAGTAGTAGTAGGCGCGCAGGAAGCGGGCCTCGGCCTTCATATAGGCAACTGTCGTCGGGGTGTCTTCCTTGTCGAGGTCGATATATTTCAGGAAGATGGAGCACTGGTTGATGCCGATGTAGTAATCCGGCCAGTAATTGAAGTTGGTCGTGGCGCTACTGTAATTACCGGTTCTGAACTGGGTGTAGTAGACCCACTGGTACCACGAGAAGAGCGCTTCGTCGGAGCGTCCTACCGTCCAGCCGTGCATGCCTACGACCTCTTCTTCCTGGGGAATGTAGGAGTAAAGGTGGCTCAGGTATTTCTGGACTTCGGTTTTTTGCCGGAAAATATCCTCGATCTTGGCCTGGTCGTCCAGTTCCACGTCGAAGAACGACTCGCAGGAGGACAGCGTAAAGGCCAGTAAGAGGGCGGTTGCGAATATTCGTATTTTTTTCATAGCTTATCCTTTTTTAGAAGTTGACGTTTGCACCGATTGCAAAGGTACGTATAAGGGGGTATACATTACCGTAATTCGCATTTACCTCAGGATCCCAGAGCTTGAAATCGCTGAATGTAATCAGGTTCTTTCCCTGGATATAGAACCTGATCTTGGACAGGCCCCATTTCTTGGTCATGCTTTCGGGTAGTGTATAGCCGATCTCCGCGTCTTTCAGACGCAGGAAACTCATGTCGCGCTGCCAGTAGGTCGAAAGTTGCTGGTTGTTGTCCACCTTGTTGAGCGACAGACGGGGGTAGGGTGCGTTGGGATTCTGGTTGTCGAGCGTCCAGCGGTTCTTGGCCACATCCTCGAAAATCTGTCCCATGCGGAGGATCGTCGACGAAGCGCCGAAGAGGTTCTGGCCCTGGATGATGCGGGTCACGTGGCCCACGCCCGAGAAGAATACCGATACGTCGATGCCTTTCCATTTGAGGCTGGCGCCGAAACCGTAGTTGATCTCCGGTACGAGCGTATAGCCGATGGCCACCTTGTCGAAGGTGTTGACCACGCCGTCGCCGTTGACGTCGCGGTACTTGATGTCACCCGGGCGTACGGTACCGAAATCCTGCTTGGGCCAGTTGGCGATATCCTCTTCCGACTCGAACAGTCCTTCGGCAATCAGGCCGAACTGCTGGTTGTTGGCAAAGCCGGCGAGGTTCTGGTATTTCCAGATCTGGTCGGGTTTGTCGTCGTAGAGTTTCTTGTTGCGGTTGTAGGTGAAGTTACCGCGTGCCGATATGCTGAAATCCTTGTTGAAGCTGTGGTCGAATTCGAGCGACATGTCGAAACCCTGGTTCTTCATTCGGCCGAGGTTGACCCACTGCGCCGTTTTCGTGCCGACCACCGACGGGGTGGATTCGCGCTGGATGAAGATGCCTTCGCGTTTCTCATAGAAATAGTCCGCCTGGATCTTGTTCTTGTTGAACAGCCCCAGTTCGATACCGACGTCGGCCTTCGTCGCCTCTTCCCAGGCAACGTCGGGATTGCCGTACTCGCCGGTCGAATAGCCGGGCAGGTAGGTTTGTCCCATGTCACCGAAAGTGAACCCGCCGGCATTGGTGTTCATGGTCGTATTGTAGGCGAAGCGGCGGCTTCCGCCGATTTCGTCGTTACCGATCTTACCGTACGAGGCGCGGATCTTCAGGATGTTGATCTTGTCGCGCAGCGGCTCCCAGAATTTTTCGTTGCTGATCATGTATCCTACGGCGTAGGAGGGGAAGAAGCCGTAGCGCTTGCCGGGAGCGAAATTCTCCGAACCGTTGTAACCGAAGTTGAACTCGGCGAAATACTTGTCGCGGAAGGCATAGGTGAAACGTCCGGCGATACCCATGTTCTTAGTCGGGTAGGCGTCGATGTAATTGAGCGGCCTGTTCTTGGATTTGCTGCGTACCGAGTAGAGGAACATGCCGCTTACGCGGTGGTCTTCCGCGAAGAGGCGCTCATAGATAAGCGAGCCCTCGAAATTGATGGCCGTCGTACCCGAGGAGTCCGATGTTGCGAGCTTCATATAGTTACTGCCGTTGGGATTGGCAGCGGTCAGCATCAGTTCGCCGTTTTCATCGCGCCCGGTGGCGTAGTAGGTTACCGGGGACATTGCCCGCTCCAGGAGGGTCGCATTCTGGGCGTCCCATGCGAATTTCACATTGGCTTTCAGTCCGGGGGTAATGATGTCCGAGAAATCCTGCGTAAGCGACAACAGGGATTGCGCCACCATGGTGTTGTAACGTCTGTATCCGGTGTTGTTCAGCATGTTGTAGGGGTTGACCGAGCCCGACTCCTGCGGGATCGCCAGCATGCCGTTGGAATATACGGTCGGCGTAGCCACGGGGGTTACGTACATCGTATAGGCGTACAGGTCGTTCGTGCTCGTACATGGCGCGTTCTTGGTGGTATACTGCGTAGACAGCGAAAGACCCAGCTGCGTCGACTTGGTAATGTCGATGTCGATGTTCGAGCGGAAGCTGTACTTGTTGAAGTTCATCTGGGCATCGTAACGGTCATTGTCCGCGACATTGAACATACCGCCTTCCGTGTAGTAGGATGCCGAAACGTAGTAACGGATTTTCGGGGAGCCGCCCGTGACGCTCGCGTGTACGCGCCCGGTCATGGCCAAGTCCTTGAAGATGGTGTTGACCCAGTCGACGTTCGGATAGAGGTCGGGGTCGCGGCCGCTCAGGTACATCTGGCGGGCATAGTCCGAAATCGGCATCTCGGTGCTGCCGCTGTCGCGGTAGAGTTCGTTGTAGTAGTCGATCCACTGCGAAGCGTTCGCCAGCTCGGGCAGCTGGACAGGCTGCGTAATGCCGAATTCGGCCTTGACGCGGATCTGGGGCGCCGTCATTTCGGTGCCTCGTTTGGTGGTGATCAGGATGATGCCGTTCGCACCGCGCACACCGTAGAGGGCGGTCGCCGTTGCGTCCTTCAGGATGGAGAACGTGGCGATGTCGTCCGCGTCGACAAAGTCCATGTCGCGCTCGATACCGTCGACGAGCACCAGCGGGGTGGTTTTGGCACCGAACGTACTCTGTCCGCGGATCCAGAACTCGGCGCTCGATCCGGGTTCGCCCGTACGCTGCATTACGACGATACCCGCCAGTTTGCCGGCGAGGTTCGAGGAGAGCGAGCCGCTTGCCACTTCCAGTTCGCCGGCGTCGATGGTGTTGATGGCGCCGATGATACTCTCCTTGCGCTGTTTACCGTATGCGACTACGGTTACCGCCTCCAGTTCGGAAACCTTGCGCACCAGCTCGGTCACGATGTTGGTCTTCGTTCCGACGGGAATGCTCTGGGTTTCATAACCCAGGTACGAAATCTCGATTACATCGGTCGGCTTCACGTCGATCGAGAAGGTACCGTCATTACCCGTGATGACACCGCGGGTACTGCCCTTGACGATCACGGTGGCTCCCGGTACACCCGCCTTGGTCTCGTCCAGGACGCGTCCGGTCATCTTGACGTTCCCCCCCCCTTGCGGGGCGGTAACAGACGATTCCAGGCTGCTTGCGGAATACACAAATTCGGGATTTGCGCTCAATTCCGTAACCGATATAAGCCCCAGTATCAACACGAATGACCGGAGCATTATTTTACAAAAGAGCTTTTGTATAGTCATTGTCATATTTCCTCATTTATAATTACTTAATGTAGATTTGTACGGTTCGGGCGTCGGTCGGGCGCCGCAGGCCCGTACGTGTTGGATTGATCCTTGCTTGGCTAGAAGCACTTTGGATTAGTGTTTTTCAGGAAGTCAATAGTTCGGGTCTCGTCTGTTTTACCATAGGCACGTTTTAGTTTTTAGGTATGGTGAATAATTAGTCGGTTGTATAATTCGTCTGCCGATATGGCCGTCAATGCCGAAAGAACTTGATATACGACAACATACGGCCTGTGTGGTACTTTTTTTTCTGTGAAATTCAGTTAAAAGTATTCATTATCCGGCAATAAATATAACAATAAAATTATTATCATTACTATTTTTGATAAGTTTTTTTACTTTAAAGGGGTGCGGTACGATTTGCATGTCCTTGGATTTGTGTGTATAATATATTGATTTTCAATATATTGTTGGTGTTTTTAGGGCTGTGAAATATTTGTGAAAAAGTAATGTCCTTTTTATCAGCTACTTGGCTTTGGGCTAACGGATTAAGATGGTCTTGGCTGTTAAAATTGTGTAATACAATATCTTATATTTTTATGTTTCATCTCTTCTCGAATCATTCCTGCCGGGAAATAGTTGCCTCCCCTGATTTTTGCCGCTTCAATGATTCGAAAAGTTTTTTACTGTTTTTGGGTTTGTAAGTAAAATATTTTTGCTTATTTTTGCCCTGTAAACTTTCGGGCTTACCGGCTAACAGGGTATACCTATGTATATTATATTTGCCGTTTATGCCCGCATCCGGCTACGCCGGCCGCACCGCATGGAACTGCGCTGAGTTGAAAATTCAATAAAATACCCGGAATAAATGATGATTAGAAATTGTTGTATGCTGGTGGCGGGCCTCCTGCTACACACGCAAATATTCGCACAGGATAAAACGGCCGCAAGCCGTACCGGCGAAGACTACACCCTGTCGAACGGTGCGGTCGAGGCCGTTTTCAGCGGGAGCGGAAGCTTCGACATCGAGAAACTGGTGCTCAACGGGAAACAGGTCGTCGGAGCAGGCAAGAACGAAACGCCGTGGATCCTGATATACAAAGGCCCCCAGGGGGAAAACCCGGAGTTGAAACCCGAGCACGCCGTTTACCGCGGGGTACAGGTGCGCGATGACGCCCTGGCCAAAACTTTGGTGTTCACGTGGGAGCTGACGCTGGACTATTCGCCGGTGAAATATCCCGTGCGGATGTACGTGACACTTCCCGACGGCGGCGAGCTGCTGCAATGGAACATAGAGGCCGACCTGCCCGCCGGGTGGCTGGTCACGGATCTGAAATTCCCCAATGTCGTGATCGAACGCCCCGAAGACGGCAGGATCATCACCACCGAAGGCTGGGGCGTCGAGAAGCCGCTCGACATCGCCACGTTCGAAGCCCGTTACCCGTCGCATGCCTCCGCCATGCAGTTCCTCGTGGTACACAATGCCGAGGGTGCGTTCTATTACGGGACGGAAGACCGCCGCGGCTGCGGAAAGACCTATTCGGCGCAGTGTACGCCGACGACGGTTACGTTCAGCGATGCCATCCCCGCCTCGGCCGGATGGATCGCGGACGGGACGTTCCGCCTGCCGTGGGTCTCGGTCACGGGTTTCACGCCGAAGGGTTGGGAAGATGCCGTTGTCAGGTGGTACCGTCCGTTTACCTTCACGACCGAGTGGGGTCGTAAGCCGCTCGCCTCGCGCAATATCCCGCAGTGGTGTTACGATGCCGACGCGTGGGTGCGTGCCAAGCATGTGACCGACCAGACGTACGATGCTGTCCGGCGTGCCGCCCGGTATTTCGGGCAAGGGCTGGGGGTGCACTGGTATTTTTGGCATCATTACCCCTACGATACCCACTATCCCGATTACCTGCCCGCACAGGAGCGTTTCGCAGGGATGGTGCGTGACGCCCAGCTTCTGGGGGCGCGTGTGACGCCCTATATCAACGGCCGGCTCTGGGATCCGGCGGCCGACAGCTATAAGCGCGACCGCGGTTACGACGCGTCGTGTCGTAAACCCGACGGGTCGCTCTATACCGAGATTTACCCCACGTCGAAAGTCCTCAATACGGTAACCTGCCCTTCGACGGATATCTGGCACCGGAAGATCATCGAGCTGGTGGACAGCCTGCAACACGCGGTCGGGGTGAACGGAATCTATATCGACCAGATCGCTGCCGCCGCGCCCGAACCCTGTTGGAACGAGGCGCACGGCCACCCGGTCGGGGGCGGCGATTTCTGGTACGACGGCTACCGCAGGCTTATCGGCGAGATCCGCGCACACCACCTGCTCGAGGACAGGATCCTGACCAGCGAGGAGAATGCCGAGTGCTATATCGACCTGTTCGACATGTTGCTGGTCGTCAATACGCCCCATGAGGAGGACAACTGCATCATCCGGCCGGTGTTCCCGATGGTCTATTCCGACCGTGCCGTCACCAGCGCCTTCACCTATACGCCGAGCGAGGCGGATAAGATGTCGCTGGGCGACTTCCGTTACGAACTGGCGAAGGCATTGTTGTGGGGTTCGCAGATCGGGTGGGTCGACCCCGTCCCGCTGATGTCGGAACAGGCCGTCAGCGAGGCGCGTTTCATGAAGACGCTCACGGATTTCCGCCGCAGCCTGCACGATGTCGTGTACGGCGGCCTCTTCATCCGCGAGCTCACCCCGGCGGGCGACAACCCCATCGTGAAGATTCCGGGGTTCGGCGATGACGCGTCGGTGCTGGCTGCCGAGTGGCGGAAGCCGGACGGCCGCAAGGTCTATATCGTTGTCAATATGGATGAAAAAAAACATAAGGTTTCGTTACCCGGCGTGGACAAGCCCTTCGATGTGGCGGGTGCGTCCTGCAAGCGTATTGATTTGTAACGGGTAACGATGTCCGGGCAGGGCCCGGACAGGTTGGGTAGGAGAGGGTGCCCGGCGTAACGCACGCCGGGCACCCTTGTTTTGCAGGGGGGCTTGCCCGCCGGAATCCGCGTGATCGACCGCAACCGCATCGTCTTCGCAAGGAGTATATCCCTGTCTGCGGGAATTACAGGCGGCTGTTCCGTGATTTCCTCGCGGCGCGTTCCCCGATGCCCGGGACGAGCAGAGAACCGCGGGTTTATTCCATGTAAGTCATGACGTTGCCGCTGATCTGCTGCAACGATATTTCACAAACCTTCGTATTGTATTTGGCCGTGAGGATGCGCTCTTCGGCATCGAGCAGGCTCTTCTGCGCTTCGCGCATCTCGATGCCCGGCAGGTCGCCCAGCAGGTAACGTTCCATGGCGATCTCGTAGTTCTCCTTGGCGGCGATCAGGTTCTCCTTTTCCAGTTGGATCACCTCGAGGTTGTTGCGGTAGGCCTGCCAGAAGTTCGACAGGTTGGCACGCAGCGACTGCTCGAGCCTTTCGCGCGTGAGCTGCGCATTTTCCACGTCGATGCGGGCGTTGCGCTGCTCCCGGCGGCGGTTGCCGTCGAAGATCGTGATGCCGAGTTTCACCCCGGCGTTCAGTCCCAGCGTTCCGCGCGACCGGGTCGTCCCGTTCCCGAAACGGTTGTAGGTGTAACCGTATCCCGTCGTCAGGTTCAGGTAGGGGTAGTTGCGCGCCTGCACGGTTTTCAGGTCGAGTTCGGCCAGCACATTGTCATGCCCTGCCAGCAGCAGCGAGGCATTCGTGTCGAGCGTCTGCGCCAGCAGCTCCTCCCATTTGAGCTCGCCGTTGACCTCGATCACCGAGTCGCGGATGCAGAGCATTTCGTTGACGTCCTTGTTGGCCAGCAGTTCGTTGATGCGGATGCGCGAAGCCGAAACCAGCTCCTGCTGGGACATATATTTCGAACTGTCGGCATTGAAGTCCACGCGTGCCTGCAACAGGTCGAGGCGCGAGAAATTGCCGACGCTGACCCGCGCTTCGGTGATGCGCAGCCGCTCGCGCGAAAGCGCCACGGCATAGCGGAAATTCTGCAGGCGCAGCGTTTGCTGGACGTAATTGTAGTATTCGGCCGTCAGGCTGGCTACGAAGTCCTCGATCGTGATGCGGGTGCGGACAGTGCCCATCTCCTGCATCTCTTTGAGCTTTTTGTAGTTGGTGCGGATGCGGAATCCGTCGAAAATCGTCCAGTTGAGGTTGATCCCGGCGTTGAACGTCTGGTCGTAGATGCCGTTGTCCGACCATGCGTCCCCTTCGCGCGGTGTGGTGCGCTCGTTGTCCAGCGCCCCCGAATAACCCGCCTCGAAGTCGATCGTCGGCACCATGCCGGCATTTGCCGCCGTGGCATTGTTGTCGCTGATGCGCTCCTCATTGCGCACGATGCGTATGTCGTAGTTGTTTTCCAACCCTATTTCCAGGCACTTGCGGAGGGTCAGCTCCTCCTGTGCCGCCGCCGTTGCGAAAATCCCCGCGGCCAGGGCCGATAAAATCACTCGTTTCATTGGGCTTCCTTATTTCTGTTTCTTACTCCGGTCTGTCGATACGTAGCTGTATATTGCCGGGACGATGTAGAGCGTCAGCAGGGTGGATACCACCATACCGCCCACTACGGCGATACCCATGGCGATACGTCCGTTGGCACCTTCGCCCGTGGCGACGGTCAGCGGCAGCAGGCCGAGGATGGTCGAGGCGCTCGTCATCAGGATCGGGCGCAGGCGTTGCAGCGAGGCTTCCTCGATGGCGTGCAGTTTGTCGATTCCCGCTTCCTGCTTCTGGTTGGCGAACTCCACGATCAGGATGCCGTTCTTGGCCACCAGGCCGATGAGCATGATGATGCCGATCTGGCTGAAGATGTTCATCGTCTGCCCGTTGGCGGCCATGAACACCAGTGCCCCCGCAATGGCCAGCGGCACGGTGAGCATGATGACCAGCGGGTCTTTGAAGCTCTCGAACTGTGCCGCGAGGATCAGGTAGATCAGCAGGATGGCCAGCAGGAAGGCGAACATCAGGCTCGACGAACTTTCACGGAACTCCTTCGAGTCGCCGGCCAGCGCCGTGCGGAAATCGTCGCCGAGCGTTTCGGCGGCGATGCGATCCATTTCGTCGAGCCCCTGCCCGATGGTCTTGCCCTTCGCCAGCCCGGCCGATACGGTCGCCGAGAGGAACCGGTTGTAGTGGTACAATTGCGGCGGGGCGACGTTCTCTTCCAGTGCGATCAGGTTGTCCAGCTGGATCATCTCGCCCTTGTCGCTGCGTACGTAGATCGACCGCAGGTCGGCGGGCTTGTTGCGTTGCTGGCGGTTGATTTCGGCCAGTATCTCGTATTGCTTGCCGTTCATGTAGAAGTAGCCCATACGCTGGCCGCTGAGCCCGTACTGGAGCGTCTGGGCGATGTCGCGCGTCGAGACGCCCAGCAGGTTCGACTTGTCGCGGTTGATGATGATGCGCGCTTCGGGCTTGCTGAATTTCAGGTCGACGTCGGCCATCTGGAACACGGGGCTTTCGTAGACCTTGCGCATGAATTCGGGCAGCACCTCCTGCAACCGTTCGATGCCGGTGGCCTGCAGGACGTACTGCACGGGCATGTTGCCGCGGCGGCCGCCGAAGGTGCTCTGCTGCTGCACGAAGGCGCGGGCCTTGGTCTTGGTACGCACGGCCGCCGAAAGCTCCTCGGCGATCTCCATCTGCGAACGTTTGCGTTCCGAGATGTCGGTCAGGGCGATGCGGACGTTGCCCGAGCCGCTCGATACGCGTGCCGTGACCGACTGGGCCTCCGGCACGAGCGAATCGACCAGGCGGTTGATGTCCTCGGTGTAGTCGCGCAGGTATTCGTAGGTGGCGCCTTCCGACCCGCGGGTAATGATCGAAATCTGCGAACGGTCTTCGAGCGGCGCCATTTCCGCCGGGATGGCCCGCCACAGCCAGCCGATCAGTCCGACCATCAGGGCGATGAGCGGCAATGCCACCCAGCGCCGCCGCAGGAACCCGGCCAGCGTGCGCTGGTAAAAGTTGTTCATTCCCACGAAGAAGGGCTCGGTCTTGCTGTAAAACCAGCTCTTGCGCTCCTGCCGCACCAGCAGTTTGGTCGCCAGCATCGGGGTGATGGTCAGCGCAGCGAAGGTCGAGATGACCACCGCGCCCGAGATCACCATGCTGAATTCGCGGAACAGGCGGCCGGTCATGCCCTCCATGAAGACGATCGGGAAGAACACGGCGATCAGCGTGACCGACGTCGAGATGACGGCGAAGAAGATCTCCTTGGCGCCTTCGATGCCGGCCTCCTTGGGCGTCATGCCGCGTTCGATGCGGATGTAGATGTTCTCGGTCATCACGATGGCATCGTCGACCACCAGCCCGACCGAGAGCACCACGGCCAGCATCGACAGCACGTTGATCGAGAACCCGGCGACGTACATCAGGAAGAACGTGCCGATGAGCGAGACCGGGATCACGATGCACGGGATGAGCGTCACGCGCCAGTTGCGCAGGAAGAGGAAGATGATGATGATGACCAGGATGAAGGCCTCGTAGACGGTCTGTCGCACCTCGTCGATCGAGGCGCGGATGAAGCGCGTGTTGTCGAACCCGTAGGAGGTCACCACGTCGTCCGGCAGGTCTTTCTTCATCGTCTCCATGCGCTGGTAAACCGCATCGGCGATGTCGATGTGGTTGGCTCCCGGCTGGGGGATCACTACGACGCCCACCATCGGGATACCGTTCATCTTCATGTAGCTGCGCGTATCCTGGGGGCCCAGTTCGGCGCGTCCCACGTCGCTCAGGCGGATGATGCGGTTGGAGGCTTCGCGTACGACCAGGTCGTTGAACTCCTGCGTGGTGTGCATCAGCCCCATCGTGCGGATCGTCAGCTCGGTGGTGTTGCCTTCGATGCTGCCCGAGGGAAGCTCTACGTTTTCGCGGTCGAGGGCGTTCTTGATGTCCACGGGCGTAATGCCGTATCCGGCCATCTTGGCCGGGTCGAGCCACAGGCGCATCGAGTAGCGTTTCTCACCCCATATCTGCACGCCGCTGACGTTGTTGATCGTCTGCAGCTGCTCCTTGACCGTCAGGTCGGCGATCTCGCTCAGCTCCAGCAGCGAACGTTTGTCGCTCTGGATGGTTACCATCAGGATCGGTGTGGCGTCGGCATCGGCTTTGGTGACCGTCGGAGGGTCGCAGTCGCGGGGCAGGTAGCGCTGGGCGCGCGACACTTTGTCGCGCACGTCGTTGGCCGCGGTTTCCAGGTCTACCGAGAGTTCGAATTCGACCGTGATGCGGCTCTGTCCCTGGCTGCTGACGCTCGACATCGAGCGGATGCCCGGGATGCCGTTTATGTTCTGTTCGAGCGGCTCGGTGATCTGGTTCTCGATCACATCGGCATTGGCTCCCGGATAGGAGCACGTCACCGAGATGATGGGGTTGTCGACACTCGGGTATTCGCGTACGCCGAGGTAGCTGTACCCGATGAAACCGAATAGCAGGATGATGATCGTCAGCACCGATGCCATTACCGGCCGCCGGATGCTCAGTTCGGAAATATTCATGCGGCGGCGGTTTTATTCGACGGTGTCGAGTTTTACGGGGAGCCCTTCACGCAGCTGGAGCGTGCCGGAGACGATCAGCGTGTCGCCCGGGGCCAACCCCTCGACGACCTGTATCCGCGATTCCGTCCTCAGCCCGGTTTTTATGGCTACGGCGTGGGCTTTGCCGCCCTTGTAGAGGAATACCTTGTCCACGCCCATCTCGGGGACGACGGCCTGGGTCGGGATGGCGATGGCGTCGGGGATGTCGTGCATCCGGATCTTTACGCTTACGAAGCGTCCGGGCAGCAGCCTGCCCCGCGTATTGGGGTAGTGCGCACGCACCGAGAAGTAGTGGGTATTGGGGTCGATCTTCGACTCGGTGGCATATACCTCGGCGTGGAACGTCTCGTTGTACCCCTCGACCGTGAACGTGAGGCGCGTCCCGGGTTTTATCTGGCTGGCGTAGCGCTCCGGGACGGAGAGGTCGATCTTCAGCGGCTTGATTTTGGTCAGCTTGGCCACCACGACGCTCGGCGAGGCATAGGCGCCTTCGCTGACGTTGCGCAGGCCGATCACGCCGTCGAACGGGGCGTGCAGCTCCGTGAGCGCGATGTTCGAACGCACGATGTCGATATCGGCGTTGAGCATCGCCAGTTCGGTGCGTGCCTGTTCGTAGGCTTCCAGGCTGACGGCGTCCTTTTCGAGCAGGGCACTCTGGCGGTAAACACGGTCTTCGGCCAGTTTGAGCTGCGCTTCGTAGCGCGACAGCTGTGCCAGCAGCGGTTTGTCGTTGACTTTGGCCAGCAATTCGCCCTTGCGGACGGTTGAGCCTTCCTGGAAGTTGATCGAGACGATCTTGCCCGAGGTCTCGAACGAGAGGTCTACCTCCTCGTCGGGGAGCAGGCTGCCCACCGAGGTGATTCCGTCCGTGAGGGTTTGCGGCCGCACGACGAGCCCGTTGACGTTCAGGACGCTGCTTTTCCGGGGTATGCTGATTTCCGACGGGTCGGCGTCGGCGGCTGACGAACTGCCGCGGTAGTGGTTGTAAACGACCAGCCCTGTACAGAATACTACGAGGATGACGGACGTGATGATCCATTTCTTTTTTTTCATACCGGAGAGGTTGTCTTTAATGAGGGATATGCAAAGATACGAAAAAACCCGCTATGCCTCCGCTGCCGGAAGGTATAATTGCACCCGTTCGTGGTAAAAACGGGGCCGGTTGCGGGTTCGTGTATGCCCGTTTCCG
>OJOK01001111.1_pt1 | contig 12411 bp, 10 predicted proteins | sample 1598051 | NCBI WGS metagenome assembly OJOK01 (sample SAMN01915205, study PRJEB22387) | human gut metagenome | isolation source: stool | host: Homo sapiens | place: USA
ATTGGCAGTCCATTATTAAGTTTTTTATTATGTTCCCTTTGTACACCGTTGCAAGACAGAGAGAATAATCAGGTGGCAGAGGACAATATCACCTTAGAGGAAAAGGATGGAAGTCGTGTAGGAGTGATTGATACTGAGGTTGGAAGTGTTAAGGCATGGGATAATTACTGCCCATATCTGTATCACGCATATGTAGAGCTTAGAGGCGAAGATGGAGAAATATTAGAGATAATTCCATATGACATAGGTTTCAGAAGACTGGAAATGATTGACAAGGTAATCTATTTAAATGGTAAACGTCTTGTCATTACCGGAGTAAACCGTCATGAGTGGAGTGCAAAGACAGGAAGAAGCATCAGTATGGATGAAATGACAGCAGACATTGATTGTATGATTAGAAATAATATCAATGCAGTACGCACATGCCATTATCCGGATCAGATACCGTGGTATTACCTGTGTGATAAAGCTGGTATTTATGTAATGGCAGAAACGAATATGGAAAGTCATGGAACATTCCAGAAACTTGGTGCGATTGAACCATCGTGCAGCGTACCTTGTTCTATTCCGCAATGGCGGGAGGCTGTTGTTGACAGGGCTAGGAGTAATTTTGAAACTTTTAAAAACCATACAGCAATTCTTTTCTGGTCTTTAGGAAATGAATCTTATGCGGGTGATGACATAGAAGCAATGAATACTTACTTCAAGGAAAAGCAGGATGGCAGATTTGTTCATTATGAAAGCTCTTTCTATGACCGTAATTATGAGGAAACCATATCAGATGTAGAGAGCAGGATGTATGCAAAGCCTTATGAAGTGGAGGAATATTTAAATAATAATCCAAAGAAACCTTATCTTTTGTGTGAGTATATGCATGATATGGGTAATTCGATGGGAGGACTTGGTACTTATATGAAGTTAATAGATAAGTATGAGATGTACCACGGTGGATTTATCTGGGATTTCATTGATCAGGCACTTCTCGTGAAAGATGAAGTGACAGGAAAAGAAGTTTTGCGTTATGGCGGGGACTTTGATGATAAGCCTTCTGATTATGAGTTTTCAGGAAATGGAATTGTATTTGCAGACCGTAAGGAAAAACCAGCTATGCAGGAAGTGAGGTATTACTATGGCTTATACAGATAAGAATAAATTGAGAGTTGTATATGGAGATTATACACTTGGAGTACATGGAGAAGTGTTTGACTATATATTCTCTTATTCACAGGGCGGTTTGGAGTCTATAGTAAAAAACGGTTATGAATGGCTGTATCGTTGTCCAAAGCCTACTTTTTGGAGAGCATTAACAGATAATGACAGAGGCAGCAGGTTTCATATTAAAAGTGGAAGCTGGCTTGCATCGGATATGTTCATTGACTGTAAAAAAACGGAAGTTATTATGGACGGTGAACTGCAAAAGCAGTATGCTCCGGACAATAACAGCTATGGCGGTGATGTGGCTGCCGGGGAAATAATTGTGAAATATACTTATGAGACTGTCAGCAATCCAGTAACAACAGTCATTGTATCTTATACCATTGATGTAACTGGAAATATCAAGGTGGATGTGGATTACACAGGAGTAAAGGGACTGCCGGAACTTCCGGTATTCGGAATGAGGTTTATTATGCCGACACTTGCAGATAAATATATGTACAAGGGATTATCGGGGGAAACCTATCCGGACAGAAAGGCAGGGGCAGAAAAAGGAATTTATGAGGTATCAGATTTGAGCCTGACACCATATCTGGTTCCACAGGAATGTGGTATGAGAATGGATACAGAGTGGCTGGAGATTACAAGACATACAAGTCTTGATAATAGCAGAACGGATAGTTCACCACAGACATTAAGAATAGAAGAAAACGACAAGGCATTTGCTTTTTCGTGCCTGCCTTATACAGCATCAGAGATTGAAAACGCAACACACCATGAGGAACTGCCACCAGCAAGAAGAACAGTCCTTTGTGTCTATGGTGCAGTAAGAGGAGTCGGTGGAATTGATAGCTGGGGAAGTGATGTGGAAGATGATTATCGGATTAGTGCAGAAAAAGACATTCACTATTCCTTCATTATCCGCTAAGTTTGTTTGAGGAGTTGCTTGCAAGTGTTATTGGTATATGAGAACAGAACTGATGGAATAGTGGTAGAGTGGAAGAAAACAGTGCATTTTCCACCACATTTACATGAAGCAATAGAGGTAGTGTATGTAACGGATGGGGATATTGAACTTGGAGTTGGACAAGAATTGTATCACATGGATGAGGGTGATTTTGCAATCGTGTTTCCAAACGTAATACATCATTATCAAGTATTTGGGAAAAAAGAAAACAAGGTAATATACCTGTATCTTGATCCGACACTGTTTCCTTCCTATTATAAAGAGTTGCAGATATACAGCCCGAAGAATCCGGTTGTAAAAAAAGAGCAGGTGCATCCGGATGTGGTAAATGCCATAAAATATCTGACCGGAATAACAGAGGGGGATCCCCGGATGATACAGGCATATGCACAGATGATCCTTGCACATGTTTTCACAACAATGCCAATGATGGATAAAAGTGCGGTAGGGAGTGATGACCTGATTTATAATGCGGTAGAATACGTGGCCAAAAATTTTAGGGAAAACATCAGCCTTGAAAAAATGGCATATGAATTGTGTGTAAGTAAATATGTGTTGTCAAGAATGTTTGCAAAAACCTTTCACTGTAATTTTAGTAAATATGTGAATGGAGTCCGGTTAAATTATGCAGTTGCGGCACTGGAAAACACAATGGATTCCATTACAAATATATGTCTTGATTGTGGATTTGAAAGTCAAAGAACTTTTAACCGCGTGTTTAAGGAAAGATATAAAATCACACCTAGAGAATATCGAAAAAGGATAATTATGTAAAGCGATGTAGAAAAAGTTGTGGTGTTTCCTGAGAAAGAGAAAACTTGTCATAACAGCCGAAAATAGATATAATAGTTACACATGTGGGATACCACAATGAACGAAAAAGGCGAGGAAACAATCATGGCATTTGTACATCTGCATACACATACGGAATATTCATTACTCGATGGTTCCAACAAAATAAAAGAATATGTAAGCCGTGTGAAAGAACTGGGGATGAACAGTGCCGCGATCACTGACCATGGCAATATGTATGGTGTGGTGGAATTTTACAAGACGGCAAAGGCAGCAGATATTAATCCGGTGATTGGCTGTGAGATCTATGTGGCGCCGAATTCCCGGTTTGATCGCGAGACCAGCCATGGCGAGGACCGGTATTACCATCTGATCCTGCTTGCGGAAAACAATACCGGTTATGCGAACCTTATGAAGATCGTCTCCATCGGGTTTACGGAAGGGTATTATTACCGGCCGCGTGTGGATTTTGAGACGCTGCAGAAATACCATGAGGGATTGATCTGCCTGTCGGCGTGTCTGGCGGGAGAAGTGCCGCGCTATATTGTGCGTGGATTTTATGAAGAGGCAAAAGGCATTGCAAAAAAATACCAGGACTGTTTTGGAAAAGACAACTATTTCCTGGAATTACAGGATCATGGCATCCCGGATCAGAAGACGGTCAACCAGGGGCTTCTTCGGATCAGTCAGGAACTGGACATTCCCCTTGTCTGCACGAACGATATCCACTATACCTATGAAACGGATGTGGAGGCACACGATGTCCTTCTCTGTATCCAGACCGGTAAAAAGATTACGGATGAAGACCGTATGCGTTACGAGGGCGGACAGTTTTTCGTAAAAAGCGAGGAGCAGATGCGGAGTCTGTTTCCGTATGCAAAAGAAGCCGCAGACAACACGCAGAAAATCGCAGACCGCTGCCATGTCACACTCGAATTTGGCAATTACCAGATTCCAAAATATGCACCGCCGGAAGGCTATGACAGTGCGTGGACATTTCTGGATGCGCTGTGTGAGAAGGGATTTAAGGAAAAATATACGGACAATCCGGCGTACGATGAGACGCAGTGTGCAAAGATCCATGACGATATGGAATACGAGCTTGGCATTATCCAGAAGATGGGATTTGTCGAGTATATCTTAATCGTGTGGGATTACATCAACTGGGCGAAAACACATGACTGCTGGGTCGGACCGGGGCGTGGTTCCGGCGCGGGCAGCCGCGTGTGCTATTGTACCGGCATTACAAACATTGATCCGGTCAAATATAACCTCCTTTTTGAGCGTTTTTTAAATCCGGAGCGTGTGTCCATGCCGGATATTGATGTGGATTTTGAGTATGCGGAGCGTTCCCGCGTGATCGAGTACGTCACAGAAAAATATGGAAAGGATTCTGTGACACAGATTACGACCTTTGGTACGATGGCAGCCCGCGGTGTCATCAAGGCAGTTGGAAAAGCACTCGATTTTCCGTATGCGGAGATGGACCGTGTGGCAAAAATGGTGCCGATGGAACTAAACATTACGATTGACCGTGCCCTGCAGGTCAACCCGGAATTCCGCAGCCTCTATGATGGGGATGCACGTATGCACGAACTGATTGACATGGCAAAGCGTCTCGAAGGGCTGCCGAACCACACATCCGTACATGCGGCAGGGGTTGTGATCTATCCGGGAGAGGCGAGCAATTATGTGCCGCTGGGGCGTGCCAGTGACGGAACACCGACGGCAGAGTACAATATGGTACAGCTTGAGGAACTTGGTCTTTTAAAGATGGATTTCTTAGGACTCCGCACGCTTACCGTATTAAAAGATGCCGTCAAAAATGTAAAGGCATCCCAAGGCATCGACATTGACATCGATCATATCGATTTGAATGATAAAAAGGTGCTTGATTTTATCGGAACCGGGCGCACCGAGGGTGTGTTCCAGCTGGAATCTGCGGGCATGCAGAACTTCATGAAAGAGTTAAAACCACAGAATTTCGAGGATATCGTTGCCGGAATTTCCCTGTACCGTCCGGGACCTATGGATTTTATTCCAAACTACATCAGGGGAAAGAATAATGCAGACACCGTTACTTACGTGACGCCGGAATTGCAGCCGATCCTTGAGCCAACGTATGGATGTATCGTTTATCAGGAGCAGGTGATGCAGATCGTACAGCAGCTTGCGGGGTATACGATGGGACAGGCGGACAACATCCGCCGCGCCATGAGCAAAAAAAAGCAGTATGTCATCGATGCGGAGCGGCAGAGTTTCGTCTACGGAGATTCAGAGCGCGGCATCAGGGGCTGCGTGGCAAATGGCATTGATGAGAAAGCGGCAAACAGTATTTACGATTCCATGGTGGATTTTGCAAAGTATGCGTTTAACAAATCCCATGCGGCAGCCTATGCGGTCATCAGTGTGCAGACCGCGTGGCTGAAGTTTTACTATCCGGTGGAATTTATGGCAGCACTTATGACGTCCGTGATTGACAATTCAGCAAAAGCCGCGGAGTATCTGCTGCATTGTAAGGAACTCGGTATTTCCGTGCTCCCGCCGGATATCAATGTGGGACAGGGAGAATTCACGGCAGAGGGAAATGCCGTGCGCTATGGTCTGTATGCCATTAAATCCCTGGGACGTCCGGTGATTGACAGCATCATCGGGGAACGCAAAAAAGGTGGTTCATACCGCACCCTGCAGGATTTCATTGAACGTACGGTGCAGCGGGACATCAACAAACGTGCGATCGAGAATCTGATCAAGGCAGGTGCCTGTGATGGGCTTGACGGTAACCGGCATCAGATGTCCATTGTCTATACGTCCATGGTAGATGATGTCGTGCGACGGAAAAAGACCGGGCTGGAAGGACAGATGAGCCTGTTTGATTTTGTCGGGGAGGAAGATAAAAAGGACTACGAAGTCCATTATCCGAATGTGGAGGAGTTCCCGAAGGAAGTGCTGCTTGGCTTTGAAAAAGAAGTGCTTGGGATTTATTTAAGCGGACATCCACTGGAAGATTATCTTGGCAAAATGAAGAAAAATGTCACGGCAAATGCAGCGGATTTTGTCAGGGAAGAGGAAAGCGGCACAATTCGTGTGACAGATAATATGCATGTGGTTGTGGGTGGCATGATTGCAGCAAAAACCGTTAAATATACAAGGAATAATCAGGCAATGGCATTTCTGACAGTGGAGGATCTGACCGGTTCTGTGGAAATTATTGTATTCCCAAAAGATTATGAGAGATACAACCGCTTTTTGAATGATGAGGAGAAGATTTTCGTAGTCGGACACGCAACGGTGGAGGAGGAACAGGACGGAAAAGTGATCTGCGAGCGGATCGTTCCGTTTGACGATACCAGAAAGGAACTCTGGCTGCAGTTTCCGACAAAGAGTGATTTTTCGGAGAAAGAACAGCAGGTGTATGATATTCTCCGGGATTCGGACGGAAATGATGAAGTGGTAATTTATATATCGGATGTCAAAGCATTTAAAAGATTGCCAAGAAACCGTGCGGTTGGTACAAATTCTGTGCTCTTGGCACGTTTGACGGAATTTCTGGGCGAAAAAAATGTAAAAGTTGTGGAAAAAGGCATTGAAAATCGCGCGTAATAAGTATAGAATAAAACAGATTAAAGAATTTCATTTTAATTTTAATAAATGGAGGATTTCACAATGGCGAAAGAGATTAACACAATTGGTGTACTGACCAGTGGAGGAGATGCCCCGGGAATGAACGCTGCAATCCGTGCAGTTGTCCGTCAGGCTATATCTAAAGGAAAGAAAGTGAAAGGAATCAAGCGTGGATACGCTGGATTATTAAACGAAGAAATTATTGACATGAACGGACAGAGCGTTTCAGATACAATCTCTCGTGGTGGTACTATTTTACAGACTGCCCGTTGTATGGAGTTTACCACACCGGAAGGACAGCAGAAAGGTGCGGAGATCTGTAAGAAGCATGGAATTGATGCAATTGTAGTTATCGGTGGAGATGGTTCTTTCAAGGGTGCACAGAAGCTTGCTGCACTGGGAATCAATACCATTGGTCTTCCGGGAACCATTGATCTGGATATTGCATGTACTGATTATACCATTGGTTTTGACACCGCTGTTAATACAGCCATGGAAGCGATTGATAAGGTTCGTGATACTTCTACTTCCCATGAGAGATGCTCAATTATTGAGGTTATGGGTCGGGGAGCCGGACATATCGCATTATGGTGCGGTCTTGCGAACGGTGCTGAGGAGATTCTTCTTCCGGAAAAATATGATTACGATGAGCAGCGTCTGATTGATCAGGTAGTCAACGCAAGAAAGAACGGAAAGCAGCACTATATTATTGTAAATGCTGAGGGTATCGGTCATTCACAGAGCATGGCAAAGCGTATCGAGGAAGCGACAGGTGTTGAGACACGCGCAACGATTCTCGGACATATGCAGCGTGGTGGAAGCCCGACATGTAAGGACCGTGTCTATGCAACCACAATGGGTGCAATGGCAGTTGACCTTCTCTGCGAAGGAAAGAGCAACCGTGTCATTGGACATAAGGGTGGCAAGTTTGTAGATTTCGACATTGATGAAGCTCTGGCTATGAAGAAAGATGTCGATGAGTACATGTACGAAATCTCAAAGACACTGGTATAGTTATTCCTTTTATTGGAGAACATAGTGCGGCAGGGAATTCTCTCTGCCGCATTTTTAGGTTTGAAATCAATGGGATTTTCAAGGAGACGGGCAATGGACAACACCAAGGAAATTCTCACACTGGCAGTAGAAATCGGGGACGCGATGCTGCGGTGTGGAGCAGAAATTTACCGGGTGGAAGATTCTGTGATACGCATATTGGAAGCTTTTGGCCTGGATGATTTTGATGCTTATGTTTTATCCAACGGAATTTTTGCAAGTGCAAATGAGAGCAGGGAGGATGCCTGCAGTGTGGTAAGGTATGTTCCTCTTTCGGCAACCCATCTGGGGAAACTCGCTGCTTTAAATCAGCTGACCCGAGATATCTGTAATCATAAATGTTCGGTTGCAGAGGCATCAGAGCGGTTGAAACAGTGCAAAAAAATTCCGGTTTATGCGAATGCGGTACAGTTACTGGCATGTGGAATCGGTTGTGCAGCGTTTACCTTCATGTTTGGAGGGCATCTGTCGGAAGCACTGTATGCATTTTTTGTAGGGCTGATAGAGCAGCTGGCATTGTTTGTGTGCCGGAAGCGTAAAGTTTCCAGATTTTTAACGAATGTATATGTCAGTCTGCTGATCTCTTTGCTTAGTCTGCCAGCGGCCGCGGGTGTGATACCTGTTTTGCATGACAAAGTGGTGATCGGGGCAATTATGCCGTCAGTACCTGGAATTGCACTGACAACATCCATTCGTGATTTTTATAATGGCGATTATTTGTCCGGAACGATCCATCTGATTGATGCACTTCTTACGGCACTTTGCATTGCAGTGGGCATTGCACTGCCGATTCTGTTGTTGCGATATGGAGGAAATTTACCGGTATGAGTTATGTGCTTCAGTTTTTTATTGCAGCGGTTGCCACGGTTACTTTTGCCATTTTGTTTGCGGCACCCAAAAAAGAACTGATTTTTTGCGGTATTTCGGGCGGGCTTGCCTGGCTGGTTTATTTTATTTTGTACAGGCAGTCGGGGAATGTGGTTTTGGGCAGTCTGGTGGCAACCTTTGTTTTGACAATTTTAAGTCGTATTCTGGCAGTAGCAAGATGCAATCCTGCCACGATTTATCTGGTATCCGGGATTTTTCCACTGGTTCCGGGAGCCGGTATCTATTATACGGCATATTATCTGATATCCGGAATGCCGGCAAAATGCTCGGCAAAAGGGCTGGAAACTTTTGAGATTGCCCTGGCCATTGTATTTGGGATTATTTTTGGCTTCTCGATTCCGGAAACACTGTTTCATAAAAGGAAACAGTAAGTAATGGGAAAGGATTGTACGGATGATATGATTACAAGCAGTGCAAATCAGCAGATGAAACATCTGTCACAGCTGATGAAAAGGGCGAAAGAACGAAAAAAAGAACAGGTCTTTGTTGTGGAAGGAATAAAGATGTTTCAGGAAGCACCGGCGGATACGGTGGTGTCTGTCTACGTGTCGGAAAGTTTTCTGGAAAAACCGGAACATGAAAAATGTCTGCAGGGATACCGGTATGAGGTCGTGAGTGATGCGGTATTCCGGGAAATTTCGGATACACAGACTCCGCAGGGAATCCTTGCGATTGTCCGCATGCCGAAGTATGATCTGCCCGATCTTTTGCAGGGGGATCACACGCATCTTTTAATTCTTGAGAGCGTGCAGGATCCGGGAAATCTTGGAACGATGGTGCGCACCGGAGAGGGTGCCGGCATCACGGGAATTATAATGAATAAAACGACGGTGGATCTGTTTAACCCGAAAACCATACGCTCGACGATGGGAAGTATCTACCGTGTTCCGTACCTGATCACGGAGCATCTGCCGGATCTGCTTGATGAGCTGCATAAGGAGAATATCCGATTGTATGCGGCACATTTAAAAGGAGATACATATTATGATGCCTTTGATTTTACCGGGGCATGTGGCTTCCTGATTGGAAATGAGGGGAACGGTCTGTCTGATGAAATTGCAGAGTGTGCGGATTGCTATCTGAAGATTCCCATGGAGGGAAAGGTGGAGTCGCTGAATGCAGCCGTTTCTGCAGCACTTTTGATGTATGAATGTAAGAGACAGCGGGGAGAGCACAATGAAAATATGGTTTAAAATCTGGGAAAACACACACTTATTAAAATCGGAAACCATAGAAGATGATACGGAGGATACACGTACACATAAGATTTTTCATGCGCTTGAAGAAGTCTGTCTGAAGTGGGATCTTGGAAAACCGATCTGGTTTGATGCGAATATAGCGGAATTTCAAAGGCATGCGCGAACGAGGTTTGGCAAGGACAATTTTGTGGAGGAAACAGAATTTGATTATCTGGAGATACAGGTGATAGACGAAGATTAAAAAAATATTAAATTTGTTGCTTTCTGCGTACAGAACGTGTTTCTTGTGATATGATAATACCATATGGGAAAGCACGTTAATACATGTGTGAGGTCTGCTTTCGCATTTATGAAAGGAATGTCTGCCATTGTGGCAGGAAAGAGGAGGAATGACATGGGAACATCGCAGATGCTGGGGGAAGATATTGATAGTTGGGAAACTATGATGTTTTTATATAATTCTGCACTGAAAGAGGTGGGAACAAAACTTGAGATTTTAAATGACGAGTTTGTTCATATACATAAGTACAATCCGATTGAATATATTAAGTCGAGGATTAAAACACCGGAAAGTATTGTAAAAAAATTAAAGCGTGACGGATATGAGAGTACGATCGAGAATATGAGAAATTATATTAACGATATTGCAGGAATCCGTATTGTCTGCTCGTTTACTTCGGATATTTACCGTCTTGCAGAGATGATCGGAAAACAGAATGACCTGACCGTGATCTGTGTAAAAGACTATATCAAAAATCCGAAAGTCAGCGGTTACAAGAGTTTTCATATGCACGTGACGGTTCCTATCTTTTTATCGGACCGTGTGGTTGAGACAAAGGTGGAAATCCAGATCCGCACCATTGCAATGGATTTCTGGGCAAGTCTGGAGCACAAGATTTATTATAAATTTGAGGGGCATGCCCCGGAATATATCAGCCGGGATCTGCGTGCCTGTGCAGAAATTGTTTCAAACCTCGATGCAAAGATGCTGCAGCTGAATGAAGCAATTTTAGAAGAAAAGGAAAAAGAGGAACAGAAGAAAAAGGAAGAATAGTTACGAAGAATAAAACTATTACGGAACAGTCGGAAAGAAGGGAATGCTATGGTACCTTCCATTGCACGTCAGAGTGTGATTTTAAAATGTAATATGCAAAAATCCGTGATGCTTGGAAACTACGAATTTTTCTATGCTGCGGGATTGATGAGAAAATTATACAACATAGAGATCCGGACAGATATGGAACCGGAACAGATTCTGGAAGCGATTCTGCAGATGCAGGATAATCTGGCTCCGCAGAGTGAACAGGAAAAATATCTGATACAGATCATAAAGAATTATGAGCCGTCAGCGGATCATGATGCACAGATGGATGAACTGTTTGCCTGGGGAGAACAGGAACCTGACATGTGGCAGGTCACGACATCGTTCCATCCGGTTATAAGGTAACTATGAGCGATAGTTACCTTATATTTTTGCAATTTTCGTACATACTACAAGTAATTTTAAAAGAAAGATGAGGATGTATGAAATGAGTAAGATGACTCTGGAACAGGAAGAAGTGCGCAATCAGGAGTATAATGAGTATGTCGAACAGATGACACCGAAACATAATCTGTGGGCAAATATGGGAAAAGCCTTTTTGCTGGGGGGAGGTATCTGCCTGTTGGGACAGATTATTTTACAGATTGCAGCCGGGGTATTCGGACTTAAGGCAGAGGATGCCGCTCTTTGGTGCAGTTTACTTCTTGTTCTTCTTTCGGTGATCCTGACGAGCTGTAATGTATATGGGATTCTTGCCAACTGGGGAGGTGCAGGGGCATTGGTTCCGATTACCGGATTTGCAAATGGCGTGTGTGCTTCTGCGGTGGAATTCCAGAAAGAGGGACAGGTACTTGGTATGTCCATTTTGCCAAGAACGGTCTTTGTACATTCAGTGGTTTCGCCGATTGGTGGAGGGAACGGACCGATTATGCGGACGGTAGCCATCGGAACTTTATTTTCCTGGCCGAACCTCAGTTTTGGGTGAACCTTAACAAGCTGAAACATGTTGATGATAAGTTTAAGTTGAGTGTCGGTAGCGAGGTGGAACTGAGCCAGAATTTCGGTGCACGTAAAGGGTTTTATGCCATTCCGACATTGGCAATTAAGTGGTCATTCGATTAATCTGGTTGGAAATGCTGAAGAAGTTACTTGGGTTCGACCCGCAGACAATGACGTTGCGTACGGAGATCATTGCCGGGATTACGACATTTTTGACAATGAGCTATATCTTGGCCGTCAATCCCTCTATCCTGGCAACGACGGGGATGGATAAAGGCGCCGTTTTTACCGCAACCGCTTTAGCTTCGGCCCTCGCTACCTTACTGCTGGCTTTTATGGCAAAGCTGCCTTTTGCCCAGGCTCCCAGTATGGCGCTGAACGCCTTTTTCGCTTTTACACTGGTGCAAGGCATGGGGTATTCCTGGCAGACCGCTATGACGGCGATGTTTGTGGAGGGAGTGATCTTTATCCTGATTACGTTTCTGAACGTTCGGGAGGTGATCTTGAATAGCATACCGATGAACCTGCGTTTCGCTATTTCGGCGGGGATCGGCATGTTCATCGCTTTCGTGGGGTTGAAGAATGCTGGTATTATCGTTCCGAATCCGGCGACTTTCGTGATGTTCGGACCGTTTACCCCGGTTTCGGTCCTGGCGATGGTGGGGATTCTGTTGAGCGGTATCCTGGTCTTG
>OJOK01001112.1_pt1 | contig 12408 bp, 7 predicted proteins | sample 1598051 | NCBI WGS metagenome assembly OJOK01 (sample SAMN01915205, study PRJEB22387) | human gut metagenome | isolation source: stool | host: Homo sapiens | place: USA
TTAATATTTATAATAATGAAACTCATAATGATGAAGAGATTAAACTATACATGATAGGTTTCAATCAAGGACCAACATTAGCACTAACTAATGATGGAATTAAGGCACAAATTACACAAGGTTATATCAGTCAAAACACTGATAGCATTAAAATACTGTACTCAATACCAGCCTTACAAGGGTCAAGTGGCAGTCCTGTTATTAATCAATATGGGGAATTAGTTGCTATAAATTTTGCAGGCATTAATAGTACGCAAGGATTTAATTATGGAATAAGAGTTGAGAGATTAAGAGAAATTATAAATGACAAGTCCGTTAAAGATAGAATGACTGTTCATCAATCAAACAATAAACATATAAATAACGATTCTATTAATTCCATAGAATCCATAAATAATTAGTTAAGAATGAAAATAATTAGATTATTAGCAACCTCATTATTGGTTGCATTAAGCATGGGGGTTAGCTCCTGTGGAGATGATGAATTAGAGGTAACTCCTCCTGAATACAATGTAGATGAACCTTTAATTGATAAATGTTTGAAATATGGAATTACAGACTATAAGAATATCGAATTGCTAAGCCTGTTTGAACATGGAAATAATACTATTATCAATTTAGGTCAAGCAAACTTCTCTGGACTAAAGGATGATAAACTATGGCTTGCATCATTCAATGCAGAGGACAAATCACCCATCATTAATTGGACTGACGAGTTGCCTTTTAATAGAAATCGTAGGATTTACAAAGGCTATGGAGAATATGAAGATGTCACTATTCAACAGATAACGCTATTACAGGCAATGCCATTTAATCAGAACTTCGTTGCATCATTAAGTTACAACTTTGGTAAAGACTATAGTTACTATGCCCTACTCTTTAAGCAGAGTTCACAAACTAAAGAAATTCAAATTAAAGAGGGCGGTTTTGGCATAAGTTCATGGTACGAAAACTCTATCATAAACAATGATTGTTGTTACTCGTTGTCTGGTGATACAATTTACGTAGCAGAGAATGGCTTTGGCTATCAAAAAGCAGGAACACTTTACAGTTCAGACCTTATATCATACCAAGAAGCTATATTTACTTGTAGAAACGACAAAGGCTTCTTCGTTGGCAGAAGAAGTTTTAAGTTGGGTCAAGACTTTTGGAGAGTTCAAGTTCCAGAACTTAGCAATGAACCCGCTGATGCTAAGATTGAGGTCAGTGTAGAAGATAAGTCCAAGCAAGTCTGGAAGTACAATGTCAATATTATACATTACGATGGAACTAAGAAGAATGTAACATTTGAAGTAGATATTGATAATGGTACAATCAAAGGACAGGATGATTATGCTTCCCTTATTATAGGCAAATGGAGGATGACAAGCGGTGATGCTGTTGCTACCCATGTAACTTATAAGAATGATGGTACATTTGAATATACAAGTGCAGAAGACAGTTCTTATAGGGAAGTGGGCAAATACAAGATAGACGGTAAGAAACTCTATGAAATGTACAGTGATGAAGAAGAATGGATTATCAATGATATTCTGTTACTTAATTCAATGACCTTATCAGTACAGGAGTTGGAAGCAGACGGAGTAACACCAACAGGTCAGAAGTACTCTTATCAGAGAGTAGAATAAGGTACTTATTCATATTGATTAAGAGAGCAGCAGATATATTATTTGTTGCTCTCGTTGCATAGATACCATATCCATTGTGCCATACATATAAACTTCTTAATCTGTTATTATATCAAGAAACGTTTAATAACTATTTCACTATTAATTAGTTATGATTAGATTTATTTTAGTAGTACCTGTTAATGTTAAATACTCATCACTTTTTTGATCACCATTATTACCGGCAGCCTCTTCCAACCAATATTTATATAAACCTATCGGGCTGAAAGAAATAGGAGTTCCATCTTTTTCATATGTATTAAAAAAGAATGTATTTGTTTCACCTAATGTCAAATTCGCACGCCGATCTCCTTTTTCATAAGACTGTACAAATTCGTCGCGTACAGTTAACGCCCCATACTCATCCGGGAACTTAGAAATACCGCATTTCTCAGGAATAATAAGTTGAGCGATACCACTAGTGCCTTGATCATTCGTTCCGATTTCCACCTGAACCTGTAAAATCAGCTCTTGCTGTATCTTATGCTCCCTATCATGCAAATAAGCATAATTATCAAACAAAGTATAAGGATATTGGTTGGGTACCCCACTAATTACCTCAAAAGCTTTATCTCTAGCCAACTCATAATTAGCCGACCTATTTAAAGGATGCCCCGCAGTAGTTAAATATACGCTGGCTAATAATGATTTCACCATGCCTTTACAGACACGACCAGAAGCATCATAATCCGGAAGAGAGGTTTTTTCAGCTTCCAACAGATCCGGAATAATTATTTTGTCATAGATATCAGCTACAGATGAACGTTTTGGATAGAAATCCGGGCTATTCGTACTTATCACTTCGGTAATACAAGGGATATCCCCATATAGCCTCACTAAGTAATAATAGTAAAACGCACGTAGAAACAAAACCTCACCTAGCAATTTACTTTTTTCCGCCGAATCCATATCCACTGTTGGTAAATTCGTGATACACATATTCGCATTGGCAATTGCTTTGTAAAATCCTGACCAAACCGTGAAAAACACGCCCTCAATGGAAGCGCTTCTCTGTTGAATCATGTTATTATTATTCGCATTTTGCCCAAGTGTTTTCGCATGACCAACAGGTAACTCTATAGAAATAAATGGAGATTCCCCGTAATTTACCCGAGTAAGGAGTACGTTTAATCCTGAATAAACACCATTTACCGCTGTTTGCGCTTGATTCGCATTTTGGAAATAGTTTTCTTGGGTAATCGCAGATCGATTATCTTCATTCAAATAATCGCTACAAGCTATTGTTCCCAAAAAGAATATACCCAATAAAAAGCATTTTGATAATATTGATTTTATCTTGTTCATAATCTGTATTTTTTTGAGAAAGTTAGAAAGTGATATTAGCACCAAATGAGAATGTCCGAGGTTTCGGGTAACCGAAAGTCTCTATATTTTGAGCAAAGGCCTCGTTCTGAGTAGTTGTATTATAAACCGTTGTCTCCGGATCAAATCCAGGATATTGGCTGATTACAAATATATTTTGAGCAGACAAGGTGACACGTAACGCTTTTAAATGTAATTTTTTACAAATATCAGAAGGTAAATTATATCCTAATGAGATATTTTTACCTCTAATAAATGAACCATTATATAGGCGTGCGTCATCTTTCAAGCTATTGTAATAAGCATTACTTGGCCTGATTTGCTCCAATGTAGCACCTTGATTCTCGGGAGTCCAAGTATCTAGAACCATAGATAAACTATTAGCAATACCTTGGCGCATAGCACAAGTACCTAATCCATCCCAATAAATCTTACTTCCACAGCTATATTGTAATTCTATCACAAGATCAAAATCTTTATATTTAAATGTATTAGTGAAAGTTCCATAGAAATCGGGAATTCCTTTACCTAGTATAACACGATCTGATTCATTGATTTGTTTATCGTTATTTACATCTCTTAACTTCGCATCACCCGGTAATTTTCCATATATCGCAGCTTGCTCAGCTTCATTCTCACCCCAAACTCCATCGCGTATATATCCAAAAAATGATCCAACAGACTCTCCGACTCTCAAAATCGTTAAATTATTAGGAGCCATTATAATATCAGCATCCCCTTGGCTCAAAGCCGTAATCTTATTTTTCAAAGAAGAAAAATTTAGCATACTGGACCATGAGAAATTCTTAGTCTGTATATTTTGTGTATTAAGAGTGAATTCAAAGCCCGAGTTTCGCATATTGCCAATATTTGTAGAAATAGAGCGAAAACCACTTGTCGTTGGAACAGGAGCATTTAGTAACATATCGGTAGTATGCTTAATATAATAATCAGCAGATAACGATATACGCTCATTTAAAAATCCGAGGTCAAGACCGACATTAAATTGCCCAGTTTTTTCCCAACGAAGCAACGGATTAGCCAAAGAGCCCACTCCAATACCATTTTCCCTAGTTCCTCCAAAAGGATAAGCCATACCACTAGTCGATAGATTCGCCATAGAGCCATAAGTAGGAATTCCCGAATTTCCAGTGAAGCCATAGCTAACTCTTGGTTTTAAATTTGAGATAACTTTATTGCCTTTCAAGAAATCTTCTTCAGAGGCCCTCCACCCTAATGAGGCAGAAGGAAAGAAAGCAAATCTATTATCCTCTCCAAATTTAGAGGAGCCATCAAAACGTCCTGTCACAGTAACCAAATAACGATCCTTAAATGAATAATTAATACGAGCGAAATAAGATAACATCTTATCTCCGGTATAATTAGAAGATGGCGCCTTTAATGTTGAGCCCGCTCCCATATTATACCATTGATAGTAATCATCTGATATTCCATCAATTGTAGCAACATTCTGAAAATATTCATAACTTTGGGCTTCTTGTCCCAACATAACATTCAAAGAATGCATTTTATTGAATATCGCATTATAGTTCAAAATATTCGACCATAAAATTTGTAAAGAACGATTGTTTGTTATGGATGCTTGATTTCCCCCTACACCATTTACAATATCAGACTGCGTACTATTATAATATGGATTCATATTAATCGTCCGATTTACGCCAATAGTTGACGTAAAATCTAACCCCTTCATAAAAGTAATTTTAGCATAGGCATTTCCCATAAATATATTTGAGTTATAGGGAGTAATATTCTCATTAATCTGTGCTAATGGATTATCAGCAGATTCCATGCCCCCATAATCCTCTCTACGACCATAAGTACCATCATCATATTTATAAGGAACGATAGGGATCATTTCAATCATCATGCGAGGAACATTGTTGTAGCCTACTCTTGTGTCAATGCGTCTTTCTTTCACCTCTGAATAACTAAGGGTTGTACCAAGCTTTAACCAATTCGATACGGTTTGGTCTACGGTAACACGTCCTGAGAAACGCTCTAATTTACTCTCCTTGACGATACCTTGATCATTTGTATAGCCTAGAAACACTCCATAATTTGTTTTACCTGTTGAACCCGTAAAAGATAAATTATGAATCTGACTAAAAGAATTCCGTTCCAACATGTCTTGCCAGTCTATATCATACAAAGGGACAAGTTTTCCTCCTTCCATTTTAAATAACTCACGCTTTCCTTTCGTATTACCAACTAAATAATCTTGTCTTTTTACAGATGGATCAATATATTTTCCTGAAGCGAAACCATTCGGATCAAACTTTTTAGCATTCGCATATATCATATCTTCAACAGCTAAAAACTGTTCGGCATTCAGCACATCCAGCTTTTTCGCTACCGTATTAAGACTGAGATAAGTATTATAGTTGACAGTAATCTCATTCTTACCTCTTTTTGTTGTCACGACGATAACTCCATTAGATCCTCTGGTTCCGTATATTGCGGTAGAAGAGGCATCTTTCAACACTTCTACACTTTCAATATCATTTGGATTCAATATATTAATATCACCGGGAACACCGTCTATAATATACAAAGGTTCATTAGTCGCATTAATAGAAGAATATCCACGGATACGAATCGTTTGATTACCCCCGGGACGTCCTGAGTTAGAAGATATATTAACACCAGCTATACGCCCGGAAATACTTTGTGAAATAGATGTTGAAGGACGTTGCATCATATCCTCACTTTTCACACTACCTACCGCCCCCGTCAAATCCTTTTTTCGTACGGTTCCATAACCGATTACGACAACCTCGTCTAGATTCTGAGTATCATCAGACATAGATATTTGATAGGAAGATTTATCAGTTATATCTATTTCTTTAGAAGAATAGCCAATGAAAGATACTAAAATCGTCTGTCCTTCGATTGCCTCTAAAGAGAAATGACCATCTATATCCGTGATAGTGCCCGTAGTTGTTCCTTTTACAGAGACATTCGCTCCAATAATTGGCTCCCCATTAGAATCCGTAACAATTCCTGTTACTTTTTTAGTTGGAGCTGTTTGCCGGTTTTGTGGGCTCCTCATTTGAATAGCGATCGTATTGCCGGTTCGGGTGAATTCCATACCTTTCTTGGACAAGACTAGGTTTAAAATCTCTTCTACAGTCTTATTCGTGACAGCTAGAGATATATCTTTGTTTGTATCCGATAGTTGATTTAAATAAGTAAAGCGTATATCGGATTTTTTCTCAATCTCGACCAATAATGTTTTTAGGTCGACATTCTCCACAGATAAACTAATTTCACCTTGTGCAAAAGACACATATGGAAAAATTATTAAAATCGCAATTAAACAGAAGAACTTTCTGCACAATTGCTTATCTTTACGCAATCTTTGATTTACTGGATTCATTTGAAAGAAATAAAAAGGTTAATTTTTTGCTGCCTAGGCAGCGGATAATTTACTCAATAGGGTAATACCCTATATTCAGCTGGAGAATCTCGCACATTCTTCAGCTGTTTTTTCTCTTTTAACTAGTGTTGTCCATAGGCGTGATTTTTTGATTATACAAAGGTTAACTACTCTCTATTCACTTTTTGAATTTTATTTTAATATGATTTCCTGTTTTTGTATAGGTGAAATGATAATGTACCTGTAAGTTCCGTAATACGTTATTTACATCCTCATGCAAGAAACTTCCAGTGAATCGTTCTTCGGGAACCTTTGTGGTCTCTTGGTCGATTTCAATTCCATAATAATGTGATATTCGCTCAATAATCTCAGGCCATGATGCCGACCGGAATATAATTTCACCCCGCTTCCAAGCTGTTGCCAATCGTTGCTCTATCGTATTTCGCTCAAATTGATGGGTAATCGTATTAAATCGAGCTGTTTGATCCGGGAATAATGTTATCCGGTTATCCGGATTGTCTATCTCATAAAATTCAACTTTACCATTTACAAGAGCAGTCTCTATCCAATCATCATCAGGAAAAGTATGTATATTAAAAGTTGTACCTAATACTTTCACATACGTTTGCTTGGCTTGGACAATAAATGGTAACTCTTCATCGTGTGCGACCTCAAAGTAGGCTTCACCTTCCAAATGCACATTTCTATCAGTCTTTCCGAAAGAGGCCGGATAGGTAAAAGAACTCTCACTATTTAAAGAGACTTTTGTGCCATCGGGTAAAACTAAAGTGGCCCGTTCACCCTTTCCTGTCTCCATCCGATATTGTGTAGAAGCATAGATTTTATACTGATATTGCTTTGTCACATAATAAATCCCTGTCGCTAATAATAATGGAATAAGCAAGATTGCCGCAATTTTGATAACATGATTGATCAAAGAATGCTGATCTGTTTTCTTTATTCGATGGCTATTGAAAATTGATCTCAATTGCCCGGTTACGGCATAATAGGCTTGCCAATTACGGGGTTCAGATACCGTATGTTTTTCCCATTCTTGAAGAAGGGCCTGTTCTATTTCCGGCTCAGAAGCAGTGTCAATCCATCGCTTGATCGATCGGGCATCATCTTTAGAAGGCTGTTTATATAAATATTTATGTAGTAATTCATTCAGCATAGCATGATTTCTTATAAGTATTTCTATAAGGTAATACAATGAGATTATAAATTACTACTCTAATAAAAGATATGTTCTACAACACATCGTCAAATTAATAAGGACTTAGTTCTAAGCTTGCAGAACCGTAGCCTATCGTAAAATAGGAATAAATCGAGGTAAGTGCGAATTACATTCTTAACAAAAGAAAATACAGCAACATAGATCCATAAACCCGCAATTCATCCCGAAGGATAGCGAGTGCTTTAGATAGATGATTGTAAACAGATTGTTCATTAATCTGTAATTGTTCCGCTATTTCTTTAGCAGATAACCCCTGTTCGTTATAAAGCTCAAAAACGAGGCGTTGTCTAAAGGTGAGTTTTCGCTTTGCCACTGCCAAGTCGGCCTTGAATTGATTGAAATCATAGGAGTCATCTGGCTCTACACTCATAGACTCAGTCTCACAATAAGACAAGAAATCAACAAATAGCGGATCATTCCACTGTTTTTTCATGGCATTGATCACTTCATTCTTTCCAATCTTGAATAACCATGCTTTAAAGGATTCTTCGGGTACAATTCGAGTATGACTATTCCAAACTTTTGAAAATGCGATTTGTACAACCTCCGTTGTAAGTCCATGAGACCGGGTGAGACGAAAAATAAAACCATAAAACAAATCGAAATAAGATTCATACAGACGTTGGAAAGCTTGATGTGAACCTTCTTTTAGTTGGCGCAACAAAATTTTCTCATCTGCTATCATATTATTTCCTTCTCCTTTTAAGTAATCAGATATGGCAAAAATAGCAAAAACTATGACTGTTGGATACTTTACCTAAGAATTTATTTTGTGAGGAGGAAAATGCGCTATAAGACAATAAGGTGCAAATTAACTTAGAGGAACTATCTATCAATATGTATAGAGATCACAAAGACAGACTTCATACTAAAAGAGGATGCTTCATACATCCTCTTTTTATAGACTATCCATTACAAAACAACATCAGAAGGTATTTGCTCTAAATCATAATAGTCATGAACCACCTTATCCGGATATACCTTAATAATTCGAATGCCGATTCGATCTTTACCCAAAGGAGTACAAATAGAATTCGTTATTGTTATATTGAAATCCTCATAAGAACTCATTGCATTATAATGTAAATGTCCCGCAAACATATTACTTACTCGATATTTACTCATAAGATCTAAATATGTTTTTCGTTTTTCTAAGGGAATATTCTCATATCGGTTTGCCTCATTGGATTCTTTCACAAAGAAAGGATAATGTCCGAAAAGAATACGGTGATTACATTTCTGAGAATTCTCTAGAATCTTTTCCAACCAAATCAGTTGAGATTTTTCCTTTTCTTCTCGATTTGCAAAAATAACAGGTGTATTCAATCCTATAAAACAACTATTATTCACTTGAAAAGAAAAACAATCATAACCATATTCATCCATATAATTACTAATAGACTCGTCTGTACACTGTTGACTTAAATCATGATTTCCTGGTAACACATAAACAGGAATACTTTTTTTTATCAATTTACAAACCCGCTTAAATTCATCAATTTGCTTTTGATCCTTACCATCATTTACCATATCGCCAGTGATAACCACAAATGCAGGATTTAAATTATTGATCGCAGCAATAACCTTTTCCATAATCATTGTCTCTTGAGAGAAACTCTTATTTTTTCCTAACATTCCAAACTGAGGGTCTGATAATTGAATAAAATAAAAAGATTCAGACTGAGCCAAAGTTTTTGTAATGCAAAAAATCGCAACAACTAAATACACAAATAATCTACTCATAATACAATATTTTAATTAATAACCTTCATTCTGAACTAATGCGGTATTCGCATTCATCTCACGTTGAGGCAAAGGAAATAATAAGAACTGGTTAGTATATCGTTTACCATATACGGTTGTATACTCTGTAAAATTCTCATATTTTCCATTAAAGTCATTACGGATTTTACGAGTTCGAACCATATCAAACCAAATTTTTCCTTCAAAACAAAGTTCAAAATAGCGCTCATCCCATACAGCTTCTTTAAATACCTCTTTATTTGAATTCATAAAATCAGGCAACTTTGCCCGTCTACGAACCAAATTCAAAGCTTCTAAAGCAGTACTATTAGCGTGTCCATCAGCCTCAACCTGAGCTTCCGCATACATTAACAAGACATCAGCATAACGATAAAGTGTCCAATTTAAATCTGATTTCGCAGTATTAACAATTGCATTCTCATCAAAAAACTTATAAATATAAAATCCGCCAAAATCAACTTTCTCTAGATTAGGAGAATCCGCCGGAAGTTTTTTAGGATTGCCTGGATACGACGAAAAAAAGAACTCCCGCTCCTGTGCTCTCTTATCATTTTCTCTAAAACTCTCATAAAATTCCTTAGTTGGGACAAGTGATCCATATTCACTTGAATAAGCTGATATATCAGACTTAGGAGGTAAGACTTTTGGAATCATATCATTATGAGACTTATCCATAGAAAATTGAACTTGAAAAATAAATTCTTTCTTATTATTGTTTGAAGGTTGTCTCAAATCAGAGTATTCAGGATATAAACTATATACCCCAGAAGATATCACTTCTAAACTCTTTTTTGCAGACTCCGCATAATATTTTTTTCCACCTTGAACTGGAAAACCAGCATAAGTCAAATAAACATCTGCTAATAAAGATTTCACAGCCCCCATAGATACTCTACCTGTTTCATCTTTAATTGGCAGGGAAGACTGCTCCGCATTCAGTAAATCTGGGATAATAATTTCATCATAGATCTCTTTTATTGGAGAACGGGGTATATATAACTCTGCCAATTCTGATTGTACTTCTGTTATTTTAGGCAAATCTCCAAATATTCTAACTAAATAAAAATAATACAAAGCTCTCATAAAATAGGCTTCCCCCAAAAGTCTTGAACGTATATTCTTATCTACGCCAGAAAACTCTGGTATCTTTTTTATCGCCAGATTTGCTTTAGCAATTCCCGCATAGCAATCAGCCCACCACTTTTCGATATATCGGCTTCTTGAGTTTAACGTTAGATTTCTAAAATCCAGAAATTCAGTTTGGGAAGCTTCAGAATTCACTTTTCCTGTCATGAATTCCAAAAGCCAAATCGTATTTCCTCCCCATGTGCCTTCATTAGCATCAAATACATTCGTATTAACATAGGTACTATTCGCTAATGCCGTACAAGATTCTACACTTGATAAATTAGAATCAATAGACATCGTTCCTGTTGATTCTTCATCTAAGAAATTTGTACAAGACAACAAGAATAAGGAACTTAGTATAATTAAATATGTGCTTTTCATATATTTACTAATTAAAAAGATAAATTGACACCAAAAGTAAATGTTCGAGGTTTAGGATATGTAAAGAAATCAACCCCTTGCGCAAAAGTATTTTCATAAGTTGTACTTTCCGGATCATATCCACTATATTTAGTAATACAGAATACATTTTGCCCACTAGCGTATATTCTCAAATTTTGCAATCGCAACTTAGAAACTACTGACTTAGGGAATGTATATCCAAGCATTATGTTTTGTCCTCTTACAAATGAGCCATCTTCAACTAGATAATCATCATGCATATAGTCGAAATAGGCCGTTGTCGGACGTCGCTCCGCAATCATAGATGATTGATTTTGTGGACTCCAACAGTTTAACACCGACGCTAAACTATTAGCAATTCCAGAACGGTTCTCCAAAGTCATTTTTGTCCTATTAAATACTTTATTCCCAAAGACTACTCTCAGATCTACCGTAAGATCAAGGTTCTTATAAACAAACGTATTCGAAAAATTCATAACCCATTTAGGAGAACTATAACCAATTATTGTCTCATCCTCATTATTGATCTTACCATCATTATTCAAGTCTTTATACTTTAAATCACCAGGTAATCTCTCATACTTCTTAGCCTCTTCTATTTCAGACTCGCCCCATGTTCCCATACGAACTTTGCCCCAAAAAGCTCCAATAGGCTTACCAACTCTTAATACTGTTATCTCACCTCCTTGGTAAGGTCCCGGAAAAATGTCTTCATCGTTAACACCCAATTTCAAAACTTTATTCCGATTCATAGACCAGCTAAGATTTGTATACCAATTAAAATTTTTATTTTTAACATTATGCGTATTTAAAGTCAGCTCAAGACCTTGATTTCTAATCGACCCAATATTCTTCGTGACAGTTTCTAGTCCAGAGCTATACGGAATAGGAGCATCCAGTAATAGATCTTTCGTAGTTTTATGATAATAATCCGCAATAACTTCTATGCGATTATTAAATAAGGACAAATCAAATCCCGCATCTGCCTGTATAGTTTTTTCCCACTTCAAATCAGGATTTCCAAAAGAGTTACGATATAAACCTGTTTCATAATTATTATCAAGAATAATATTAGATGTACCCATATTTTGCGCAAAAGCATAATCTCCAATTTCCTGATTTCCTGTCACACCAACACTTGCTCTTATTTTTAAATTACTAATAACATCGTTACTCTTTAAAAATGATTCTTCTGAAACTCTCCAAGCCAAAGCCGCAGATGGGAAAAAAGCATACTTATTATTCTTTCCAAATTTAGAAGATCCATCATATCGGCCCGTTACAGTTAAGAGATATTTTTCTTTATAGTTATAATTTACTCTCGCAAAATATGAATTTAGACCCCATCTATAATCATTGGAAGAAGATGGCTTTACTACCGTACCGACACCTAAGTTATGCCACTGATAAAAATCATCCATGAAATTTTCATGACGGGCCTGCACTCTCTCACTATACTTTTGCTGCCAGCTCAGTCCTAACATTGC
>OJOK01001117.1_pt1 | contig 12393 bp, 6 predicted proteins | sample 1598051 | NCBI WGS metagenome assembly OJOK01 (sample SAMN01915205, study PRJEB22387) | human gut metagenome | isolation source: stool | host: Homo sapiens | place: USA
TTCCTGGAGCTGCACCCCACCAAGTACGCTGAGGAGCTGGTCAAGAAGATGCAGAAGAGCGGCGCCAAGGCTTATCTGGTCAACACCGGCTGGAACGGCACCGGCAAGCGCATCTCCATCAAGGATACCCGCGGCATCATCGACGCTATCCTGAGCGGTGCCATCAACGAGGCTCCCACCAAGAAGATCCCCTACTTCGATTTCGAGGTCCCCACTGCTCTGCCCGGTGTTGACCCCGCTATCCTCGACCCCCGCGACACCTACGCAGATGCCGCTCAGTGGGAAGAGAAGGCCAAGGATCTGGCTGGCCGCTTCATCAAGAACTTCGCAAAGTACGAGGGCAACGAGCACGGCAAGGCTCTGGTCTCCGCCGGCCCCCAGCTGTAAGCTGACAGCACCTCTTACATAAAGAGCTTTTATCCCCCTGTCCACACCGGGCAGGGGGATTTTTATGTCCCGAAAAAATGGCGAAACCTATTTTTTTTTTCGGAACCATGTTATACTTAGTCCAAATTCTGCACCGCGGCAGGAAGCCTTTCGGGACATATAAGGGGTATTGCTTATGAATAATCAGACGGTCAACGACTACTTCAAGCACCACTGGGCGAAGCTCATCGTCTTTGTGCTCTTTACGGCGGTGGTGTCCTTTTTCGCACCGCTGAAAAGCTTCCAGCTCAAGTGGCTCATCGACTCCAAGAGCAAGCAGGAGGCGCTGGGCTATATGGGGCTGGTGTTCCTCATCACCTTCACCAGCTGGTTTTTCGAACGGCTGAGCCGCCGCTCCTTTACAAAACTCGCCTGCGGTGCCGTGGAGCAGGTACGGGGACAGGTCATGGAGCGGGTGCTGCGCCGCCCGGTGTCCCAATATCAGCGGGAGGGCGACGCAGCCTATCTCTCCCTGCTGACTACCGACCTGCGCACCCTCTACGACGACTATTATATGTCCATCTTCAATATCGTGTTCTGGGGCGGCATCATGCTCTGCGCTCTGGGAATGTACCTCTACATCAGCCCGGTGATGCTGGCGGCGATTTTGCTCGTGACCGTGCCGCCGCTGGTGCTGCCCCGCAAGATGAACGAGCGGCTCAAAGCTGCCCGCGACGCCTTCTCGCTCCAGATGGCGGGCTACACCCAACAGCTCAAAGAGCTTCTGGGCGGGTTTGAGGTCATCCGGGGCTTTCTGCGGGAGGACGCCTACGCCGCCCGCCACCGGGACGCGGCTCGGCAGGCCCGCACCAGCGAGCTGGGCTATCAGCAGAGCCTCAATGCAATGGTGGTCAACACCTCTCTCATCAGCAACCTCATCTTCCCCATCGTCATGCTGGTGGGCCTGTTCCTCGCCTTTGATGGCCGTCTGACGATCGGCACCGTCTCCACCGCCGCCAGCATGGCGAATTTCGTCATCACGCCCTGCAACCAGATCGCTCAGTGCTGGGCCAAGGTCAGGTCCTCCAAAGGCATCCGCCAGCGGTTAGAAGACGCCATGTCCGGCCCGGAAGAAACGCCCAAAGGTCAGCCCATCGGCAGGCTTGAGCACATCGAGTGCCAAGACACCGGCTTTACTTATCCGGGTGCTGCCGCGCCGGTGCTGAGCGGTGTCCGGCTGACCGTTTCCGGGCAGGAAAAGGCCGTTCTCGTGGGCGAGAGCGGCTGCGGCAAGTCTACACTGGCAAAGCTGCTGTTCCAGTACTACCCAGACTATACCGGCAGCATCCTCTTCAACGGCCAGCAGTTGCGCGGCATCGACCGTCAGAGCCTCTACCATCGAGTGGGCTACATCGCCCAGACCACCTATCTCTTCAACGACACCCTCCGCAGCAACATCTGCCTGGGTGAAGATTTCCCCGAAGAGCAGCTGACCCACGCCGTGGAGACGGCGGGCCTTTCCGACTGGGTAAGCACCCTGCCCGACGGCCTCGACACCCTCATCAGCGAGAACGGCAAGAACCTCTCCGGCGGGCAGCGCCAGCGCATCGGCATCGCACGGCTGGTGCTCCGCCGGTATGACCTCATCATTGCCGATGAAATTACTGCCAGCCTCGACCCCGACACCAGCGGACAGGTCATGGAAAATCTGCTCGCTCTCCCCTGCATGGTGGTGGCCATCACCCACGACGTCTCGGGGGCGTTCATGAAACAGTTTGACAAGGTATACCGGGTGGAGCACGGAAGCGTCACACAAGCATAAAAGGAGAGCTTGTGCCGGGTTTCAGCACAGGCCCTCCTCTTGTTTTTACCGGTTATTTTGCCGCGTCGAACTCGGCCAGAATATCCTCCGTGGGAGCCGGGGTCACGAGGCTGACCACCACGCAGACGGCCAGTGAGACGAGGAAGGCGGGCAGAAGCTCATAGATGCCGAAGACGCCGCCCAGCGGGCTGACGATGTACTTCCAGACGAAGACCATCAGGCCGCCGCAGAGCATACCGGCCAGAGCGCCCTGCCAGTTGCAGCGCTTCCAGAACAGGGCGCAGAGGACGACAGCGCCGAAGGAGCCGCCGAAACCGGCCCACGCAAAGCTGACGATGCCGAAGACGCTGGAATCCGGGTCGCGGGCCAGCACCACGCCCACCACGCTGACGCAGATGATGGTCAGGCGGGCTGCGAAGAGGCTCTGCTTCTCGCTCAGTTTGAGGTGGCCGAACTCCTGCAAAATGTTCTGGGACACGCTGGACGCCGCGGCCAGCATCTGGCTGTCCGCCGTGGACATCGTAGCCGCCAGGATGCCTGCAAGGATGAGTCCGGCGAGGACTGCCGCCAGCACACCGTGCTGACTGATGAGGCTGGCGATGCGGACGATAAGGGTCTCACTGGACGAGCCGCTGAGGAATTCCAGCGCACCGGCCCTGGTCATGCCGAGGCCCACCATGCCGATGACGATGGACGCCGCCATGGCGATGACCACCCAGACGGTGGCAATGCGGCGGCTGAGCACCAGCTTCTTCTCGTCCTCGATGGCCATGAAGCGGAGCAGGATGTGGGGCATACCGAAGTAGCCGAGGCCCCACGCCATGGTGGAGACGATGTCCAGCAGGCTGTAGGATACGGCCCCGCCGGTCACAGCGTCGTGGCTGGCCGTCATGGTCAGGTAGCCGGTAAGGCTCTGGGCGTTCTCCACCACAGCACCCCAGCCGCCGGCCACGACGATGCCGTAGCCCAGCACCGCGATGAGGGCCAGCGACATGACCATCGACTGGATAAGGTCGGTGGTGGTGACGGCGCGGAAGCCGCCCAGAATGGTATAGCCCACGATGACGAGGGCCGACACCAGCATTGCTGCCATGTAATCTACGCCGAAGAGGCTGTGGAACAGCTTGCCGCAGGCCGCAAAGCCCGAGGCCGTATACGGCACGAAGAAGACGATGATGATGACCGCGCCCAGAGCGTTCAGCAGGTTGCGCTGGTCATGGAAGCGAAGCGACAAGAACTGCGGTACCGTGATGGCGTCGAGGTTGGCCGAATAGCGGCGGAGCCGCCGGGCCACGATGAGCCAGTTGAGCCAGGTACCCAGCGCAAGGCCGATGGCCGTCCAGCCCGGCGAGGCAATGCCTGTCAGATAGGCCAGACCTGGCATACCCATCAGCAGCCAGCTGGACATATCGCTGGCCTCGGCGCTCATGGCCGTGACCAGCGGCCCCATCTTCCGGCCGCCGAGGTAGAAGTCGGCGCTGTCGTTGTTGGTCTTGCTATAGGCGAAACCCACCAGCAGCATGGCCGCAAGATAGACGACGATGGTGACGATGATACAGATCTCACTCATACACGTTCCCCCTTTGGTGCTTTTTCCTCTATGATAAAAGCACGACATGATTTTACCACAGTAAAGCATCAAAGTGCAAGACCCCTGGGCAGATTCTTACCCTATGACCGAAATTTCGTCCTTTGCAGCGTCCAAAACCACTCAATATGCCAACAGGCCGTCCTCTTCCAGAGGACGGCCTGTTGGTTCGGATGAAGAAAATGATGAAAATAAAGAAGATGACAGATTATTTTGCGGCTTCGCCTTCGGGGAAGATGATCTTGTTCACGAAGAAGAAGATGACCATCGAAATGCCGCCGTTGAGCACCGTGGTGCCGATGTTGTAGATGAAATCAGGCACCAGCAGACCGGCCACAGCCACCCAGATGCAGTTGATGGAGTTGACGATGCAGGTGATGAGGCAGAAGGCCAGCAGATACCAGCCGATCTGCTTGGCGAGGTTGCCCTTGCTGCGGAAGACAAAGTTGCGCTGGATGGGAAAATTGATGCACTCGCCGATGACCATGGCCACCATGTAGGCGCAGAAGTAGGGCAGGCCGCCGTGGGCGGCGTCGTAGCCGAGGATGTTCCACTTGAAGGTCTCGCCGAACAGGGTGATGTCGATGCCCGGCCAGCCGAAGTCCACCACCGGCAGGCTTGCAAACGCCTTGGGCAGGAACTGCAGAAGCAGGTATTTGAACACGGTGATGAGGTTGGACACGATGACGAACAGTCCACCCTCCCGCACCCATTTGGCCGCGGCCGGATGTTTTGCGGCAAAGTTATTCCAGAAATTCATGACCTTATTCCTTTCAGCTGTTTTTGAGCCGGTTTTCCATCTGGCTGTTCAGGATGAGATTCTTGACGAACTCATAGATGACCCGGAGGATGCCCACGAGCCAGAAGCCTTTCAGCTCCCAGACGAGGCCGTCCACCATGCCCATGCTCACCATGCCGTTGGTCATCTTGGCCAGCGCGCGCAGCGGCATATTATACTGGAACACGGTGTTCAGGTCGGGGGTACCTTTTGCAAAGCTGCTGTCCAGACGGTAGCGCAGCACCTTCTGTGCCACCCAGCCCAGCGGACTGCGGCCATGGTCCATCTCGCCCAGCGTCATGTTCCGGTCGATGCGGACGACATCCTCCGGCACAGGGTGGCCCAGCAGAGCCTCGAACTCGGCGTCGGTCACATAGGTGATCTGACCGGAGACGTAGTGGAGCAGGTCGAGACCCTCGTAGGGGTCGGGAGCGTTGGTCCCCTTGACGGAGACTTCCGCCGTCAGGCGGATGTCTGCGCTGGATGCACCCACGCAGAGCTGATAGCTTCCGCCTTCGACTTCCCAGCGGTCAGTCTTGACGTTCCAGTAGCGGAACGCCTTGTCGTCCAGAGCGATGCTCACCGTCCTGCTCTCGCCGGAGGCGAGGAAGACCTTTGCAAAGCCCTTCAGCTCCTGCGCCGGGCGGAAGACTTTTGCGTCCTGCTTTGCGACGTAGAGCTGGACGATCTCGGCGCCGGCACAGCTGCCGGTGTTGGTGACAGTGAGGGTCACGCCCTTCTCGTCTGCCTTCAAATCACTGTACTCGAAGGTGGTGTAGCTCAGGCCGTAGCCGAAGGGGAACGCCACCGGTACACCGGCGGTCTGATAGTACCGGTAGCCCACATACAGGCCCTCGCGGTACTCCACGTTCCGGCCCTCGCCGCCGAAGTTCGCCTTGGCGGGGGTGTCGTCGTGAGCCTGCGCCCAGGTCTGGGACAGTTTGCCGCAGGGGCAGAGCTTGCCGGTGAGGATGTCTGCGGCCGCGCCGGCGCCTGCCTGTCCGCCCAGTGCGCCGTAGACCAGCGCCCTGCACTGGCCGACCCACGGCGTCTCTACCGGTGCACCGGCGCTCAGCAGAACGACGACGTTCGGGTTGACGGCAGCCACAGCGGCCAGAAGCTGCTGCTGGTTCTCGGCCAGCTTCATGTCAGAACGGTCAAGGCCTTCGCTCTCCCGCAGCTCATCGAGGCCGAGGCAGAGCAGAACGGTGTCAGCCTTCTTTGCGAGGGCCACAGCCTCTTCCAGCTTCTCGGCGTCAGCTGCACCCTGACGCTCGAAACCGGAGGCATAGCCCACGAAGGTGATGCCGCTGTCGTCGGCCTTGATGCTGTCCAGCAGGGTGTCCACCTGCAGGGCGTTGACGGCGCTGGAGCCTGCGCCCTGATAGCGGGGCGTCTCGGCAAAATCGCCGATGACAGCCAGCTTCTCATTGGGCTTGAGCGGCAGGATGCCGCCCTCGTTTCTGAGCAGGACGATGCTCTCTGCGGCCGCGCGGCGGGCAAGCTTATGGTGCGCGGCAGCGTCGAAGGTGCGGGGCGCTTTTTCCACCGCAGCGTGGGTGGAGAGCACCAGTTCCAGCATCTCGTCGAGGCGGGCGTCCACGTCGGCCTCGGAAATTTTGCCGTCCTGTACGGCCTTCATCAGCTCCCGGATGGAGTCGCCGCCGGGACAGGGCATTTCGAGGGTGGAGCCGTTCTTCACGCCGAGGGCGTGGTCATTGGAGCCGCCCCAGTCGGTGACGACGGCCCCGTCGAAGCCCCAGTCCTTCCGTAGAATGTCCTGCAGCAGGTGGGCATTCTCGTTGGCATAGGTGCCGTTGATGAGGTTGTAGGAGGTCATGATGGTCTTGGGCTTTGCCTCTTTCACCACGATCTCAAAACCGGTCAGATACAGCTCCCGCAGGGTGCGCTCATCGAGCACCGAGTCGCTGGCCATGCGGCGCAGCTCCTGACTGTTGACCGCAAAGTGCTTGGGGCAGGCAGAGATGCCGTTTTTCTGGATGCCGCGCACATAGGCAGCGGCCATCCTGCCCGCGAGGATGGGGTCTTCCGAGAAATACTCGAAGTCGCGGCCGCAAAGGGGGCTGCGCTGGATGTTCAGGCCAGGGCCGAGCAGGACAGCCACTTCCTGTGCAGCGGCTTCCTCGCCCAGTGCCTCGCCCACGGCTTCGCCCAGCTTCTCATCCCAGCTGCACGCAGTGGCGGAAGAGGTCGGGAAACAGGTTGCCGGAACGCTGGGGTTGAGGCCCAGATGGTCGGCGGCGCCGGCCTGCTTGCGGACACCGTTGGGGCCGTCCGAAAGGGTGATGGCCGGGATGCCCTTGCCCGGCAGAGCGCGGGTGGTAAAGACAGTCTCGCCTGAGAGCAGGGCGCATTTTTGCTCTAAGTTCAGTTTCTGGATGATGTCGGTATGCTTCATCGCATTTTCCTCATTTTATCCTGAGCAGGGCAAAGGCCCGCTGTCTGGTGCAGCGGGCCTTTGCCGTTGGTTCAGTTCAGGTGCTGCATGGAGAGAGAGTTCGGTTTAGACTTCTTCCTCTTCTTCCTTGCGCTTCTTGTAGTTCTTGATGGCGGTGTACTCCAGGCCAACGATGAGCAGCGCGGCTACGACGTCAGCGCCGATCAGGATGACCTTCCACTTTGCCATGCCGGGGTTCAGGTTCTCAGCCTCATAAGCGCGGCTGTTGACCACGGTGTAGAGGATGTTCTTGGCAGAGGTGCGCATTGCCTGCTTGCTACTGTTGGTCAGAACAGTCATCTTGTTGAAGTCATTGCCGGTGGTGCAGAGCATCAGATCGCTGCCGTTGCGGACGCCCTGATCAGCGGTCATGTAGCCGTAGACACCGAAGTAGTCGGTCTCGACGAAGCCGAGGAAGCCCCACTCACCGCGCAGGACGTTCTGCAGCAGCTCCTTGCAGCCGCCAGCCCAGCGGCTGCCGATGTAGTTGAAGGAAGACATGACAGCGTGGCAGTCAGCATCCTTGACAGACATCTCGAAGGGCTTGAGGTAGACCTCGCGGATAGCCTGCTCGTTGGACCAGGTAGCCAGCATAGAAGTACGGTTGCCTTCCTGATCGTTCAGGGCGAAGTGCTTCATGTAAGCGTAGACGCCGTGCTCCTGTGCGCCTGCGATGGCGTTTGCGGCCATAGCACCGGACAGGACACCGTCCTCCGAGTAGTACTCGAAGTTACGGCCTGCAAAAGCGGTGCGGTGGATGTTCATTGCCGGGCCATACCAGCCGGACGTGTTCATCTCGTTGGCCATCTTGCCGATGCTGTCGCCGAAGTCGTGTGCCAGATCTTTGCTCCAAGTCATGCCGATGAGGGTAGCAGCCGGGAAACCGACAGAGCCGACGCCGGTGAAGTTGTTGTTGATGGACGCAGGGCCGTCACAGTCGTTGGTGCGCACCTTGCCGATGCTGTCCACAGCTGCAGTCTGATAGCCGCCGAAGCCGATGGTCTGCTGCAGGTCGTCGATGCTCATCTCATCCAGCAGGTCATCCCACTTGGAATCGTTGTAATCCACGCCGCGCAGGTCAGCCAGCTTGAGGCCGTTCTTTGCGCCGGTGGTGATGTCCTCTGCGTTGGGGTCATCGTCCTTCTCGTAGTTGACCTCAGTGTAGGTGTGTGCGTTGTCGAAGACAGCCTTGACCTCATCGCTCATGTTGTAATCAGCAGGAGCGGCAGTGGCCTCAGCATAGTTTGCAAAACCGTCCGCACGGGACAGATAGGTGATCTCGCCCTCTGCGAAATCGAACTGATTGGTCGCTGCAACAGCGTCGCTCTCGCGCTTGTTGGACTCGTTGTAAACGATGTCGGAAGCAACAGTGTAGGTCTTGGAATCCAGAACATTGTGGGAGTCAGAGTTGGTGCTGATGATGTAATCGCCAGCCTCCAGCACATAGCAGCCGTTGTTCTTGTAATCGTAGGAAGCCAGATCCTCGACCGGGATGGTGAAGTCGATGGTCTCGCTCTCGCCGGGGGCAAGCTCGCTGGTCTTGGCGAAGTCCAGCAGGTTTGCGGAGGCCTTCTCAATGCCGCCGTTGGTGTACGGAGGATCATTATAGATCTCCACGACATCCTTGCCGGCAGCAGAGCCGGTATTGGTGACGGTGACAGAGAACTTCAGGCTGCTGCCGTCGCTGGTGATGTCGCTCATCTTCTGGGTGAAGGTGGTGTAGCTCAGGCCGTAGCCAAAGGGATAGACAACTTCCTTGTCGTAGTCGATGAGGCCTTCATCGGCAGCAGTCTCATAGAACTTGTAGCCGACATAGATGCCCTCAGCGTAGTTGACGAAGGATGCAGTAGCGCCTGCGGGGTCGAAGGAGCTGGAATCGGAATCCAGCTCGGTGGCGTTGGTGTACTTGAAGTCACCGAAGTTGTTCCACCACGGAGAAGCGGTCAGGTCAGCAGCATAGGTGTCAGCGGTACGGCCGGAGGGGTTGACCTCACCGGCGACCACGCGGCCAAAGCCCTCAAAGCCGGACTGACCGGTGCCGGGGCAGAGCAGGACGCCCTTGATCTGGGGGTAGTTCTTGACCCAGTCCATCTCGAAAGCGTTTGCGCCGTTGTAAACGACGACGACGTTGTCGAAGTTGGAAGTGACGAGGTCGATGAGCTCTTCCTCGCGGTTGGACAGCTGCAGGAAGTGGTCGCCCTTATCCCAGTCATTGCCCTCGTTCAGGCTGTCATCGTAAGTGCCGTTGTAGTAGCCGGCACCGCGCTGAGAGCCACGGTAATCTGCCACACGGCGGACCCAGCTGCCGTCCACGACAGCAGACATATCGGTGGGAAGGTCTGCGCCCTCGCCGCCGACGCGGGTGATGACGACCATGGCGGTGTCAGAATATGCCTTGGCGTTTGCCATCATCTCGTCGGTGTACAGGCTGACATTCGGCTCGGGCAGGGTCCAGTCCTGCTGTGCCATGCCGACGCTGGGGCGGGTGGAGCAGTAATCGGTGTAGAACTTGCTCAGCTCATCGTTGGTCTCGATGCCTGCATCATGCAGACCGGTGAGCAGATCGGTGACAGGGTAAGCGTCGTTCAGAGCGCCGGAACCGGTGCCGCCGTAGCAGGGGCTGGTGGAAGCCCAGCCGAAGACGTTCAGCTTGGAACCGGAAGCCACAGGCAGGATGTTGTCATCGTTCTGAGCCAGAACGATGCCTTCCTGAGTGATCTCATTGACCAGCTCGGTGGCCTCTGCGGAAGTCTCCTCACTGATGGAACCTTCGCCGGAGACCAGATCCAGCATGGTGGACATGGGGCCGGTGCAGATGAGGTTGATAACAATCGCCAGCGCCAGCAGAATGGCGAGGCCGGACTGCGCACGAATCATCTTCTTTTTCGCTTTGGGCATCTTCCGCACCGCGAACATCACGAGGAGCGCGAGTACGAGGACGACGCCGAATGCAATCAGATAGTTCTGAATATTCGAAACTACCTGCATTACATCATCCATATTGATGGACAACATAATTTTCTTCCTCCTTATTCTGAATCCATATTTTCCGGGTACAGCTCCCGGAGCATTGCCACTATTATAAATGGATTCAAAGAAAATTCACAAACATCTTCACAATCTGTCATTTTGGAGGCATATTTTGCAGAAGTTTCAATTTGGTTTCAAATTTTATTGTGCTAATCCACAATTTTGAGAACGGTTTTATTGTGCAGAATAACAAAACGTCTCTGTCATCGCTGTGCGATGACAGAGACGTTTCTCACGATGGGACAGGCAGCAAGATCCGCAGGGTGAACCAGCCGTCGGCCCAATGAAGGGTCATGGTGCCGTCGTGGTGCTGGGCGGCCGCCTGCACGCCCTGCAGGTCGTAGCCGCCGTGGGCGTTGTGGACGGGCAGACCGTCCGCGCCCATCTCCACGGGCTGGGCGCAGTAGTTCTCGAAGCGGAGCATCACGCAGCCGCTCTGGTTATAGATGGCCACCCGCAGCAGACGCTTTTCGGGGTCGGGCTCGGCCAGCACGCTCTCGATGGCGTTGTCCAGCGGCGCGCCCACGAGGGTACACAGCTCCCGCGTGCTCAAAAAGCCCAGTTGGCTGCCGTCGGCCACGCTGGTCATGTTGATGCCGCGCTGCTGGCAGTCCATGCTTTTGGCAGTCAATAGTGTATCCAATACCGGGTTGCCAGTCTTGTTCTCGGCCTCATACTGCCGGAGGCCGCTCTCCATCCGGGCCAGAGCCGCGTCCTGCTTGGCCCGGTCGCGCTCGGCGCGGATGTCCGCGATTTGAATTTTCAGCTCATGATAGCGGCTGTTGATGAGCCGGATGCCCTCTTTGCTCCGCTTGTACTGCTCGTACTGGCGGTGGAGCACCTCGTCCATGGCGGCAAGCTCACTGTGGAGCGCCGCCTCCCGCAGCTGTTCGTGCTGGACCGTCAGGATGAGCACGCCGCAGATGTCCACCAGCGTGCGGATGTAGTAGACGCTCATGTCCACCTCGCGGTCGCCCAAGAACAGCAGGTTGCTCACCACGAAGACCATCGCCGCCATGACGACGGCCACGAGGGCCGCTTTTCCGCTGATGACGATATGCCCCTTGGGGCTGGTGTGCTTATGCTCCAGCCCCCAGATGCAGCCGAAAACGCCGCCATAGACCACCACCAGAAGCAGCAGTGACAGGCCGTCGGCCCCGCTGCGCTGAGGCCAGAGGAAGCAGTGCAGCTGCCACTCGGCGCTGGCCGCCAGCTCTGCCAGAACGAAGGCCCGGGCGCAGACATAGCCCGCTTCCAGCAGGGAGATGGTGCGGGTGACCCAGAGGTATAAATACTGTATCCCCACAGCTGCCGCCATGCAGGGGATCCACCACGCCAGCGGAACTCTGCCCGTGGCCTGCAAAAAAGCACTCAGGGCCAGCGCCCATGCCGCACTGGCAGCGATGGTGGCCGTTTTGCCGAAGCGGATGCCCAGCGGCAGGGCGTAGATGCCCACGGCCAGACACTCGGCCAGCGCCGTATACAGGCGCGGGATGTTGGGCAGTGCCGTCATGCACCCTCACCCCCGATGTGGTCGGCCAGCGCCGCGAGGAAGGCTTTCCGCCGGGGGCGGCTGACCTGCAATTCGTAGGGTCCCACCTGCACCATCCCCTGCTGCACGCTCTTCACCTGTGCCAGATTGACAAGGTAGCCGCTGTTGCAGCGGGCAAAGGGCCGCTCGGCCAGCTTTTCCTCAAAGGCTTTCAGGGTGCCTGCCGCCACGAAATCGCCCTCTTCGGTATAAAAATGGACGCGGTGTCCCTCGCTTTCCAGATAATAGATGAGGGACGAATCCAGCCGCCGCATCCCGCCCTCCACCGGCAGGGCCAGATAATGCCGTGCGCGGCGGCGCAGCTGTTCTTCGGCCTTGCGCAGCTGCTGCGAAAACGCAAAATAAGGCACCGGCTTGAGCACATAGTCCAGCGCGCCCACGGCGTACCCGCCGATGGCGTACTGCGCCATATTCGTGATGAAAACAATGATAACATCCTTGTCCAGCTCCCGCACTCGCCGGGCCGTCTCCATGCCGTCCAGATGCTTCATCTCCACGTCCAGAAACAGGATGTCGTACACCGGGCGGTAATCATCCAGCAGCTCCATGCCGTCGGCGAATTCTGTCACCGCGAACTCGGTGCCGTACTGCCGGGTGTGCCGCTGCACATACCCCTGAAGCTGCGCCCGCACCTCTGCCTCGTCCTCGACCAGAGCAATGCGTATCATTGCCGCACCTCCTTTTTCCGCAATTTTTCTAGTTTTTATTGTAACACGAAATAGGGCGTGTGGCAAATAGGAGAACAAAACAGCAGCCCCGCTTCATCTGCCGCGAGGCTGCTGTTCTGTTATTGGAAAAT
>OJOK01001125.1_pt1 | contig 12351 bp, 8 predicted proteins | sample 1598051 | NCBI WGS metagenome assembly OJOK01 (sample SAMN01915205, study PRJEB22387) | human gut metagenome | isolation source: stool | host: Homo sapiens | place: USA
ATTTGGTCCGGTTTATTATACCGAAATTATATCAAATTATACGTTTCGTTTTGTGTGGCGCGTCCGGGGTTTGTCGCGTATCTCTTTGTCGTACAATGTACTACCGCTGTTCTCTGCCGATGCTTCTATATACGTTTCGTTCTCCCCCTCATATTTCGCACGGTTTGGACTTGATGGTCTGCGAAAAAAAGAGTATCTTTCAGAAAAGATCGTTCAAGCGGACCGGAACTTTTTCTGATCCGGTCGGCGGAGAAAACGAAATAAACGATTCGACGGGTCCGGCAGGAGTACGGGCTGATTTTGCCGTTCCGCTCTGTCGGAAATGAACATAAAGAACAAACAGTTATGTCGGTACTTACATTTGATAAGAAGGAACTGGGAAATCTGGAGTATTCGTTGCAGCGCGAAATGCTGGCTACGGATCGCAGAGGCGGCTATATGAGCACGACCATCGTTTGCTGCAACACGCGCAAGTATCATGGCCTGATGGTGGCACCCATCGACGACAGCGACCGCGCTTACGTGCTGCTCTCGTCGGTGGATGAAACCGTCGTGCACGACGGGCAATCCTTCAACCTGGCGCTACACCGTTTCCCGGGAACCTATGAACCTCGGGGGCATAAGTACATCACCGATTTCGAATATACGCCGACACCGACGATCACCTACCGCGTGGGAAGCATCGTGTTGCGGAAAGAGCTGCTCTGGATACACAACCGCACGCAGTTGATGATCCGCTATACGCTGCTGGAGGCGCCGTCCGATGTCCGGCTTAGGCTCCGGCCTTTCTTCGCCTTCCGGGACAAACATGCGCTCACGCATGCCAATATGGAGGCCGACGGACGTTCCCGGCCGATTCCGGGCGGGGTGAAGTGTCGGTTGTATTCCGATTTTCCCTGGCTGTACCTGCAAACCGATTGTCGGGATGCGGAGTTCGTGCCGGCTCCCGACTGGTACTATAATTTCGAATACGCCAGAGAGATCGAGCGAGGATACGAGGGAGATGAGGATCTGCTTACGACGGGTTATTTCGAACTCAGTCTCGGTCGGCGGCAAAGCGTGATTTTCTCTGCGTCCGTCGAAGCCATTCCCGATCCTGCGGCCATCGGCGGAATGTTTGCGGAGGCTCTGAGCGCCCGCAGCCGCAAGGTCGATTTTCTGAGCTGCCTGCGCCACTCTGCCCGGCAGTTCGTCGTCCGCCGCCGGGACGGGCGGGCCGAGGTGCTGGCCGGGTATCCCTGGTATGGGCAGATCGGACGTCAGACGCTCGTAGCGCTGCCCGGCATCGCGCTGGAGCAGGGACGCACGGAGGATTGCCTGGATGTGCTCGATACGGTCGTGCGCGGACGCCGGGACGGTATGTTTACGGGTTCTTTCTCGGCTGCCGAGGCTGCGGATGCTCCGCTTTGGTTTTTCTGGGTGCTTCAGCAGTTGCAGCGGACGCTGGGTGAGGAGGAGATATGGAAGCGCTACGGTATCGTGATGAAAGAGCTGCTGGCGGCTTATCGCCGGGGCGTCGGCGGCGTGGCCGTGCACGATAACGGTTTGGTGTGGGCCTCGGCGCCCGACAAAGCCCTCACCTGGATGAATGCGCTGGCGGGTGGTGTCCCCGTCGTGTCGCGGGACGGGTATCCGGTCGAAATCAACGCACTTTGGTACAACGCCGTGTGTTATGCCCTTGAGCTGGCTTCCCGTTTCGGCGAGGAGGAGTTCGTCGGCGAGTGGAAAGCGTGGCCCGAGCGGATTCGGAACGCTTTTCGGGAGATGTTCTGGAGCGGCGACGACGGGTATCTGGCCGATTTCGTAGGTCCTGAAGGGCCGAATCGGTGGATTCGTCCGAATATGGTGGTGGCGTGCGGTTTGGATTACAAGATGCTCGATGAGGAGCAGCAGGCTTCGGTGCTTCGGATCGTGGGGCAGCATTTGCTGACACCCAAAGGGCTGCGTTCGCTTTCGCCCCGCAATCCTCGCTATAAGAACCGCTGCGAGGGCGATGAAGCCGTTCGTGCGGAGGCTTCGATGAACGGCTCCGTATGGGTTTGGCCGCTTTGGTTTTATGTCAAGGCTTCGTTCGACCTCGGTGGCCGTGAGTTTCTGCCTCGGGCGGAGGAGCTGCTCGCCCGTTTCGGCGAGGAGATTCAGAGTTACGGTATCGGATCGATCAACGAGCTGTTCGACGGCGATCCTCCGCATGCGCCTTGGGGCGCCGTGTCGCAGGCGTGGAGTGTCGGGGCGGTGTTGATGATCCGTGAAACGACCGAACGCTGGCGTCGTCGCCGGGGACACGGGTTGTTGCCGGGTCTTCGGAAAAAGCGCTAAAGGATGCGAAGGAAAAGAACTTGCCGCCGCGTAAGGTGTCCGAAATTTTTTCTGTCGGCCCGGGCAGGCCGGGATGGAGGTTGCCGGGAGGGGCGACCGGTGTTTCGCGAAGTCGAATAAGTTACGAAATGAAACGTGATTATATACTTTGAGTGTACCTTTTCGGGGGCGCAGTGTCCCAAATTCCCTCCGAGAAGCGGATTTAGGGGAAGGGTGCATGGCGGACACGGTTTCGGGCCGCGAATAAGCACTCCTTGGATTCGATGCTGCGACCGTCGGATAAGGGTACATGGAAAGATATAATTGTTAGAATAAAAAAATAGAATACAAATGAGAGTGTTGATGTTCGGCTGGGAGTTTCCTCCCCATATCGCCGGCGGGCTGGGTACGGCCTGCTACGGTATGACGCGCGGTCTTGCACGCAACGGCGTGGAGGTCGTTTTCGTCATGCCGCGTGCCTATGGCGACGAGGACCAGCGCTTCGTCCGCGTGGTGAATGCGAGCGACGTGGAAACGATCGGTACGCGCGATCATGAGTTTTCCGAAGAGCTGCTCGAGAAGGTTTCGTTCATCCACATTGATTCGAACATGTTGCCCTACATCTCTCCGGAGGAGTATGCCGCCTACCACGATGAGTTCGTTCGCAGCGGCCGGACACACGAGTGGACCGATGTATGGAAACAGCGCTACACCTTCTCCGGAAAATACGGCGCCAACCTGATGGAGGAGGTCGCCCGGTATGCGATGGTGGCGGCGCAGGTGGCCAAAGACCTCGAAGGGCAGTTCGACGTGATCCATGCCCACGACTGGCTGACTTATTTCGCCGGAATCGCGGCCAAGCGGGTTTCGGGCAAGCCGCTGGTGGTGCACATGCACGCCACGGAGTTCGACCGCAGCGGCGAGAATATCAACCGTCGGGTCTATGCCATCGAAAAGGCGGGTATGCAGGCTGCCGATCGGGTGATCGCGGTGTCGGAGCTGACGCGCCGCATCGTCATCGGCAAGTACGGCATTCCGGCCGAGAAGGTCGTGACAGTGCATAACGCCGTGCGTTTCGGCGAGTCGGAGGATGCTGTGCCGGAGCGGGCCGTCAAGGATAAGGTCGTCACCTTTCTGGGACGCATCACCTACCAGAAAGGTCCCGATTATTTCGTCGAGGCTGCGGCCAAGGTGCTGCAGCGGGTTCCGGACGTGCGTTTCGTCATGGCCGGCTCGGGCGATCTGATGAACCATGTGGTGCGGCGCGTGGCCCAGTTGGGGATCGCCGACCGCTTCCATTTCACGGGGTTCCTCAAGGGCGGGGAGGTGCAGCGGATGTTCCGTCTGTCGGATGTCTATGTCATGCCTTCGGTGTCGGAGCCGTTCGGTATTTCGCCGCTCGAGGCCATGCGTTCGGGCGTTCCCGTGATTATCTCGCGGCAAAGCGGTGTGGCGGAGGTGCTGGATTACGCCATTAAAGTGAATTACTGGGACGTGGATGCTCTGGCCGATGCCATTTACGGGCTTCTTACTTATCCGGCTCTGGGCAGGATGTTCGCTTCGAAAGGGCTGGAAGAGGTGACCGGACTCAAATGGACCAATGCCGCAGCGAAGATCAAGACGGTTTACGAAACTGTCGTCGCGGAGGCGAACAATTAAAATATTTGCGGAGTATGAAAACGATTTGTTTCTATTTTCAGGTACACCAGCCCTGGCGGCTGAAGCGTTACCATTTCTTCGATATGGGCCGTGACCACAACTACCTGGACGACCTGACCAATCGCTCGATCATGCAGAAGGTCGCGCGTGAGTGCTATCTGCCGATGAATGCCTTGCTGTTCAATCTGATCCGGCAGAGCGAGGGGCGTTTCCGCTGTACCTTTTCGCTGACGGGGCTGGCCGTCGAACAGATGCGGGCGTATGCGCCCGAGGTGCTCGATTCGTTCCGCCGCCTGGCCCGGACGGGCTGCGTGGAGTTCCTGGCCGAAACTTACTCCCATTCGCTGGCTTCGCTTTCGTCGAAGGAGGATTTCATGCAGCAGGTTGCGCTCCATACCGAACTGATGAAAAAGGAGTTCGGCGTTGCGCCGACCGCCTTTCGCAATACCGAACTGATCTATTCCGACCGGATCGGCTCCGATGTGGCCGAGATGGGTTTCAAGACCATGTTGGCCGAGGGAGCCCGACACGTACTGGGATGGAAGTCGCCCGGCTATGTTTATGCCAATGCGCTCGACCAGCGCTTGAGGCTGTTGCTGCGCAATTACAAGCTCTCGGACGACATCGCGTTCCGTTTCTCCAACCGAGGGTGGGACCAATGGCCTCTCACGGCGGAAAAATACACGGGGTGGCTCGCTTCGGACGAGCTGGAGGGGGATGTGGTCAATCTCTTCATGGATTACGAAACCTTCGGCGAGCACCAGCGTGCCGATACGGGTATTTTCGACTTTATGAAGGCGCTCGTTCCGGCTGTTCTGAAGCGGGAGGGGTTGGAGTTCGCTACGGTGAGCGAAGCCGCTGCGAAATACCAGCCCGTCGCCGTACTCCATTGTCCGCACGTGATGTCTTGGGCGGACGAGGAACGTGACATCACGGCGTGGCTGGGCAACGAATTGCAGAACGAAGCTTTCGGAAAACTGTATGCCCTGCGGGATAAGATCGCCCGGCTGAAGGATCCCGATTTCGACCACGTGTGGAACTTCATGCAGGCTTCGGATCATTTCTATTATATGGCGACCAAGTGGTTGTCGGACGGGGACGTACATGCCTATTTCAATCCTTACGAATCGTCCTACGATGCCTTTATCAACTATATGAACGTGCTTTCGGATTTCGAGATCGAAGTGGAGAAGGCGTTCGACCGGAAGCCGCCGGTCCGCAAGACCAAACCGTCGCCGAGGAAAAAGGGTTCCGATCGGGAGAAAGCCGGGGTGCGATAACCTTTCGGTCGAAAAAGGCGGTGCGTCATAACAGGCAAACTGCTTCGTTATTATCGGTGTCATGGCTCGATCATGTGCGTCGGTACACACTCTTCGCCGTGAACCTCGATGCCTTGTATTTTACCTGTTTTTACATACCTGAAAAGGGATGCGCCGAATTTCTCGATTTGACACGTCCCTTTTTTATTCCGGGATGCCTCGGTCCGTCAGCTGCCCTTGCGCTTGAACCGCGACGGGCTGTAGCCCGTGTGCTGTTTGAAATATTTGCCGAAGAACGACTGGGTCGAGAAGTTGAGGTGATAGGCGATCTCCTGGATGCTCATGCCCGAATAGCGCAGCAGGCTTTTTGCCTCGAGGATCACCGCTTCGTCGATCCACCGGGCGGCGGTTTTGCCGCTCACGTCCTTGGAAACGGTCGAAAGGTATTTGGGGGTGATGTTGAGGCGGCGGGCATAGAACCGGACGTTCCTCTCCTGTTTGCTGTATTGCCGGACTAATTCCATGAACTCTTCGAAGATCACCTCGCCGCGCCCCAGCTTGACCGTGTTTTTCTGCTCGCGCATGTTCAGCTCGGTGATGATGTAGAAGACTGCGGTGAACAGGCAGCGGATGATCTCCTGTCTGTAATGTTCCTTGTCGCTGGCAAGAATCGTCTTGATGAGTTGGAACACCTGTCGGATCTCGTGCGTGTCCTGGGGTGTCACCCGCAGGCAGGGCTGTTTGCCGAAACGCATATAGACGGGCAGCGAGGCCGAAAGGTCTATCTGGATCTCGTTGATGAACGATTTGGAACAGGCGACGAAATAGGCCGCCGCATCGCTGGTGCTGGCTACCGTGCGGATCACGCGGTCGGGGCTGAAGAAGACGATCGTGTCGGGCACGACTTCGTACTCTTCCGTATCGATCGCTACGACGGCCGAACCGCTGGCCATGATGATCGCCGAGAAGCCGTCAATCAGGGCGGGGTAGTTGCCCAGCGTATCGCGGTGGATGTCGAACGAAGCGATCACCAGGTCGTCCGACAGGTAATAAACGTCCCGCATCTCCTGCTTGATGCGGGAGATCGAAACTTTTTGCAGGGTTATCTCGTCCGCCACCATGCCAGTTTGCTGATCAGATTCTTGAAATAGGCGAACCGGCCCCGGCGGGGTGCCTCCGACAGCGGGCAGACGACGCGGAGCTCGTTGTGCAGACATTCGATGTGCAGCGGGAAATCGGCCCCCTTCTGTCCGTCCACGTCGGTAGGTTCGTTGATCGGCGAGGTGATGTCGAGCGTGCGGGCTCGGAAATGTTTTACCTGCGAGGGCCGACCGCCCAGCAGGTGACGGAGCATCGATACGACCGAGAAGAGCATGTTGCGCCTTTGCAGCAACAGACAGTCGAACATACCGTCCTTAATGCTCGAGCGGGGGGCAAGGTGGAATCCTCCGGCCGTTTCTCCGTTGAATATCAAGGCCATGAGCGATTCGAGGTCGAAGGCTTTGCCGTCGGCGAGAATTTGCAGCGGAATGCCGTGTACCGAGCGGAACTCCTTCACGCCCTCGATCAGGTAGGCCAGCTTGCCGATCTGGTGCTTGCGTTTGTCCGGCGTGCGCTGGGACGTGGTGGTGAAGATGCCGAAACTGAAGATATTAACGAAATAGTGGTCGTTCACGCGTCCGCAATCGACCCGCTCTTCCGTGCCGCCGAGGAGCTGCGCCGCCGCCTTGACCGGGTTTTTCTCCATGCCGAGCGCTCCGGCGAAGTCGTTGGCCGTACCTGCCGGGATGATGCCCAGCAGCAGGTCGAGGTGCTTCTCCTTCATCCGATTGACCACGTAATTGACCGTGCCGTCGCCGCCCGCCACGACCACCAGATCGACCGTTTCGTGTCCATTGAAAGGGTTGCGGCTGAAATCGATCGGGCCGTCTACGATCGAGTAGCCGGCCTGCCGGAACATTTCGCCGATGGCTTGGGAATCTTTTTCGATTTTTCCTTTTCCCGACTGGGGGTTATAGAGAAATAGAACTTGTTTCATTCGTACGCAATGGGATTATTCTGGAATCATCATTTCTTGCATCGCCGGCGAGCAGTAAATTTCGTAGCCGTCTTTCCCGTCGTCGAGGATAAAATAGACCTTCGCGTCGGGAATTTTCCGGGAGAGGGCGATGGCCTTGTTCGCGCCCAGGCTCAAATACATGGTCGCCATGGCGTCGGCTTCGGCGCAGTTGTCCGCGACCACGGTGGCGGAAAGCAATCGTGACGTGACGCTGCGGCCCGTTGTCGGGTCGATCGTGTGGGATATCTTATTGCCTGCGGCGTCGCGGTAGAAGCGGCGGTAGTTGCCCGAAGTGGCCAGGCCTCCTTCGCTCATGCGGATACGTCCGGTGAGATAGGCGCCGTCGGACATATTGCCGTCGAAGGGAGTTTCTATGCCGATCCGCCAGGGAATGCCTTTGCTGCTGACACCCTGGCAGCGGCATTCGCCGCCGATCTCCACCAGATAGTTCTTCGCGCCGCAGCGCTCCATGAGGGCCGCGACCAGATCGACCGTATAGCCCTTGGCGATCGAGTTGAAATCGAGCTGTACGCGGGGATCGTCCTTCACGAGCCTGCCGTCCCGGATATGGACGCGCCGGTAACCTACGAATTGCAGGAGCGAATCGAGGTTCGGGGTGCGTTCCGCCTCGTGCCCGGCGAATCCCCAGGCATCGACCAGCGGCTTGACCGTCACGTCGTAGTGACCTTCGCTCAAGCGGCTGAACCGTTCGGCCAGACGGAGGTTGTAGATGATATGTTCGTCGAGCGAGTCGGTCTCTCCCCGGTTGATGCGGCTCAGCAGGGAGGTGGAGTCGAAAATCGACATCGAAGCCTTGGCTTCGGCGTCGATTTGCATAATGGCCCGGTAGAGTTCCTGTGCGGTGCAGTCCGTGATGTCGCCCGTTGCCTGGAAAGTCGTACCCAGCATCGCGCCGCTTGCCGTAAGGTACTCTGCGCGGCGGTCGCAGCTCGCTGCAAGGACCAGAACGATAACGGTGTAGAGCAGCAGGGCGATCTTTTTCATGTTCTATGTGTCTTCTTTTTTGGCAAAAATAGTGTTTTTCGCTCCGGTTTGCAAAAAAAGAGGGCTCTTCAGCTAAAAAATTGTATTCGTTTAAGTTGGTTATTGTGAATTAAGTTCGTACCTTTGCGCCACGCTCTGGCGTTATTCACGGTAAGGGGAATGCGTCGTAGAGTGGAACTAAATAAACTTTTGAAAATGGGTTATTTATCAGCTGAAAAAAAGCAGGAGCTTTTCGGTAAGTACGGAAAGTCCAACACCGACACGGGTTCTCCCGAGAGCCAGATCGCGCTGTTCTCGTTCCGTATCAACCACCTTACGGAACACCTTCGTAGCAACAAACACGACTTCGGTACACAGCGTGCGTTGCTGCGTCTGGTCGGCAAGCGCCGCCAGTTGCTGGAGTATTTGAAAGAGGTCGATATCGAGCGCTACCGAGCAATCATCAAGACGCTCAATCTCCGTAAATAGTCCCGGAGGCAGAAAAATGGGGTTGGCCAAAGTTTCTTTTGGCAGCCCCATTTGTAATTTGGAACATACATTTTGACGTAAAAATATCTATGGAAGAAAAGAAGTTGTACAATGCAGTCCGGAAGACGATCACGCTGGCAGACGGCCGCGAAATCATGATCGAAACGGGCAAACTGGCCAAGCAGGCCGACGGCTCCGTCGTGGTGAAGATGGGAGATACGATGCTCCTGGGAACGGTGGTAGCCGCCAAGGACGCGAAACCCGACACTGATTTTATGCCGCTCCAGGTGGAGTATAAGGAGAAATATGCCGCTTGCGGTCGCTATCCCGGCGGCTTCATGAAGCGTGAGGGCAAGGCTAACGACAGCGAGATCCTCGTAGCCCGTCTGATCGACCGTGCGCTGCGTCCCCTGTTTCCGTCGGACTATCACGCCGAGGTATATGTGACCGTAAACCTGATTTCGGCGGACAAAGATATTCAGCCCGATGCTCTGGCCGGACTGGCCGCATCGGCTGCACTGGCTGTTTCGGACATCCCGTTCGGCGGTCCGATTTCGGAGGTGCGTGTGGCCCGTATCGGCGGTCAGTACGTCATCAACCCGGCCTTCTCGCAGATGCAGGACGCCGATCTGGACATCATGGTCGGCGGTACCATCGACAATATTCTGATGGTCGAGGGCGAGATGAAGGAGGTGTCCGAGGAGGTGATGCTCGGAGCTATCAAGTTCGCGCACGAAGAGATTAAGAAACACTGTGCCGTACAGATCGAACTTTCGAAGGAGCTGGGCAAGGACGTGAAACGGACCTATTGCCACGAGGTGAATGATGAAGAGCTGCGTCAGACCATCATTCGGGAGCTTTACGACAAGGCTTACGCCATCGCCACCAGCGGTACGATGAAGCATGAGCGCGAAGATGCCTTCAATGCGCTGGAGGCCGAGTTCGCCGCCCGTTTTTCGGAAGAGGAGCTGGTCGAGAAGGCACCGCTGATTCACAAATATTTCCACGACGACGTACAGAAGAAGGCCATGCGCAACATGATCCTCGACGAGGGCAAGCGCTTGGACGGCCGCCGCACGGACGAAATCCGCCCCATCTGGTGCGAGGTGGGCTACCTGCCCGCCGCTCACGGTTCGGCGATCTTCACGCGCGGTGAAACGCAGTCGCTGACTACGGTGACCCTCGGTACGAAGATGGATGAGAAGGTCAAGGACGAAGTGCTGGTACAGGGTACCGAGCAATTCGTGCTGCACTATAATTTCCCGCCTTTCTCGACGGGCGAGGCCAAAGCCGCCCGCGGCCTGAGCCGCCGCGAGATCGGTCATGGCCATCTGGCATGGCGCGCACTGAAGCCGATGGTTCCCGTCGGAGAGGAAAATCCTTATGCCGTGCGTGTGGTGTCGGATATTCTCGAGTCGAACGGCTCGTCGTCGATGGCGACGGTTTGTGCCGGTACGCTGGCGCTGATGGATGCCGGCGTGAAACTCAAGAAACCCGTTTCGGGTATCGCCATGGGTCTGATTTCGGATTCCGCTACCGGTCGTTGGGCGGTGCTTTCCGACATCCTGGGCGATGAGGACCACCTGGGCGACATGGACTTCAAGGTGACGGGTACCAAGGACGGTATCACGGCTACCCAGATGGATATCAAGGTAGACGGTTTGTCTTACGAGATCCTTGAGAATGCTTTGGCTCAAGCTAAAGAGGGTCGTATGCATATCTTGGGCAAGATATTGGAGGCTCAACCGGAAGCTCGTGAGGATTTGAAACCTCATGCACCTCGTATCGAGACGATGATTATCGGTAAGGAATTCATCGGTGCGGTAATCGGCCCGGGCGGTAAGATCATCCAAGGTATCCAAGAGAAAACGGGAGCTACGGTATCTATCGATGAGGTAGACGGCGTAGGAAAGATCGAGATCTCCGGCACGAATAAGGCTACGATCGACGCGGCTGTCAAGGCGATCAAGGCTATCGTCGCTGTTCCTGAGATCGGAGAGGTTTATGAAGGAAAGATTTCCTCTATCATGCCTTATGGTGCATTCGTTGAGTTCATGCCGGGTAAGGATGGTTTGCTTCACATTTCCGAGATCGATTGGAAACGTCTGGAGACCGTTGAGCAAGCCGGCTTGAAGGAAGGCGATACGGTTTCTGTCAAGTTGGTTGATATCGATCCGAAAACAGGCAAGTTCAAACTTTCCCGCAAGGTATTGCTTCCGAAACCGGAAGGTTACGAGGAACGTCCGCCAAGACCAGAAAGAGGTGAGCGTGGACCTCGCCAAGATCGTGGAGACCGTGGTCCTCGTCAGGATCGTGGTGATCGCGGACCTCGCAGGGAGTACAGAGACTAAGATAAGGTCTTATACATTATATATTATCCCGGGTAGATTAAACACTATCCGGGATTTTTTTATCAAATCATCTACCACACCTACAACTATAGCTATAATCAATTGGTCATAAGTTATTTATCGGGTGGTGGTAGATAAATAGCATCTACCACTATTGGCTCGTATCTACAACCATTTACTACTTTTCAATCACAAAACACCACCGTCCCCTACTCGCCAACCGTATTATTAGTCCTATCTTTTTCAAGAAGCGACCGAAGACGGAGACATTGCTTAGCCGGCAAGCTATCTATTTGGTCATGCTTCATATATCATCTAAAAAACTGATTAATTGACATTTATAGTTTTTCTTGGTATAAAACAAAAGTTTTCCGCTATGGAAACATTTGTTTCCTCATGAGGAAACCTTAGTTTTGTGCTTACGAAACTTTAGTTTTCCCTAGGAGAAACTATTTGTTCGCCTAAGGGAAACGCTTTTCTCATGCCGGAAAAGTCAGTACTACTTACTTATCCATGGGATATATACTGCAAGTGGCATAGAAGATATACTGCGTTGGCAAGGTAAGTACTACTGATAATTTAGGATCATGTTGCCAAACATGCCTTTTGAGGGATAACGCTTCTCTTATGCCTTACGGTACGTTCGTTGAGTTTATATCGGGCAAGGATGATCTGCTTCACATTTCCGAGATCGGCTGGAAGCGTCTGGAGACCGTGGTCCTCATCAAGATCGTAATGACTGCGGGCCTCGCAGGGAGTACAGAAACTAAGATAAGGTCTTATACATTAATATATAATCCCGGGTAGATTAAACGCTATCCGGGATTTTATTTTATAGGACGTTACCATCTCCTAAGAAGTTCTTATATCTCGTTCTCCCAACGAATTTAGTCTTTATACTCCGTCGAACGATGTATCAAATGACCTATTAAAACTTATAGGCTACACCTGCCGCCAAAGCAAATTGCTGGAAATCCTTCGTAAGCTGGTATTTCCCTTCGGCACTTACATAAAAAGACGAGGAAATCGGATATTCCACACCAGCTCCAATATTTCCCCCAAATTCATTAGTCATGAAATGAGTATAAGTGACTCCCAGCAAAGGATAAACCTGCCATGTGTTTTTTATCGGAAATAAATAATGTACATCCGCACTAACCACATAAGAGGTACTACTGGCAAAATAGCAATCGAAAGAAGGCGACAAACGAATATGATCCGTTGCGTTCCAATTGAACTCAGCACCTAAGCG
>OJOK01001132.1_pt1 | contig 12284 bp, 6 predicted proteins | sample 1598051 | NCBI WGS metagenome assembly OJOK01 (sample SAMN01915205, study PRJEB22387) | human gut metagenome | isolation source: stool | host: Homo sapiens | place: USA
TATGCCGACCGCCTTCCCGCGGGCCTCCTTCCCGCTCAGGCGCGCGGAGCGCTCTCCAAGGTGATGCGCCGCATGTTCGACGGCCGCGAGAACTTCAATTCCTCCGGTTTCCTGACCATCGGATTCGCCGGGCGTCAGCCCAACGTGGCCGACTGGTACACCAATAACGGCTCGCTATACATGACCTCCCTTGCCCTGCTCCCCCTGGGCCTCCCCGTCAGCCACCCCTTCTGGACCGACGCCCCCACTCCCACCACCTCCGAGCGCGCGTGGAGCGGTCATCCCTTCCCCAAGGACCACCTCTGGCGGTAAGCGGTTCTCCGCCTCCGGATAATTGACTGAAAAAATAAATGTCTGAACAACAATCAGCCGCCTGCAACTTCATTTTGAAGCTTGCAGGCGGCTGATGTTAAATGAAAATTGCAGCAGGAAAGCGATTGTAGTTATTCCCACTCGATGGTGGCTGGCGGTTTGGAGGAGATGTCGTAGCATACGCGGTTTACGCCGCGCACGTGGTTGATGATTTTGTTGCTCACGTCGGCCAGAAAATCGTAGGGAAGGTGGGCCCAGTCGGCTGTCATGGCGTCGGTCGACGTCACGGCGCGCAGCGCCACGGCCTGCTCATATGTGCGCTCGTCGCCCATTACGCCCACGCTCTGCACGGGCAGCAGGATAACTCCCGCCTGCCATACCTGGTCGTAAAGACCGCTGTCGCGCAGCCCCTGGATGAATATATGGTCGGCCTCCTGAAGTATGCGCACCTTCTCGGGCGTGATGTCGCCGAGAATGCGCACGGCCAGACCCGGGCCGGGGAAGGGGTGACGCTTGATCAGATGTTCGGGCATACCCAGCGCGCGGCCTACGGCACGTACCTCATCTTTAAACAGCAGGCGCAGCGGTTCGCAGAGCTTCAGGTTCATCTTTTCGGGGAGGCCGCCCACGTTGTGGTGGCTCTTGATTGTGGTACCCGTAATCGAAAGGCTCTCGATGCAGTCGGGATAGATTGTGCCCTGCGCCAGCCAGCGCACGTCGGAAATCTTGCGCGCCTCGCGGTCGAACACGTCGATAAATCCCTTGCCGATAATCTTGCGCTTGCGCTCCGGCTCCTTCACTCCGGCCAGCCAGCCGAAGAACTCCGCCGAAGCGTCGACGCCTACCACGTTGAGGCCCAGCCCCTCGTAGTCGCGGAGCACGTCGGCAAACTCGTTCTTGCGCAGCATCCCGTGGTCCACGAAGATGCAGGTCAGGCGGTCGCCGATAGCGCGGTTCAGCAGCACGGCGGCAACCGACGAATCCACCCCGCCGCTCAGGCCGAGCACCACCTTGTCGTCGCCAAGTTGCTCGCGCAGAGCCTTCACCGTCGAGTCGATAAACGACTCCGCGCTCCAGTCGCGGCGCGAATGGCAGATGTCGGTCACGAAATTCTCAAGCAACTGCATCCCGCAGAGCGAATGATAAACCTCCGGGTGGAACTGCACGCCCCACGTCTGCTCCCCCTCGATGCGGTAGGCAGCCACGCGCACCTTGTCGGTCGAGGCAATCACACGAAACGAATCGGGCACCGCCGTAATCGTGTCGCCGTGGCTCATCCATACCTGCGCCCCCGGCGCGATACCCTTCAGCAGAGGGTCAGCCTCGTCGACCTGCGCCAGCAGAGCGCGGCCATACTCGCGTGTGCCCGCAGGCTCCACCGAGCCGCCGCTGCTCCACGCCATGAACTGCGCCCCGTAGCAGATCCCGAGCACCGGAATCCGTCCGCGAATGCCGTCGAGCTCCGCGCGGAAAGCCTTCTCGTCGTAGACCGAAAACGGCGACCCGCTGAGAATCACACCTATCACCGACGGATCGTCGGCGGGAAACTTGTTGTAGGGAACGATTTCGCAATACGTATTGAGTTCGCGCACACGTCGGCCGATAAGCTGCGTAGTCTGCGAACCGAAATCGAGGATAATGATTTTCTCCTGCATGAAAGATGGTGGGAAAAAATTGAAATATCAGATTGAATTTTCGCTGCCGCAAAGTTAGCAAAATTTTCTCATTCTGCCATCGTTGGAATCTGTAGCCTTATAAACCTCATCGTATCAGTTAGCAGCAGGTTTTTATACCCCAAAAATTTTACTAAAAAATAAAAGTCTGATACTTATTATTTCACAAATAAGTTATAACTTTGCGATTGCTGAATGTTATGCAGAAGCCCTGATTGGGGTATGCGTGGCGGGATGCAAAGAGATAGAGCATTAGCTCTGTACATACATAAAAAGCGTTTACTGCGCTCTTTCTTGACTCATCGGAATCTGGTAAATTCAATCGTAGCCAAGAATGTGGCAAACAGTAGATGCCTGGTAGATATGTTTATTCCGGCGACGGCAGGCGCGCGAGCGTCTATCGTTGCGCTGTAATCATATTCTGCGTGAGGCTTCTGCAGGTTTGCTCGTTCAGCTACGATGGGCAATACCAGAGCCTCGATGAGTGGAACGAGCAAACGGTACGGCTCTCACGCTTTTTCTTTATAAACCAATCGCCAACGAGGAGCGCCCTGCGGCATTTAATAGATATGACATTCGCTAAAGGTCGCACTAATTGTGAAGCCGAGCGAGATATTATCGTGCAAGGCTATACAGATTTATTAAAGGTGCTTAAACAGGCAAAACTCCAAAAAGAAACCGGCATAAAGGCTGAGTTGTACGACATTATTTTCGATACAACTATTTCTGATGAAGAGCGACAGACACAAATGAGACCGTTCTATGATGTTTTGTCCGAACAGGAAGAAACGGATAGAAGAATCCGACGCTCAATCTTAATCGGCCTATTTTCGTTTTGGGAGCTTTCTTTAAAGGAAGTATGTGAGTATTATAAACTGGATGTTGCTGCGGCTAAAGAACCTAAACCCAAAAAGAAAAATAAATCGCAAAACAACGAGCCTCATTATGGCGAAAACGATTATCTAAAAGCGATATTTCACACCGAAAGTCCTGACAAAGTCGATGTTATAAGCTCTAAAATTAGGGAATTACGAAATTACATGACTCATGGAACGGCCGGAGCTACGAGGAAAGTTGCCATTGACACTCTGATATCCACACATCCTGAATTTTGTATATCAAAAGAGTGCGGGGATTATTCCATTACATCCTACGATGGTCTTGAACAGATTATGGACACTATTAAAGAAAGTCTGTTTTGCGCCGAAGCAACAGCTAAGCAATCAAAAGAACAATCAAATCAATGATAAGATTATGAAATATTTAATAACCATTACTCTGCTTGTGTGCATCAATATATTATGCCACGCACAAGCGACATCCCTGACGGTTGAAAACAAAATTGCAGGCACACTATCACAGCGTATCCTTTACGATGACAAGCTAACAGTAGAAAACCTTGTAATTACTGGCGTATTAAATGGCGATGATTGTAAGTTTATTCAAGAGTTAAACTCATCCTACAAGCTAACGGGGACATTAGATCTCTCCGATGTCCTTCTTACAGGTTATTACTCAAACTGTACTTTAAGCAATAACATAAATGTTAATGCGTTTAGGACTAAGAAAAGACTAAACAAACTGATTCTCCCTAAATCGGCTACGAAGTGGACTGAGTCGGTTTGGTTCTCTAGTACTGCTGGTACGAATCATTTAAATGTCGACTCGCTCATTATTCTCGACCCTAAATTCACTCAAATTGGCGGGATAGGCAATCCTTCATATCTTTATATTGAAGAAGGTGTCGAAACATTTTATATGAATAATAGTGAAAACGGTCCAAAATTTAATGGAAAGGTAGAATTCTTTTTGCCTTCGTCGCTAAAAGACATATATATAACGTCTTCGAGAGTTGGCACACCGGACTATATAACAATTCACGCGAATATGTCATCAATTCCGAGAGGATTTAGTAATAATTATGGAAATACTCCAAGCGATGAAGAACTGGCTTTCTTTTCTCATGGTGTAGCCTATGTCCCGGAAGGAACAAAGACAATTTATCAAACATCAATGTTTAAGAATCTGGAAATAATTGCTCCAGTAAGTGTGTCCAGTGTTTCATTAGATGAATTAGAGTTAAGAATGAATGTGGGAGACGTCCATAAATTATCTGCAACAGTTTATCCGACAGATGCCGATGATAAATCGATTGTATGGTTCTCCGCAGATGAATCGATTGCAAAGGTGTCTGAAGATGGTATAGTAACGGCAGTCGCTCCGGGCAACACGCAGATATTAGCTGTTTCACATTATAATCGCGAAATTAAGGATGCTTGTGAAGTAACTGTAATCCAGCCTGTAACAGGTATTGCTCTTGATAAGACCCAGGTAGAACTGATTGAAGAAGAATCAATGCAACTTCATGCTAATGTTTTGCCTGAAAACGCATCGAATAAGAGTGTCTTATGGACAAGTTCTGATATGAGCATAGCTATGATATCGCAGGACGGAATGTTGTATGCCATCAAACCTGGCAAAGCGACTATAATGGCAACTGCTGTAGATGGAGGCTTCTCAGCATTATGCAGAGTCGTTGTCATGGAAAATTCTGGTATTGAATCAGTAATTGCTGACAAGACCTCCAATGTGAAAGTTTATAACATTAATGGATACCTGATTTACGAAGGTCGGTATTCTGACGCAAAACTCACTCCTGGATTCTATATCCTTAAATCTGATGGAAAGAGTTATAAACTAAGGATTGAATAAATAGCTTATTTTCCCGTATCCATATTAAGCCCCAGTCAAGGTATAACATCTTAGACTGGGGCTCTTGCTTAATATTTGAAGCTTATAAAAATGAAAGGAAGGATATTAGAGTGGGTATATAAAGTGCTAAACCTATCGGAGGCTCGTATAGTCAATGTTGTGGTTGTGAATCTTCAAATCAGAAATTCTTCAAAAAAAATTATTTACATCAAATTTATTCTCAGCTCATTCCCGCGTTAACAAGTGTTAAGCGGATTTTTTGGACACGTAACTGCCCAAATCGGTTGTAACTTTGCATCGCAATCATTTCCACCATCCCCAAATAAAAATTATGAATCCACGGAGAGGTTAACCGCTTCCGGCGAGCATCGCCGGAAATCCCCTCGCCTCCCTCCTTGCGTCGACTTAGGAGGTGCGAATTATTTCGCACCTCACGCGCTCGGCTTTAGCCGCCCCTTCTTCCCCTGTTCCACCTCTCTCATACATCCCCTCAATTGACCGACCGCGGGCTGTTGCCAGGTCCCTATCGGTCAATGGCGCAACCCATCCGGACCGCCCTCGGAATCCCCCGTAGCGCATGGCGATGCCTCCTCGTTAGCCCCATAATGGCTGTCGCCGGCATAGGAGGTGCGAATTATTTCGCACCTCACGCGTTCGCGCAGCGCTAATGGTATTATCAATACTCAGGAAGCGTTCATGGTCTACGCCGAATGCGTAAGGTGCGAAATGATTCGAACCTCCTAAGCCTCGCCTCCCCTCGGCTGTCCGTGTGTCGCTACCACAACATCGCCTCTCCGAGGCTCCGTTGTTGTGCGTATTCCTCCTATCCCCACGCTCGGCTAACGCCTTCGCGTGGGGTTGGACACGACCACGGCCCTCCGGGCCTCCGCTGCTGCCATCCTCAGTACTGTGCTGAGGGCGGAAGCCTGAAGGTCCTTAAGCCGTAGGCTTTCTCCCCCCGAAAGCCTCCATAAGGTAGTTCTGTGAGCGAGCTTCAGCTCGCCGTTTCCGTCCGGATGGCAGGCGCCCTGAGAAAAGCAGGTGAGGCGGTCGCAGAGCTGCGGCGTCTCGGAGCGGCAGTGTCTGAGCGCAGCGAGTTCTGCCGCTCAGCCACAGCGCGGCCGACCTCGCCGTGGAGCTTTTCTCCGCGCCCCTTGGCCTTTTGGTTCTTTTCAGCCCGTGAAAAGAACAGACGCCCTGCTATGGAAGCATGTCCAGGATCCATGCTCCGTAGCGGGGCGTCGTGTTTTATTATTCTTTACCATCGCCGTATAGGCGGCTTTAATGCCAAATTTTTTATGAGAGCGGAGTGTTTTAACTTTTGGGATTATGGCGGTTTACGCAAAAGTATCTATCTTTGCGGCAGAAACGGAAAGAGTTCTGTTTCAATTTTACATATTAGAAAAGCGTTTTAGCTGATTCTCAATCGAAATTCGCCAAATTTTTCATCTCAAGAATCAAGCAGTCAAAACGCTCATGCGTGCTTATATCCACCCCTGCACGAGGGGTCGACATATCGGCATGGCGTGAGGGGTGGACTGTCTATTTGGGATGGGCGTTTGGCGATGCCTCGATTGAGTAGTCAGTAAACATTGTCCTCACGCTTTTTTGTGCTTTGACCGAAGCATTTATCAATCCCTTAATTTAATATTGACCCGATTCGAGGGGGACACGCAAAGGGTTCTTAACCAATCTCATAATTATCATGTTGAGACCAATCAAACCACCCGTCAAACCTTTGCGCATCCCCCTGGCAGCCACCCTGCTGCTCTGCTGCGCGGCGCTCGGCGTCGTGGAGGCGAAGTCGGCCGACCGCCGAAGCGCACCACTCCCGGGCCTCGACCAAGGGATTACGGTACCCACCCACATCCGCGACGCCGTTCCGTCGGATTGTCCGAATCTCCTTTACTGCAAGTCGTGCGACGAAGAGCACTTCCTCGAAGGATGGACCGGCACCTATACCGTATATAAAAACACTAAAGGAGAGTTCCGTGGATTCGATATCGAGCAGGCGACATCGCCCGCACTGGATTTTTCGGGCGCCGTAAGACCGGTAATGTGTATCGAGAATATCAGCGGAACCTTCAGTATTTCCACCGACGGCAATAATTTCGTGAAATGCCTATCGAGAGGGAAATATATTGAAATTCCTCCGACTACAAAATATATCCGGATCACAAACGGGAGGCTCAACTCCTTATTATTTATAATCGACGCAGCCAAAGAGGGGCCGGAATATCCCACGGATTTGGGTAAAAATTATATCACTGCCTACTATCTTGATGGTGAAATACATGACTATTCATATCAGTATACGCATCCGGAATGTCAGAAAGTATACTTCTATGCTATTAATTCGGAAGTTTTCAGCAATGGGACCGCACGCATCAGTTATAGCGGCAATGATATTTATGTAATAGCCAAGACGGAGAATGAATTCATACGCGTACCGGCGACTACATACTGTAGTGACTACAAGCGCAACTACCATTTCATCCCTGTCGGAACTAAAGCCGTGTATGCCTTTGCAAACGACCCGACACAAGACTGCTATATAGTCTACAATTTTTTAACTGACGACGCCAAAGCCTTCCACACAGCAACCCTGGAAACGCCGACAAGTCCGCTTAAGAAGGCTGCGTGGTACGACATCAACGGCGACGGCATCCTCGATTTCGTAGGCAACGGCGTATACATCTGGACCGGTAACGGCTACAACGGTTTCAAGTTCGGAGAAAAGACCATCTACGGAAACCTCGTGAACGTTGGCGGTGACAACGGAATTTTATGGTACAGCAACTATGTGCGCCATATCGATACCGCCAATTTCTCGGCTCCCATTCTGGACGGCGACGAAGCCGACACAAAACATGTTTATTATCCCGCCGACGTGAACAACGACGGCCGCTACGACCTTATGCGCCTCAGCGGCGGTGACGAGGTGGCTGACCCGAAGCGGTTTGTATCGCTGAGCCCCGACGGTAAGAGCCTGACGGTGAAATACGACGTGATGCCGGTTTCGGAATATCTCAATATGCCCATTCAGGGCTCCACGGGAGATATCCAGAGCGCACTGGCCTCCATGTCGGGCATGGGCATCTATAGTCCGCCCGTCTACGAAAAATCCAAGGGCGTGAAATTCGAGTCGCACGACATCAACAACGACGGTATGCCCGACATTGTGGACTACGTTCACGGCAAAATCTACTACAATATCGGTGAAAACCGATATGCAACGACCGATTTCGGCGGTCAGATGATAGTGCGCGACCTCAACGGTGACGGCATCGAGGACTTCATCATCGCCGACGATGCCTCGGAAACCATTACCTCTCACATCCAGATTCCCGAAGGCGGTATTACCGAGAAGACTCTCCTTTCCGGCTACTACATCGCAGGCGACATCTATAGCGCCGATTTCAATGCCGACGGCCTGGTGGATGTCCTTATCCCGATAAAAACCGAAAGCTATAATGACTATTGCACATTCGTGCTTATTCTTGAGAACAAAGGCAACGGATCTTTCAAGCGTCATGAATGTCCGCTGACCGAAAAATGCAACGTGTTCGATATGCGCGACCTCGACAACGACGGTGTCTACGAGCTGTGGCTCACCCCTCAATCATCCAAATCTACGGTTCAGCAATTCCCGATCAGTAACTTCAAGCTTGCGGCCACTCCGACTTCTTACGAAAGCAGTAATGGGATTAGTGTCGAAACATCAGGAACAGTGCCGGCCATCTACCCCGATGTAACCGACCCCTCTCGTAATATGCTCTATTTCGAATACCGCGGAATCGTTTTCGAGCCGGCGGCCAATACGGTGCCCAAAGCGCCGGCGCGCCCAGACATCTTCTACGAGCCTTCCACGGGGATGATAAAAGTGTCCTGGCAGCCTACCACCGACAAGGAGACTCCGGCGGCCGATCTGACTTATTCGCTCCGCATCGGCACAGCTCCCGACCTCGACGATATCGTGACCGCCGACGCTCTGCCCGATGGACGCCGGCGCAATATCACGGGCGGCAACATGAGCTACAGTCTGCAACGCAAGTTCGACACCCGCTCGTGGCCCGACGGCAAAATCTATATCTCCGTCCAGGCTGTCGACGGTGCAAACGGCGGCTCGCCGTTTAGCGAGTACGCCGTTCTCGAAAAGCGTGAGCCCACCTCAGGCTTCCTCCTCTCCTACGAGAAACCGTTTGCCGTGAACGACGTCTGCACCGCCACGCTTTCCATAATGCCCAAAGAGGGTTATACATATCAGTGGGACTTTGACGGTGCACGCATCATCAGCGCTGACGAGAGCTCCCAGACATATGAAATCGCTTACGATACCGGCGGCGAAAAGACCATTTCGCTTACTGTAACCGCCAACGGCTACACATCTCCTACCGTCTCGCAGACGCTCGACGTCCATCCCGGCAATGTAAAGCAGCATGAGCTAATATCTGATGGCTACAGTGCAACTCCAGATTGGGCCGCTGACATTGACGAGGATGGCGAATACGAACTGTATCGATCTAATTTCCTGGAATCTTCAAAGCCGGGAGAGTATACTTCGATTCAGCGGCTGTTTAACAACCACTCCTCTATCAGGACTTTCTCTAATGGTGTCCACGCCGACATAAACGGCGACGGACATGTAGATATCTACAATCCCGGAGGCACTGGAGCAATCAACATGGAGGACAAGGACATGGAGATTGTAACTGATCTGTTCAAACTCCCTTCGTATGACTATGAGTACTTCATGGACCTGGACAATGACGGGAAACTCGATTTTGTGAATCGGCTGCACCCCTCCGAGATGTATTTCAATGCCGACTACAAGGGCTTCGAGAAATATTCACCTTTTACCGGCAACGAGTACAATTGGGCTGCTTACTGGTTGGATTTCAACGGCGACGGACTGATTGATTTCGCCACGACATCCTACGATGCCAACAATAAGCTGTCGCTAAATATTTATGAAAACCAGGGCGACTACACATTCGAGAAAAGGACTCTGGAAACAAACTGTTCCGATTTTAGGCTTATCGCCATCCGCGACTTCGACAACAACGGAACGCTCGACCTGCTCGGGTCACGAACCATAGCCCGCGACAGATATACCCTCTCTATAATCTGGGACAATGGGAAAGGTGACGAGACTCCCTTTACCGGAAAGATGGGCGACATCGATTCGTTTACAGTAGTCATGGACTATGAACTTGATAACGGCCGTTTATGCTATACGCATGATTTTGACAACAACGGCTATATCGACTTCTATGCCATTGCACCCAAAGATGTTCAGACTGAGCGCGGAATCTGGGGCTACATGATTTATCAGTTACCGGGTCATAAGTTCGAAATAAAGAAGTACGACCACGATGCGAACGATTATGGATTCGGGCTTGAGCAGGCAGTAGGTGCCAATTCCGAACTGTTTCTCGCAAACGACGGCCACAGGCATCTTACAGATATCGAGGTAACTATCGATACTCCCAACTCGCGCCCGGATGCACCGAAGAATCTGCGCCACTCGCAGAATACGAGGGCCGTGGTGCTCGAATGGGATCCCTCTGTCGACAAGGAGACGCCTGCGGCCGCCATGCGCTACAACGTGAGCATCAAGCGAAAGGGCGTTGAAGGCGAAGGTGCATATCTCTTCTCGCCATGCAACGGCGGAAAGAACGGAGTGCCCGTGCCGACCCACAAGCCTCTGCTCGGCTCCTCCCGTCTTACGATACCGATATTCAACATTCCCGCAGGAACGTATGAGGTGCAGGTGCAGGGTGTTGACCTGATGCACGAGGCATCGGATTTCTCCGAAGTATATGAGATGACCGTCGACGAAGAGTGCAACCTCGATATCCCCGCAAGTGGTGTTGTCGGCTATCCTGTGAAAGTCGGCATATATGCTTCGATTGCAACCGACCCCGACTGGGACGGCGGCGAGGCTAAATCGTCCGGCTCCGGACGCTACAACGTCGTTTGGCACACACCGGGCAGAAAGTGCGTCACCATCGGCGACAAGACTGTCTACATCCAGATTAACCCCGCTCCCGACCCCACATTCACCCTTCCTGAGGTATGCCACCGCGGCGACCGCGTGAAAATCTCGGCTCCCGACACCGGCAAAGGCAAGTGGGAAATCCATCTGGCCAACAAGCCTTACGACTGGGAACCGCTCTCCGACACCGACGACTCGCGTTTCGCTACGCTTGAAATCATCGACGACGATAACGCAGTGCTGACCTTCCGGGTTACAAACCGCTACGACATCCGCCACACGCTTTCGGAGGGGATCGCCACGGAAGAGCATACGGAGACCGTAGAGGTAGTATGGAACAACACTCCGACAATCTCGCTTGTCGACATCCACGAAACCACCGGGAAGCACCGCATCCGCTGACAGGCTCCGTCGGCCACCGACACGGACATCACCGGTCTGAACCTCTACAAGGAGACATCGGTGGCAGGGAAATACGTCCTGCTGGAGCAGCTTGCGCCGAACGTGACATCCTACACCGACCTCACCTCGACGCCCGACGCGAAGGCTTCGCGCTACATGATGACATATGAGCTCACCTACGGCGAATCCGACCGCAGCGCCGCCCACACGCCTATCCACGTGATGATCAACCGTGGTATCGGTGATTCCTGGAATCTAATCTGGACGCGCTACGAGGGTGTCACAGTTGACTCCTACCGGATTTTGCGCGGCAACTCCCCCGAATCGCTCGCGATGATCGATGAGGTTTCGGGCAACATGACTTCGTTCTGCGACGTTAATCCTCCCGCCGGACCGCTTTTCTACGCTGTGGAAATCATAAATCCGGCAAGTGCCGCCGCTCCACAGAAGGCCGCTTCGCGCGCCACAGCGACGGGCACCTACTCCCGAAGCAACGTAGTGGTGGCCACAGGCGATGCATCGGTCAACCTTGTAGAACGCATCGAGGTATTCTCCGTCAACGGCGAGAACACCATCGACTACTCGCAGACTCCGACGCTTGATCTCCAGGCACGCATCTATCCGTACAATGCTACCTTGACGTCGCCCAACTGGATTATAGTCTCCGGCGATGCCATAGCTACCGTCGACGCCCGCGGCCGCGTTACGGCCACCGGACGTGGCAATGGCCAGGTTACCGTCCGCGCATGTGCCATCGACGGCTCAGGCGCTTCGGGTGAATTCATCGTCACCGTAAAAGGCGTGGTTTCGGGCATCGAATCCGTGGATGCCGCTTCGGCCGGACGTCTCACTGTGAATCCGCCGGTTGCCCAGACCGAAATCCATGTAGCCGGGCTCCCCGGCGGCGAACAGGGCCGCACGCAGCTATATATCTTCGGAGTAAACGGCGTGATTGCGCATGAAGCGACCCTCTCGGGCCGTGAAGCCACAATAAACGTCAGCACGCTCACCGACGGCGTCTACATCATCAAGGCCGTAGGCGAAAACAGCACAGCCGATGCCCGCTTCATCAAGCACTGATTTACACCTGCTATCTTAATCCAATATCCTCCTTCGCCCGATGGCGAAGGAGGATATTATTGTTTTTTAGGGATTATTGGAAGGAATTGGAGAGCGGGAAGCGGGCG
>OJOK01001134.1_pt1 | contig 12265 bp, 9 predicted proteins | sample 1598051 | NCBI WGS metagenome assembly OJOK01 (sample SAMN01915205, study PRJEB22387) | human gut metagenome | isolation source: stool | host: Homo sapiens | place: USA
AGGTTGCCTTGGTGGACATCGGTACGGTAGACATAGCTATTGAAGTTGCAGCCGGACAGCGCGATCAAACCGACGGCAAGAGGAGCGGTGATAAGAAGTGTGCGCAAGGACATGAGAAAAACAGTCGAGAAAACGCCTCGAAATTCGTAAATTGAAAACTTCCCGTTATGATAGCGAGTATCGGATTGAAATGAGCCTCTTGAGGATAGCCAATGAGCGTAAATAATGAACATGAGATGCTTGAGCCCGAACAGGAACTCAAAAATGTGGGGCTTAAAGCAACCGCGCCGCGCATGCGCATTCTGGAGCTTTTCCAAAAAGCTCAGGAAGCTGGAGCTGTGCGACACTTGACTGCAGAAGACATCTACAAGCAGCTAGTTGCAGAGAACATCGAGGTGGGGCTCGCTACCGTCTATCGCGTTCTTACCCAGTTTGAAGCGGCGGGTCTCATCGTTCGTCACTATTTCGGCAATGACCGCGCCAGCTATGAAATGGACGACGGCGCACATCACGATCACATTGTTTGCACGCGCTGCGGCCGCGTAGAAGAGTTTGTTGATAAAGAAATCGAAAAACGCCAGAAACAGATCGCCGTGCGTCTTGGTTTTGAACTCGAAGGACACTCGCTGTCCCTGTACGGCGTTTGTGAGGACTGCCGCAAGAAAGAGAAGGCGCGTCGTAAATAGGGCGCTCTTTACGAATCTAAAATAGATAACCGGACTGGAGCTTGGTGACTCGAGTCCGGTTCTTTTTATGGCCGCAGGGGTGAGCGAGTTACTCTTCCACCAACACAGGGCTCACGCCGACGCTGTGGAAGCCTGCATCAACGTAGGCCACATTGCCCGTGATACCGCTTGCCAAATCCGAGAGCAGGAAGGCGGCGGTATTGCCGACTTCATCAATCGTGACCGTACGGCGCAACGGAGCGGAGTGTTCCATGTAGGTCAGAATCTTCGAGAAGTTCTGGATGCCGGATGCTGCCAGCGTCTTGATCGGGCCGGAGCTGATGGCATTGGCGCGGATGCCCTTGGGGCCGAGGCTGCCGGCCAGATAACGAGTGGAGGCTTCTAGAGCGGCTTTGCAGACGCCCATGGTGTTGTAGTTGGGAACGGTGCGTTCACTGCCGATGTAGGTGAGAGCCAAGATGGAGGCGGCACGACCTTCCATCAGCGGCAAAGCCGCCTTGGCAAGCACCGGGTAGGACAGCGCGGAAATTTCCATGGCTGTGCGGAAGGATTCGCGGCCGACGCCGTCGAGGTAGTCGCCTGCAATGCATTCACGCGGAGCGAACCCGATGGAATGCACAAAGCCGTCCAGACCGCCCCAACGTTCCTTCAGTTCACCCATCACATTGGCGATCTGATCATCTTTGGTGACATCCATTTCAAGGCAGATGTCGCTGCCGAATTCTTTGGCAAATTCAACGATACGGTCGTGGAAGCGTTCGCCGACGTAGGTAAAGGCGAGCTCGGCTCCTTCGCGGTGGCAGGCGCGGGCAATGCCGTAGGCGATCGAACGGTTAGATAACACGCCCGTGATCAAAAGTTTCTTGCCTTGCAGAAATCCCATGATTTATTCCTCGGTAAGGATTTTTGTTTTTAGCGAATCTTCAACCGTTGTCCGATTGAGATTCGAGTTGTTCTCAAATTGTTGATGATACGGATTTTAGAGATACTGGTACTGTACTTTTTTGCAATTGAAAAAAGTGTCTCTCCGCGTCTGACAACGTGTACGTTCTTTCCTGGCGGCGGCTGCGTATTTGCACGCGGCGGAATTACAAGCACGAGGCGCTGCCCGATGCGCAGTCGGGAGCTGCGCAAATTGTTTGTGCGACGAATCGAGCGCTGTGTGATGCCGTATTTCTTGGCGATGGTGTAGATGGAGTCGCCCCGGCGCACGCGGTAAACCACGCGACGTACTTCCGGTGCCGATAACTTGAGCCCGGCGTTGAGTTCTTCTTGTGCGATTGCCGGCGCAAGTTGCCCGTTGGCGTCAACCAGCAAGGCGGAACCAGCGAGCACTTTGCGGCCTTTCGGAATGCGGTTGACGCGTCGAAGCTCTTCTTCGGTCATGCCCGATTTCAATGCAACGTCTGCAAGTGTTTCGCCTTCTTTAAGGTGGTAGAGCACCCAACTTGAGAGGGGCTTGCCGGTGTTGACCCAACTCGCGAGGTTGTCCATGAAGACTTCCAGATTTTCCATCGGAAGCAACATGACGGAGTTGTGGCTGGCAACGATCACGGGCAGATTGAAGCCGGGATTGAGCATCCGAAACTCGTTGGGATCCATTTCAGCAAGCTCTGCGGCCGTCTTCATGTCAATGTCACGGCTCTTCGTGACTCGGACAAAATAAGGAGCGTTTTCAATTTCAGGCAGATTGATGCCGTACTTTTCTGGGTCGGCAACGATTTGACGGATTGCTTCCAGTCTTGGCACGTAGTAGGCCGTTTCGCGAGGCATGCGCAGATGAGCGTAATCAGCTTTTCGACCGCGCGCTTTAGCTCTGCGGATGGCACGAGAAACACTGCCTTCGCCCCAGTTGTAGGCAGCAAGTGCTAGTTGCCAGTCTCCGAACTGTTGATAGAGCTTTTCGAGGTAGTCCAATGCTGCACGCGTACTCTGAAGCACGTCCCTACGCTCGTCCTTCCAGAAATTCTGCTGAAGCGAATAGATGTTGCCGGTCTGAGGCATGAATTGCCAGAGGCCGGAAGCTTTGGCGTGAGAGAGTGCTTCGGGTTGGAATGCACTTTCTACGAACGGCAAGAGCGCAAGCTCGGTGGGCAATCCTCTTTGCTCAATCTCGTCGACGATGTGATAGAGATATTTGCCGGCACGCTCAAAAACACGCTCAATGTGACGCGGATTACGACTGTAGCTTCTCAACGATGTTTTTACGCGGCTGTTCTTGAGTTCCGGCATAGCGTATCCGCGGCGGATACGATCCCAGATGTCAACAGGAGGAGATACTTCAGCTTCCGTAGCAGGTAAATCATCGGCTTGCCGTGCTTCCGCAGCCGCAGGCGTTTCTGCGCACGCCACGGAGCCGGCAAAGCAAATGCCGGTTACGAAGCAAACCAAAAAATTGCGCAAAGACACCATGAATGCAAGAGAAAAAGGTAGAGTGAGTCGGGAAGCTCGCGAAAGTGCAAAATTGTAGCCTGAAAAGCGTGCATTTCCGTTTGTGTGCTATGCACGGCACGGGCATAATTCTACGTTCTATTTTCCATTTTCAATCAAAGATCAGGACAAATGGCTCAATACGTCATGACCATGAATCGCGTGGCCAAGGTGGTTCCGCCCAAGCGATTCATCCTCAAAGATATTTCTTTGTCGTTTTTCCCGGGGGCCAAGATCGGCGTTCTGGGGCTCAATGGTGCCGGTAAATCGACGCTGTTGAAGATTATGGCCGGTGTTGATAAAGACATCGATGGCGAAATTACGTGGCAGAACGATCTCAAGATCGGTTATTTGCCGCAGGAACCGCAGCTCGATCCTGAAGCAACGGTTCGTCAGGCCGTAGAAGAAGGCATGGGCGAAGTGATGCAGGCTCAGGCCAAGCTTGATGCTGTGTACGCAGCTTATGCCGAACCGGATGCTGACTTTGATGCGTTGGCAGCCGAACAGGCTCGTTTGGAAGCCATCATTGCCGCCGCAGGTACGGATGCTTCGACGCAGATGGAAATTGCAGCGGATGCTCTTCGCCTGCCGCCTTGGGAAGCCAAAATTGGGCATCTGTCCGGCGGTGAAAAACGCCGTGTGGCTCTGTGCCGTCTGTTGCTGTCTCGTCCGGACATGCTGTTGTTGGACGAACCGACCAACCATTTGGACGCTGAAAGCGTCGAGTGGTTGGAGCAGTTCCTGCATCGTTTCCCGGGAACGGTTGTTGCCGTTACCCACGATCGCTACTTTCTTGACAATGCTGCCGAATGGATTCTCGAACTTGACCGTGGCGAAGGCATCCCCTGGAAGGGCAACTATTCCTCGTGGCTTGACCAGAAGGAAAAGCGTCTGGAGCAGGAAAAGCGCCAGCAGGAATCCCGCGCCAAGGCCATCAAACATGAATTGGAATGGGTGCGTCAGAATCCCAAGGGGCGTCAGGCAAAGGCCAAGGCTCGCCTGAATCGTTTCGAAGAGTTGTCGAGCTACGAATACCAGAGTCGCAACGAAACCAATGAAATCTTTATTCCGGTGGCAGATCGCCTCGGCAATAAGGTTATTGAATTCCACAATGTCAGCAAGGGGTTCGGCGATCGCCTGTTGATCGATGATTTGTCATTTACGATTCCTCCCGGAGCCATCGTAGGTGTCATTGGTCCCAACGGTGCCGGTAAGTCGACGCTCTTTAAGATGATTACAGGAAAGGAACAGCCGGACTCCGGTTCGATTGTTCTTGGTGACACGGTCAAGATCGCCGCCGTGGACCAGACGCGTGAAGGATTACCCAACGATAAGACTGTGTTTGAGGCGATTTCGGGCGGTCTCGATATTCTGCAGGTCGGCAAGTTTGAAATGAGCTCGCGTGCCTATCTCGGTCGCTTTAACTTCAAGGGCGGCGATCAGCAGAAGACCGTGGGTGTGCTTTCTGGCGGCGAGCGCGGCCGTCTGCATCTGGCTGCAACTTTATTGAGGGGCGGCAACGTTCTGTTGCTTGACGAACCCTCGAATGACTTGGACGTTGAGACCCTGCGAGCTTTGGAAGAAGCGTTGTTGGAATTTGCTGGTTGCGCGTTGGTGACCTCGCACGACCGTTGGTTCCTTGACAGAATTGCCACGCATATCCTGGCGTTTGAAGGCGACAGTAAGGTCGTGTTCTTTGACGGCAACTACAACGAATACGAAGCCGACAAGAGAAAGCGCCTAGGTGAAGAAGCGGCGCGTCCGCACCGTATTCGCTTCAAACCTCTCAAGCATTAAGTCATGTTCTGTCCTCCGGCGCATTTCTATACGGGAATGCGCCGGACTGTCCTCGTGCACAAGCCATGTCTGCCAATTTCGTTCATCTGCGTTTTCACTCCGAATATTCCATCCAAGACGGCATAGTGCGTCTCGACCCCATCCTTGAAGAAGTGATGCGGCAGGGAGGTGTTGCACTGGGTATCACTGACTCGATGAACCTGTTCGGAGCCCTGCGTTTCTATTCGCATGCGATAGCTGACGGCATCAAACCCATCGTCGGGTGTGATTTATGGATCACAAATGCGGTGCATGGTAAACGAGACAATCCGTATCGCCTGACGGTCTATTGCCAAAATCATGAGGGTTATCTGTCGCTTTGCGAGCTTCTATCCCGAGGCTGGATGGAGAACCAGTATCTGGGGCGCGGTGAAGTCAGACTCGAGTGGTTAACTCTTGAAAATTGCAAGGGGCTCATCTGTCTGTCCGGTGGCCCGCAAGGGGTGATTGAGCAGCATTTGCTCGAGGATAATAAGGGTGAGGCTCAGGTGGCTCTTGAACAGTTGCGGGCGGCCTTTCCTGGGCGTTTTTATCTAGAAGTGCAACGAGCCGGTCGAAAAAACGATGAAGCGATAGTGGCGCATATTGCCGAGTTGGCTGTTGAGACGGGATTGCCCATGGTGGCAACACACCCGGTGCAGTTCCTGTATCGAGAAGATTTCAATGCTCATGAAGTGCGCTGCTGCATTGCCGGTGGATACGTGTTGGCGGATCCTCATCGTCCGAAGCTTTATACGGAAGAGCAGTATCTGAAGACCGAAGAGGAGATGAGGGCGCTCTTTGCGGACATTCCTCAGGCTATTGACAACACGGTAGTGATTGCTCAACGCTGCAATCTGGACGGAGTTTTGCAAAAGCCTCAGCTGCCGTTGTTCCCGACCCCGGAAGGCGTGTCGCTCGACGAATATATGGTGCAGCTCTCGCATGAGGGCTTGGAGCGCCGTCTTGAGTTTTTATATCCGGACAAGGCGGAGCGAGATGCTCGCCGCCCGGAATACATCGAACGATTGGACTACGAGCTCAAGACAATCTCGTCCATGAAGTTTCCCGGCTACTTCCTCATCGTGCAGGACTTTATCAATTGGTCCAAACGAAACGGTGTAGCAGTGGGGCCAGGTCGCGGGTCCGGTGCAGGTTCTCTTGTGGCCTATGCGTTGGGCATTACGGATTTGGATCCGTTGCACTACGGATTGCTGTTCGAACGCTTCCTGAATCCGGAACGCGTTTCGATGCCTGACTTTGACGTCGACTTTTGTCAGCACAACCGTGATCGCACCATTGAATACGTGAAGCGTACCTATGGTGTGGATGCAGTGAGCCAGATCGTCACGTTCGGTGCCATGGGCGCAAAGGCCGTGGTTCGAGACGTCGGCCGTGTGCTCAATATGAATTACAAAAAGGTTGACGAACTGGCCAAATTGATCCCTCAAAAGCCGGGCCTTGATGTGACGCTCGCAAAAGCAGCCGAGATGGAACCTGCGTTTAAGGAAATGGCCGAGAGGGAGGATTATGTCGAGTTGATGAGCTACGCTCAAAAACTCGAGGGCTTGACTCGCAACTTGGGTATGCACGCGGGTGGCGTTTTGATTGCACCGAGCAAACTGACGGATTTCTGCCCGCTCTATAACGCCGACGGCAAGCCCGAAAATACGGTCAGTCAGTTTGATAAAAAAGACATCGAAAATGTAGGCCTTGTGAAGTTCGACTTCCTGGGTTTGACAACACTGACGATTCTGACGAAGGCTGCAGAGTACATTGATCGACTCAATCCTGGTACCAAGTTTGACCTGTCGCGAATCCCGACCGACGACAAGAAAACGCTGGAGCTCTTCCGACAGGGAAATACTGGAGCAGTGTTCCAGTTTGAATCGGACGGCATGCGTGAACAGTTGCGGCAAGCAAAGCCTGACTGTCTGGAAGATCTTGTCGCCCTGAACGCACTTTATCGTCCCGGTCCGATGGATCAGATTCCGCACTTTATTGACCGTAAATTCGGGCGAGAAAAAGTGGAGTATCTCGATCCCCGTATGGAGCCCATTCTTCGCGAAACCTACGGCATCATGGTCTATCAGGAACAGGTGATGCTGGTTGCACGAGCTATCGGGGGCTATTCGCTGGGCGGCGCCGACCTTTTGCGTCGTGCCATGGGTAAGAAAAATGTCGAAGAAATGAAGCGGCAGCGTGCCGTCTTCATTCAAGGTGCGGCAGAACGCGGCGTCACCGCAGAAACGGCAACCGAAATCTTCGACTTGATGGAGAAATTCGCGGGTTACGGCTTTAACAAGTCGCATGCAGCCGCATACTCGTACGTTGCTTGGCAGACGGCATACCTAAAGGTGTACCACACGGCATGCTTTATTGCGGGCAACATGTGTCTGGTGATGAACCAGGGCGAAAAGATGCGAGAGTTGGTGGAAGACGCCCGTGAAATGGGTGTGACCGTTCTTCAGCCGGACATCAATATCAGTGAATGGTTCTTTATGGTTCCCGATGAAAAGACCGTTCGTTTTGGTCTGGGGGCTATTAAGGGGGTTGGACAGAATATTGTCGAAGATTTGCTACACGAACGACTGTTGAACGGTCCGTTCTTGGATATTTTCGATGTAGCGGCTCGAGTGCATTCCATGAACCGAAAGGTCCTGGAACAACTCATCAAGGCGGGAGCTTTCGACTCGTTGGACCAGGATCGAGGAAAGCTCTTTGGCAATGTTGAAAATGCCATTCAGGCTGGGCAGGCTGTGGCAGCATCAATTGGACAGGCGAGCCTCTTTGCTGATGAAAACGGTGAAGACGAACGTATCGTCAATTGGAAAAAGGCTGATCGCTGGGACGATCGTACGCTCTATACGCTTGAGCGAGACGCTTTCGGCTTCTGTCTGACGGGCGATATGTTCGATTCCTACCGAGTGGAAGCGCGTAACTTTGCCATTCCGTTTAAGGATGTCAGAGATAGCCGCGAACAACAGACTATCGCCGGCATTGTGCAGAGTGTGCGAACCATTGCAGGTAAGCGAGGTACTTTTGCCGTTGTGGCGCTAAGCGATGGGCAAACCACAATGGATGTCCTCGTGTTCGCAAAAGCATACGAAAATTACAAGGACATGCTCAAGCCTGACGAGATGCTCATTTTTACAGGCAAAGGACGCAAGGATGAGCGCAGCGGGGGCATGTCTTTCGTTTGTGACAAAGTAATCACAATTGAAGAGATGCGAGTACAAAAGGGCGCTACGCTCATGCTTGAGATTGCTGAAGACCAGGACCTGAGTACCATTCGTGATGTATTGCAAACAGGCCTGGGTAACAACCACCGAGGCGTTCCTTGTGAAATTTCAATACAAAGTAATGGCGTGAAGGCGGAAGTTTTTCTTAAGAATAACTACGCGCCAACCGATCATTTGCTAAATCAACTGAAAAATTCAGAAAGTGTGGTCTCAGCAAAATATATGTACTAAAACAAGTTCATATTTTGTTGTGAACTTTGGGCAGAAGATACTTTCGTTAATAGAGATAACAAAGTTTCAACTTGATTTTTTATGGAAAAATCATAGGTAAGGTCAGCTTTACTAGTTCGGTGGGAAGGGGTAGGGAGTTTTGATAGAATAGCTCGCAATTCTTGGGGATTGTCCGGAGAAAAAGTCTGACAAACGTCATTGGAAATAACTTCAGTAGAGCCAATATTCTGAGCCAAAATAACAGGAGTACCACAGAGAATACTTTCTACCCCAACAAGACCAAATGGCTCATAATAAGAAGCTAGAACGGTGTAATCAGCAGCGTTATACGCTTTCTCCATATCGGTTTGATATCCAATATCAACAACCGATGAATTGCAGTTTTGTGGAGGTTTACCTGTAATAGCAAGTTCAATATTTTCCAGACCTTCCATACACTTGAGGATCAGAGAAAGCCCCTTCCGCTCGTGACCAGAGGCGGAAGGAAAGAGCAAAACGGTTTTGTCGAGACTAAGGCCGAGATCTGTCCGAGCTTTGAGTCGTTTTTGATTGGAAAAGCACTTAAACCTATCCTCAGAAACGGGAGGATAAGCGGTAACTATTTTTTTCTGATTGATGCCGTACAACGATTGAAGCTCTCGTCCAACGAATTGGGAAGCAGGCAAAATGAATTTAGCCCGTTGGAAGGCGATATCTTCAAAACGACTAATGACTAAATCGTAAAAGAGATGTCGTTTACGATGTGCGGCAAAGCCTCGGTGCGTACCACCGCAGAATAAAATGTCGCTTTCAGTATTACGGCAAAATCCAATACAGGATTGGATGCCATGATTTCGCAACTGTTTTTTTAACCAATGAGAAAAATATAAGTCCTCCAACGCCCGAGGAATCATTTTTGTAGAACAGGAACTAATTTCATAGTCCTGAACTGAGACCAAAGGCTTATGGTTTTTTGTGAAAATTACAGGTGTAAAACCTTGTTTGGCTAATTCAGTGATGATGCTAAGCGCGTGCGATTCCATGCCGCCGCCAGATGCCAGTCGGTTGCAAGCAATTCCAATTCTGCATTGATCCATTATATAAAACCTTTTTTGGGGAAGAATAACAATTTTCAGCAAGGGATCACATAGCATCAATTCTTTTTACTTAAATTAGACGTAGCCAACTCCCAGTTTCGCTCAGCATTTTGTCGCGATTCTTCTTTGTGCCATAGGTGCAACACAGCAGTAGCAAAACTTCCAGACTTGAAGTTCACTCCGGCTTTCATAAGTCGAATAGCAAGATCCGCGTCTTCGTGACCCCATCCGACAAGAGATTCGTTAAAGCCATTAACTGAACTAAAATCTTCGCGCCATATTCCCCAATTGCAACTTCTTGCTTTCCTCCAATTGTGAGGTGTGAGTTTTCTCCAAAATGAGCAATGCTGCAAACTAAAGCAAAAAGCAGGTTCCCATCTATTAACAAATTTTTGTTGGTAGAGCTTTCTGAAATTAGAAGGAGACCAATCAAACAAATTAATAAAATCGTTAGATTTTATAATTTGATTACAAAAATACTGAGAAGTTAAAATTCTTTGTCCAGGTACAGACCAGTGCTTCTCAGCTAAATGTCGATGATGTTCAATCCAGTGTGGGGAGGGAATGCAATCACCATCAAGAAGCAGAATATATTCTCCCTGAGTTTGGGAAAATGCTAAATTGCGAGCCGCAGCGGCACGGAAGCCTCTATCTTCTTGCCAGGCATGAACGATGCGAAACTTGGCTAGTGATTGATATTTAGAGATTAATTCTTGTGTTTGAATTGTTGAACCGTCATCAGCAATAACAACTTCAAAAGTTGTATCTGTCTGGCGCATTAACCCCATCAATACCGCTGAAAGTGCATCCGGTCTGTTGTATGTGGTACAAATGACGGAAATAAGAGAACTCATTTTCATTGCACAACAGAGAGTAAATTAGCGGTCACTTCTTCTACGGATGGCCATCGTCCATTTTCTCCCAGGACGACTGCATCGGGGTTCCAAGGGGCGGTACGCTCTGGTTCGGTGACCCCTACGAGGGTGATTTGTCTTGCTCCGACGGCTGCTGCAATGTGACTGACGCCAGAGTCATTGGCGATCACGACTTGAGCTCGCTTTGCGATGGCCGCGAAGTTTCCTAGAGTTGTGGGAGGCAAAATTGTGGCGTCTGGACAGGCCGCTTTAGCCAAAGCCTCTTCGCGCAGAGAGGGAAACACTATCGGTTCGATACCTATATCTCGTAATGGAGCAACAAGTTCATTGAAATGTTCCCAGTGTTTCACTTTGCCTTGATGCTTGCCACGGGCAATAGGTGCAAGGAGAGCAAACCTAGCAGGGATCTTGTATTGCTCAATGAGATTTTTGGCTGCTGCTTCATGTCGCTTCATCAAAACAAGACTGAGACGTTCCGGAACTTTGTCAAAAGCCGGTGTAGCTCCCCAAGACTTAATGGCTTCGTGGGCAACATAGAAAAAGCGTTTGACTTCATGCATGGTTCCAGGCTCAGGAATGCCATTGTCCAGGATAAAAGAGCGCATATCTGTCTTCAGTCCCGTAGTCTTGAGCCGCCCCAATTTGAAGAGTAGGGCTGATCCGAAAGAGTTTGGGAACAACAATCCCTGAGAGGCATTGGCGTTTTGAGCGAGGTAACGGATGCGGGAAAGGTCTTCCGAAACCTTTCCCTCAATTGGGTCAAAACGCCATCCCATGCCGGCCATTAGATCCTCTGCCCAACGTTTACCAACCAGAGCTGGTGTAAATCCACTTGCAGCAAGGAGTCGTAGAGCTGGAAGGCACATGCAGCAATCGCCAACATGGTTAGGGAGACGGCAAAGAACAGTGGGCATAGGCTAAACAAATGAGAAAAACGAAAGAAAACAACAGGCATGGAAGACCAGAGGCTGGACTATCAACACCGTGCCTCGCTCCCAACACTACAGGAGCACATTGTAAAATCTCACGGTCAAAAACTGAACAATTCCGAGGATTCCGCTTAATGAGCCAAAACACTAGGAGCAACACTCCGGATTTTTTGAATGGCCAACAACAAGATGCCGTTCGTCGTCTTTTTTCTCACGTTCTTAGATATAAAAAATGGCTTGCTGTAGCAATGTGTGCCATGGTTGTGACTGCTGGGTCTTCGTCATTGATAGCGCTTCTCGTTGGACAGTTAACCGACAAGGGCTTTTATGAAAAGGACCCAACTGCAATTTGGTGGGCTCCAGGATCGTTGCTGATTATTTCACTTGCGTACGGTTTGTCATCATTTACCAGTTCTCTTTTTTTACAGAAAATTTCGCAGGATATTCTGTATCAATTTAGAACCCAACTCTTTTCGAGAGTGCTTAGATGGCCTGCTGAGACTTATCAGAAAAGAAACTCAGGGACGGTGGTGTCCGTATTTATTAATCAAGCTGGCACAGCTTTAGGCACTGCAGCTGAGTTAATTGCGACTATTTTCAGAGATTCACTACAGATCGTAGCTTTGTTGTGTGTCCTTTTCTATCATAACTGGCAACTTTCGTTAGTTTCCTTTGTTGTAGCTCCTTTTTTGGCACTAATTATTAGGTGGGTGGGAAGAAAAAACCGCAGTTATGGGAGCGGTTTTCAGCAGTCCCTTGCAGAGCTCACAAGCGTTGTTCAGGAGGGATACCGTGGCCAGAGAATGGTCAAAATTTATGACGCATACGAGTATGAGCAAAAACGGTTTATGACTGCCAATAGTCTCATGCGGAAACTATCTCTTCGTATGCAGAGAGTCTCTGGCGCAGGCACCCCAATGACTCACTTTGTCAGCATGTGTGCTGTAAGTATTGTGGTGGTCGTGGCTTTATTACAAGCAC
>OJOK01001139.1_pt1 | contig 12215 bp, 9 predicted proteins | sample 1598051 | NCBI WGS metagenome assembly OJOK01 (sample SAMN01915205, study PRJEB22387) | human gut metagenome | isolation source: stool | host: Homo sapiens | place: USA
TGCTGGCCTGCGGCGGCTTCCCCGGCAACCCCTACATGATGGAGCAGCTGGATCCGCTGGGTACCTCCGTCACCACTGCCTGCTCCTACTCTCCGGCCGATAAGGGCTACGGCATCCGTGCCGCTGTCTGGGCCGGTGCAAACCTCGACAAGGAAGCTGCTCCCATGCTGTTCGACCGCGGCATCGTGGCTCCCGGCGTGGACGGCGGTTATGTGGCAAGCGACTCCGCTTTCGGCGGCAAGGCCTTCCCCGGCCCCATCCGTCAGTACAACCCCGGCACTCAGCCCTTCCTGAAGGTCAACCGCAACGGTGAGCGCTTCGCCAACGAGAGCAGCCCCTACAACGATATTGTTTACGCTGCTGCTCATCAGCCGGGCCGTGTCTACGCACAGATCTGCGACGCAAACATTCTGGAGGACGCAAAGCGCTTCCACACCATCGGCTGCTCTGCCCAGACCCGCAATGCCGGCGCAGAGTATATCCAGAAGCAGATGGACAATGCAGAGAAGGAGGGCGTCTTCTTCAAGGCCGACACCATCGAAGAGCTGGCCGACAAGCTGGGCTTCACCGGTGAGGCCAAGGACACCTTCCTTGCTACGGTTGACCGCTACAACGAGCTGTACGACAAGCAGAACGACGAGGACTTCGGCAAGCCGGCTTACCGCCTGAGCGCCATCCGCACCGCTCCCTTCTACGGCTGCTGGCTGGGTGCCTCCCTGTTGTGTACCGAGCAGGGCATTGCCATCAACGACAAGGGTCAGGCTCTGGACAATGACAACAAGCCGATGCCCGGCCTGTATGTCACCGGCGATATGTCCGGCTCCTTCTTCGCCAACAACTATCCCTGCCTGATGGCAGGCGTGGCTATGGGCCGCACCCTGACCTACGCCATCAAGGCGATCAAGCAGATGGGCGGTCTGGAATAAGTTATCCCTCAGTGGTACCTGAGCGCATAAGATAAAAAGACACCGCAGAAGTGTGAAAGCTTCTGCGGTGTCTTTCTTTGTCGAAAACCCTCTATACACAAAACCACAAATGGCGGAAAAGTCTTAAAAACAGGCTCAGCACACGGCCCGATGGACGGGCAGCGGCTCCACGATGTCGGGATGGATGCCCTCACGGTAGTCAAGGTCGCCCTGGTCGAGGCCGCGCAGCAGCACTTCGGCGGTGGCGATGTTGGTAGAGATCGGCACACTGTGCATATCGCACAGCCGCAGCAGGTTCTGCTCGCTGCTGCCGTTCTCGGCCTTGAGCGGGTCGCGGAAGAAGAGCACGAGGTCTACTTCGTCGCAGGCCACCCGGGCCGAGATCTGCTGGATGCCGCCCAGCTTCCCGGAGAGGTAGCAGTGTACGGGCAGGCCGGTGGCCTGCGCCAGCATCCGACCGGTGGTGCCGGTGGCAATGACTGTGTTGCGGGATAGGATGCCGCTGTAAGCTGTGCAGAACTGCAGCGCCAGCTCTTTGCGGGAATCATGTGCAAGAATAGCAATCGTCATAACGCTCTCTCCTTCATTCCAAGTATAGTGTTGTGAGTGGGCGGATATGCTCGGAAGAGTGTTCTCCGCAGTAAAACGGTCTGAAAAATTGAAGTCTTGCGGAGAACAATTCTCGATAAACAGACTAAACCAGTGCGATTGTGTCGAATCACACCCTCATTTTAAATTTAACCCGCAGAAGGCCCGTATGTCAAGAGGTTTGTTGTGATTTTTGCAAGATAAAATGGCAAAAGTATGACTATGGCTTTGTGGAGAATGGAGAAAATTTGGATACAAGGAATTATTTTCGGATGTATTTGCAAAAATTTTTCAACCAAAAGTGTGCTTGAGAGAAAAACGGTCCATCTCGATGAAACAAAAATACAGGCTGAGGCATTCAGCCTCGGCCTGTGGAGAAAATTTTTACCGAAAGGGTGATGCATCCCGGAAAAACCCGAAAATTACCGGGTCTGACCGTTGCCGTGGATGATGTACTTGTAGCTGCACAGCTCGCCGAGGCCCATGGGTCCCCGGGCGTGGAGCTTCTGGGTGGAGATGCCCATCTCACAGCCAAGGCCGAACTCTCCGCCGTCGGTGAAGCGGGTTGAGCAGTTGACGTAGACGGCGGCACTGTCCACTGCCGCCGTGAAGAGGGCAGCATGGACGTCAGTCCGGGTCAAGATGGCTTCGCTGTGGCCGGTGGAGTGAGCCGCGATGTGGGCGATGGATTCCTCCACGCTGTCCACGATTTTCACCGCAAGGATGTAGTCGAGGAACTCCGTGTCGAAGTCCTTCGGCCCGGCGGGGGTGCCGGGGATGAGGGCGGCAGCGCGCTCGTCCAGCCGCAGTTCCACCGGGTGCAGACCCTTGGCGGTGCGGTCGGGGCCGAGGCGCTGGGCCAGCTTCGGCAGGAATTCGCTCGCAATGGCGCTGTGGACGAGGCAGACTTCCTCGGCGTTGCAGACGCTGGGGCGGCTGGCCTTGGCGTTCTCGATGATGTCCAGCGCCTTGGTCTGGTCGGCGGTGTCGTCCACGAAGATGTGGCAGATACCGGTGCCGGTCTGGATGCAGGGGACTTTCGCGTTCTCGACGCAGGCACGGATGAGTCCGGCCCCGCCGCGCGGGATGAGCAGGTCCACATAGCCGACGGCGGTCATCAGGGCGTTGGCCGAGGCGTGGGTGGTGTCCTCAATGAGGCAGACTGCTGTTTCAGGAAGACCGTTTGCCCGCAGACCCTGCCGCAAGGCCTGAACGATGGCGTTGGCCGAGCGCCACGCCTCTTTGCCGCAGCGGAGGATGCAGGCATTGCCGCTCTTGATGGCGAGGGCGGCAGCGTCGCTGGTGACGTTGGGGCGGCTCTCGTAGATGATGGCGATGACGCCCATCGGCACGGCAGTCTTCTCGATGACGAGGCCATTGGGACGCTCGATGTGGCTTAGCACCCGGCCCACCGGGTCAGGCAGGGCGGCAACGTCCCGGATGCCCTTGGCCATGGCCTCGATGCGCTGGGGCGTCAGGGCGAGGCGGTCCAGCATGACGTCGCTGATGTGCCCCTTGGCGGCGGCCATGTCCTCGGCGTTGGCGGCGAGGATGGCGTCCATGGACTCAGGGGCGCAGAGGGCATCAGCCATCCCGAGAAGGGCAGAATCACGGGTGCCGCTGTCCGAAAGGGCAACGGCAGTCTTGGCCCCGAGGGCGGCTTCCAGAATTTCCTGTGTGGTCATGTTATGCCTCCTGTCTGTGGGCCGCAAAGCGGGTGCCTGCGGCACGGCCCTCGGCGATGTCATAGAGCAGCTCGGGGTGGGCGCCGTTCGCGATGACCATGTCAGCTCCGCTGGAGGTCACCATCCGGGCGGCCCGGAGTTTGGTGGACATTCCGCCGGTGCCCAGCGCCGAACCGGCTCCGTCGGCCAGCGCCATCACCTCGGGCGTGATGTCCTCCACCAGCGGGATGAGCTTTGCGTCCGGGTGGGTGTGGGGGTTGGCAGTGTAGAGACCGTCGATGTCGCTCAGCAGCACCAGCAGATCGGCCTTGATGCAGCAGGTGACGATGGCGGCGAGGGTGTCATTGTCGCCGATAGAGGTGATCTCGTCGGTGGCAACAGTATCGTTCTCGTTGATGATGGGCAGTGCGCCCAGTTCCAGCAGACGGGTGAGGGTGTTCTGGATGTTCTCACGGCGGCTGGCGTGCTCGATGTCCACACCGGTGAGCAAAATCTGCGCCACCGTGTGGTCGTAGGCGCTGAACAGCCGGTCGTAGGTGTACATCAGCTCACACTGACCCACGGCGGCACAAGCCTGCTTGGAGGACATATCGGTAGGGCGGGCGGAAAGCGACAGCTTGCCCACACCCATGCCGATAGCACCCGACGACACGAGGATGACCTCATGTCCGGCGTTCTTCAAATCGCTGAGCACTTTCACCAGCTCTTCGGTGTGGCGGATGTTCAGCCGTCCGGTGGAGTGGGCCAGTGTGGAGGTGCCGACTTTGACTACGATGCGCATAGATCAACCCTTTCCCATCTCTTTGGTCTTGTTGTAGGAGGCGATGACGGCGTCCATCACCGCGCCCCGCAGGCCTTTTTCTTCCAGCACCCGCACGCCCTGGATGGTGCTGCCGCCGGGGCTGCACACGGCGTCCTTGAGTGCGCCGGGGTGCTGGCCGCTCTCAAGCACCAGCTTTGCGCTGCCCAGGACCATCTGGGCGGCGTACTCCTGTGCCTTGGCACGGGGCAGGCCGCAGGCCACGCCGCCGTCGGCCAGCGCCTCGATGAACTGGTACACCCAGGCCGGGCCGCAGCCGGACACGCAGCTGGCCGCGTCGATGAGGCTTTCCGGCACAGCATCCAGCCGCCCGGCGGGGGCCATCAATTTCAGGAACTCGGCCTCTTCCTCGGCGGTGACATTGGAGGTGCAGTACTGTATCATACCGGCCCCCACCGAAGCGGGCGTGTTGGGCATGATGCGGATGACGGGGCAGTCGCTGCCCGCCATCTCCTGAATGCGGGCGATGGACAGGCCCGCCGCCATGCTGCACAGCACGAAGCGGCCCGGCCGTTCGGCCAGCGTGAAGCGGAGCGGTGCCAGCAGCTCCTCCATCATCTGGGGTTTGACGGCTAAGAAGATGAGGTCGCAGCGGCCTGCCACCTCGTCGTTGATGGTGGTGTTGCAGCCCAGCTCAGCGGCCAGAGCCTCTGCCTTGGCGGCGGTGCGGTTGGCGAGCCAGACGTTCTGCGGGTCTGCCGCCTTGCAGACGGCCCGGGCGATAGCCCCGCCTATGTTGCCGCAGCCTAAGAAACCGATGGTATTCAGCATAAGAAAACCCTCTTTCCCAATCAAAAGAACAGGGGAGATGCCCCCCTCTGTGTCTCCATTGTAAGCAGGGCCGGGGTAGAAATCAAGAGGAAAGCCGGAAAATGTCAAAGCTTTTCGGAAAGCTCCTGATAGACGCGCTGCGGCGGCGCAGCTTTTTTGCTGTCCAAATCTTAAGAAAACATAAAAAGTTCATGAAAAAGTCGAAAAAGGTGCTTGCACCTGCACGGGCAGATGAGGTATCATAATAGATAGAAGTTGGGAAACTCCGCATAGAACGGGGCAAACGCGAAAGGATGGGCATTCTCGTGGCACAGACGACAAAACGCGCGCTGGAAGCATCGCTCAAAAAGCTGCTGCTGAAAAAGCCATTGAACAAGATCACGATCAACGATATTACCGAGGACTGCGGTGTGAACCGCATGACCTTTTACTACCATTTCAAGGATATATACGACCTGGTGGACTGGATCCTGGTGGAGGATGCCGCCGAGGCGCTGGAGGGCCGCCAAAACTTTGAGACCTGGAGCGAGGCGCTTCTGGACGCCTTGCAGCGCATCCAGGACAACCGGGTGCTGGTGCTCAACGTCTACCGCTCGGTAAGCAGGGAACAGGTGGAGCAGTACCTCTATAAAATGCTTGACCCTCTGCTGCGGATGTTTGTAGAGCGTGAAAACATCCCGGTGCAGGAAGAGGACAAGCAGTTCATCATCGATTTTTACAAGTATGCGCTGGTGGGCATGGTGCTGGAGTGGGTCCGCCGGGATATGAAGACCGAGCCCACCCTGATGGCCGAACGGCTCAACATCATAATGCATGGTGATTTGAAGCGGGCGCTGCTGCGTTTCAGTACTGACGGCAGAGCATCAAAAACCGACGACTGATAAAAATTTGAACAGGCAGAGCAGGATGATAGAAAAACTATCACCCTGCTTTTGTTGTTTATAGAACCTTTGTCGGAAAAATGTTAAAGTATTGTCAAAACAAAGGGCTGGCAAAGACCCACACAAGGAGGCAGACTTTTATGAGTATCGCGTTGGAGCCGTTGAGCCATAAGGTACAGCGTACCGCTGTCGGAACGATGGTGGATGTGGCACTGGCTCATGTCAGAAAAGACCGTCAGAAGGCGTTTGCCGAGATGGTGGACGTCGCCAAGCAGTTCTATGGCGACTCGTTCAGCGAGGAGACGTATGAGCACGCCCGCGCAGTGCTGACCGATGCTGACAGCAAGTGGTCGAAGCTCATCAACTGTGTGCTCGACCAGACCGCGCCCAACGTGGCACGCACCACGGCGCTCAACCTTGGCTATGAGGCGTTCTTCCGGGGGACAAAGACCATCCGCGAGAATCGCACAAAGTACCACTGCAACATTCCGTGGCTGATCCTGTTCGACCCCACTTCGGCTTGCAATATGCACTGCGTGGGATGCTGGGCGGGCGAGTACGGCCACAAAAACAACCTCAGCTTTGAGGATATGGACAAAATCATCACCGAGGGCAAGGAGCTGGGGGTCTATCTCTATATGCTCACCGGCGGCGAGCCTCTGGTGCGGAAGGCGGATATTCTCCGTCTGGCAAAAAAGCACAACGATGTGCAGTTTGCGATTTACACGAACTCTACCCTCATCGATGAGCCGTTCTGCGAAGAGGTCGTAAAACTGGGCAATATCGCCTTCATGCTCTCGATCGAGGGAACTCCCTCTACCAATGATGCCCGGCGGGGCGACGGCCACTATGCCGCTGTCATGAATGCGATGGACTTGCTCAAGGCCCACGGGATCCTTTTTGGCACCTCCATCTGCTATACCAGAGACAATCTCGAAGCCGTCACCAGCGACCACTTTATGCGGATGCTCTGCGACAAGGGTGCGCACTTCGGGTTCTACTTCCACTATATGCCGGTAGGCAACGAGGCTGCGCCGGAGCTGATGCCCACGCCTGCTCAGCGCAAGTACATGATCGAGCGCATCCGGTATCTCCGCTCCGAAAAGAGCGATATTCCGTTCTATCCGATGGACTTCCAGAACGATGGCGAGTTTGTGGGCGGATGCATCGCAGGCGGACGCAACTATTTTCATATCAATTCGGCGGGCGATGCAGAGCCGTGCGTCTTTATCCACTATTCCAACGCCAACATCCACGACAGCAGCATCCTCGATATTCTCCGCAGCCCGCTCTTCATGGCTTACCACAACGGCCAGCCCTTCAATAAAAACCATCTGCGTCCCTGCCCGATGCTGGAAAACCCCGAGCTTCTGCGCCAGATGGTGCATGACACCGGTGCTCACAGTACCGACTTGCAGTCGCCCGAGAGCGTAGACCACCTCTGCGACAAATGCGGTGCATATGCTGCCGACTGGCAGCCTGTAGCCGACGAGATCTGGTCGCACGTCACCCTCAGGGAGAGCCGGTACGAGAATTACAAGGACTGGGAACCGGCTCATTCCACTGCTCACGCGAAATGACTTTATCGGTCTTTCAAACATAAAAATGCGCAGAAAAGCCCCCATCTTCACCGGCTGAGGCAGCCGGGAGGATGGGGGCTTTATCTTGTTATTTTATTCTTCGCCGGGATCAATGACGATTTCGGTTTCCGTTCCTTCATCTTCTACAGGCGCGGGAGCCGGGTCGCCGGGATCGCCGAACTCGTCGTGGTAGACGGTCATCTGGTCGAGCTGGCCGTTGCGGCGCAGGCCGTGGAAGACCAGCTTCTTGATGACGTCATAGATGACGGCGAACAGCGGCACGCCCACGATCATGCCCACGAAGCCCCACAGACCGCCGAACAGCAGGATGGAGAAGAGCACCCAGAAGCTCGAAAGGCCGGTGGTGTTGCCCAGGATCTTCGGGCCGATGACATTGCCGTCCAGCTGCTGGAGCACCAGAACGAAGAGCACGAACCAGATGGCCTTGATGGGGCTCTGGATGAGGATGAGCAGCGTTGCAGGCACGGCACCGATGAAGGGGCCGAAGAAGGGGATGACGTTGGTGACGCCGATGATGACCGACACCAGCAGCGCGCTCGGGAACTTGAAGATGATGCAGGCAAAGTAGCAGAGCACGCCAATGATGGCGGAGTCCATGATCTTGCCGTTGATGAAGCCGCCGAACATCTTGTCTGCGTAGAGGACTTCCTCCTGGATGAGCTGCGCCCAGCGGGGCTTGACGACGCTGTAGAGGATCATTTTGGCCTGTTTGGCGAACTTTTTGCGGCTGGCCAGCAGGTAAACAGCGACGATAAGGCCGATGAGCAGGTTCTTGAACCAGGTCACCACATTCATGACGCCGACGCCCACACCGCTCAGGATGCCTTGTATATTCTGCAGCGAGGGGAGCAGGGTGGTGCGCAGAGTGGTCAGATTGTCAGCAATGGCATCGTAGGCATCGTTGAAATAGCCCATCAGTGTCTCATTATCCAAGAAGACTTCCTGTGTGTTCACCCACCGCATGAACCGGGTGATGCTGGTCTGCGCGGTGTAGTAGAGGGAGGTGACGCTTGTGATGAGCTGCGGCACCACCATCATCACGAGGGCGTAGACCACCAGCACACCGAACAGCAGCGTCGCCGCAATGGCAAGCATATTGGCCATGCTGTGGAGCTTTTCGGGGAAGATGCGGTGCAGAAAGCCCTCAATGGTGTTGCACACCGGCTTGAGCAGATAGGCGATGACGGCACCATAGATGAAGGGCATCAGGATGCCGGTCACCTTGGAGACCGCGTCGCCGAACCCGTCGAAGCGGTAGATGAAGAAGAAGAACAGGATGCTTAGACTTATCGCACCAAAGCCCGCGAGCATTCCGTAGATATAGGGCTTGATGTGCGGCTTTTTGTCCATCATGTGTGACTCCATTCCTGCCGCAGACGGCAGGAGCCGGTACGGCGATGTTTAGATTTTGTTGCTGCGGCGCCAGATGTGCATCTTCTCGGCCTCTTTGATAAGCTCCTCGCGGAAGTCGGGGTGTGCCACATTGATGAGGGCTTCGGCCTTCTCCCAGGTGGTCAGACCCTTGAGGTTGACGCAGCCGTATTCGGTGCAGAGGTAATGCAGATTGGCGCGGGTATCGGTGATGATGCTGCCGTTTTCCAGCGTGGGACGGATGCGGCTCTCGAGCTGACCGGTCTTCTTATTAAAGAAGGTAGAGGACAGGCAGATGAAGCTCTTGCCACCCTTGGAAAGGTATGCGCCCAGCACGAAGTCCAGCTGGCCGCCTGCACCGGAAATGTGCTTGACGCCGGCGCTCTCCGCATTCACCTGGCCGAACAGGTCGATGTCCACCGCATTGTTGATGGAGATGAAGTTGTCCAGCGCGGAGATGCTGCGGATGTCGTTGGTGTAATCGACGGGAGCAGACATGCACTCGGGGTTGTTGTTGAGGTAGTCGTACATCTTCTGGGTGCCGGCACCGAAGGCGTAGACCTGACGGCCCTTGTCCAGCTGCTTGTGTGCGCCGGTGATCTTGCCGGCCTTGGCGATGTCCACGAAAGCGTCAACATACATCTCGGTGTGGACGCCCAGGTCCTTCAAATCGCTCTGGGCGATGAGGCTGCCGATGGCGTTGGGCATACCGCCGATGCCCAGCTGCAGGCAGGCACCGTTGGGGATCTGCGGCACGACGAGGTTTGCGACCTTCAAATCGACCTCGGAAGCGGGGCCGGCAGCGGCCATCTGGCCGATGGGCGGATTGTCGCCCTCCACGATGCCGGTGACCTGGGAGATATGGACACAGTTCTCCATACCGCCGAGGCAGCGGGGCATATTGGTGTTGACCTCCACGATGATCTTCCTGGCCTTCTCACAGACGGCACCCAGATGGGAAGCGCTGGGGCCGAAGTTGAAGTAGCCGTGCTCGTCCATCGGAGTCACCTGGAAGACGGCGATGTCCAGCGGGTCGGGACTCTCGCGGTAGTAGCGGGGCAGCTCCGAATAGCGGATGGGGGAGTAGAACGAGAAGCCCTGTGCGATGGCTTTGCGCTCAATGCCGCCCATGTGCCAGCTGTTCCAGGTCATGTGGGCAGCGGGGTCGTCGATCTGGAAGATCTCAGGCACCCACATCAGGATGCCGCCGCGGAAATTGACGTTTTCCAGTTCGGGCAGGCGCTTGGCAAGGGCGGCGTCCACAGCCACGGGGGGGTTGACGCACCAGCCGTAATCCACCCAGTCGCCGCTCTTGACCAGAGAAGCAGCCTGCTCGGCAGTCATCTTTTTCTGGGCATACATTTCCATGAAATCCATTATAAACCATCCTCTCCTTTAAGAACATAAAAGAATTGTAAATTTATTATTTACAATTCTACGGGACAAAATCTTAGCCGGAAATTTACCGTTTTTTCCCAGTCCGGACACTGTCTTATCACACCCCGGCGGTATCCTTGGGGTCGGCAGGGCAGAAGCCTCCGGCAGCGGCACACCTGCACAGCTTAGTTATAACATTAACAAACATTATAATCAAGCCCTCTTCCGCGAAAAAATGTCTCGCAGGACAATTTGACTAAATTTCTTAGGTATTTGTGGCGATTGTTTGGTATAGCAAAAACAATTTTTTTCGAAAAAGTACTTGATAAAATTTTGACGATATGGTTTACTAAGGGTGTACCAAGATGATGCGCCCCAGTGCGACGTTGATTGACTAAAAATTAACGATATTGCGATGGCGATGCGGTCTGGTACTTGAAGCAGAAACTGAAAAGTGCTATCATGGCAACACCAAATGCGCTTTTCCAAAGCGCGCAAATAAAGGAGACCATACCGATGGCAACAGCAGTTTACCCCGGGTCCTTCGACCCGGTCACGAGAGGACATCTCGACATCATCAAGCGAGCTGCAAAGATAAACGACCAGCTCATTGTGGCAGTGCTCATCAACAGCGCAAAGAACCCTCTGTTCACCGTAGAAGAACGGGTGGCGCTGCTGCGGGAATGCTGCAAGGACATCCCGAATGTGACGGTGGAGAGCTTCGACGGCTTGACCGTGGAGTTCGCCAAGAAGCGCCACGCTTCGGTGATGGTGCGGGGCCTGCGGGCGGTGACGGATTTCGAAAACGAGATACAGCTCGCCCAGACGAACCACGCACTGATGCCCGGTATCGAGACGATGTTCCTTGCCACCAGCATCAAGTGGAGCTACCTTTCCTCCACCATCGTCAAGGAGGCTGCCCGCTACGGCAGCAACATCTCCAAGTTCGTGACGCCCAACGTAGAGAATGCCATCCACGCCAAAGTGGAGCAGCTCCGGGCGGAAGGAAAGATGTTCTGATACCTTTTATAATGCAGAAAGGCCCTCGGGCTTTTTGATAAATAGTTTTACGAAACCCCGAAACAGATAAATTCAGGAGGCTATTAACATGAAGAAAATTGTTATCGCATCTGCTTGCCGTACCGCTATTGGTAAGTTTGGCGGCACCCTGGCAAACGTCCCTGCTGCAGAGCTGGGCTCCATCGTCATCAAGGAGGCCCTGAACCGTGCTAACGTGAAACCCGAGCAGGTCGATCATGTTTACATGGGCTGCGTCATCCAGGCTGGTCTGGGCCAGAACGTCGCTCGTCAGGCTTCCCTGAAGGCTGGCCTGCCCGTCGAGACTCCTGCTGTCACCGTCAACGTGGTCTGCGGCTCCGGCCTGAACTGCGTGAACATGGCTGCTCAGATGATCGAGGCCGGCGATGCTGACATCGTGGTCGCAGGCGGCATGGAGAACATGGACATGGCTCCCTTCGCAATGATGAAGGGCCGCTACGGCTACCGCATGGGCGCTCCCATGGGCAAGAGCGAGATCGTGGATACCATGGTCAACGATGCTCTGTGGGATGCCTGCGGCTTCAACAAGCACATGGGCATGACCGCTGAGAACGTCTGCACCAACGAGACCTACCAGAAGAAGTACGGCTACAACCCCATCAGCCGTGAGCAGCTGGACGAGTTTGCCTTCCATTCTCAGGAGAAGGCCGCCAAGGCTATTGCCGACGGCGCTTTCAAGGACGAGATCGTTCCCGTTGTCATCAAGGGCAAGAAGGGCGACACCGTGTTTGATACCGACGAAGGCCCCCGCATGAGCTCCATGGAGGTTCTGGGCAAGCTGAAGCCCTGCTTCAAGAAGGACGGCATCGTCACCGCCGCCAACTCCTCCGCCATCAACGACGGCGCTGCTGCTCTGGTCGTCATGAGCGAGGAGAAGGCCAAGGAGCTGGGCGTTGAGCCTCTGGCTACCTGGGTCGCCGGTGCTCTGGCCGGTGTTGAGCCCGAGGTCATGGGCCTGGGCCCCATCGCCGCCACCAAGAAGGTCATGGCCAAGACCGGCCTGACCGTGGACGACATGGATCTGATCGAGGCCAACGAGGCTTTTGCCGCTCAGTCTGTTGCCGTCGGCGAGGCTCTGCACTTCGACCAGAGCAAGCTGAACGTCAACGGCGGCGCTATTGCGCTGGGCCATCCCG
>OJOK01001146.1_pt1 | contig 12175 bp, 10 predicted proteins | sample 1598051 | NCBI WGS metagenome assembly OJOK01 (sample SAMN01915205, study PRJEB22387) | human gut metagenome | isolation source: stool | host: Homo sapiens | place: USA
TGCAGTGCCAGCGTTGCGAAGGTGTGGCGCAGGTCGTGGAAACGCACCTTCGGCAACCCTGCCCGCTTTAGGACTCGGTGCAGCATATGCAACACGCTGTCCGGCGATATGGGGCCTCCGCTTGGCGATGGGAATACCCATTCGCTGTTGCCCGTTTTTCTTCTTTGTTGCATCAGAACGTCTATCGCATCCGCCGACAGGGGCAGTGTGCGGTAGGCGTTTTTCGTTTTCAGCGGGGCTTCGACTACTTTGCCATTCTGCCGTGAGATGGCCCGTTGGATTTTCAGCACATCACGGTCGAGGTCGACGTCCGTCCACTTCAGCCCCAGCAGTTCCCCACGGCGTAGTCCTGTGGCGAGGTCGAGGTAGTAGAGCTCGTACACGCCGCTGTCCCTGGCCTCTTGGAAGAAGGTGCTGAGTTGGTCGGCGGTCAGGGTTTTCATCTCTTTGTGTTCGACTTTCGGCAAGGCGCAGCCCTGTGTGGGGTTGCGGGTTACCAGTTTCTGCTCCATAGCGAGATTGTACGCCGAGCCGATCATCTGATGGATGTTCCGCACGGTTTTCGGTGCCAAACCTTTCGGCTTTTTCTTGGCCTCAATGCGGTCTACCCGCCCGCCGTCCAGCAGATGTTTGTAGAACCGCTGCAAGTCCAGAGAAGTGCAATCTGCCAGCGGGATGCTGCCGATCTGCGGCTTGATGTGGTTTTTCAGAAAGCCTTGGCTGGTTTTGAAGGTCGATGGGCGCAGCTTGATTTTCGCATAGTTTTCCATCCAGACCTCCAGCCAACTCCCCACCGTGTAGGTCTTGGCCCGCCCGTAGTCGATGCCAACATTTTCCTCGATGGCTTTTTTCAGCTTTTCCTTGATCTCGGCTTGCGTCTTTCCCAGCACATTCTTGATGATGGCCTTGCCTGTCTCTGGATCGTGACCGACTGTGTACCGGCCCTCCCATCGACCGTCCTTTCGTTTGCGGATGTTCCCTTCCCCGTTCGCTCGTCTTTTCGGCATGGTATCAGCCCCTTTCGCAACGAACAATACCGTAACCAAGGGAACAAAGCTACCCGAAAGTCGAACTGTTATCAGAAAGTTATCATTTGCACCTCGGAGCCACGCCGCCTTATCTTTGACTATTGCGGCGCAATTTTTGCGCTGCCGGAGGAGACGCTTCTTTGGTTACAGCGGTGCGATTTTTGGACAGTTGAAAGTCTTTTTTATTGACTACAGCGGCTCAAAATATGCGCGATCTGCGCCAAAAATTGCTCTTACTTGAAATCACTTTTTCGAGTGGTTGAAAACGGCGGTTTTGATGTTTGACTGCGGAACGGTCACCTCGAAAAGTCTGTTGTCACAGGCATTTTCCGTGTCTGACGTTCACCTATGACTGCGAAAGTGCCTCTCAAGGTGCACCTTAGACTGCGGTTTCAAAACCCCGGAAAGCCCCGCACTGCGGGGCTTTGTGGGCGGGCCGCAGGCGCTTGCGACTGCGGCCCTTTATCTTGTGCTTTAATCGAACGGGTAAACAAGGGGCTACAATCTCCGAAACAGGGCATGGTCAGGAGGAAAAACTCACCCCTATATGACTCATTTCCCCTTTGTCGGAACAGTATTCGCAAGGATCTCTCACACATCGCCCACAAACGCCGCAACGCTCGCTTCAATGGGCTTTGGTGGGTAAACACTCCACCCCAGCCCCTAAACGCACACACAGCGGCACACAGGGCGAGCGGCGCGGGGAACTGATCTGTGCAGCACATCCGAAAGCACAAAATCTGTGAAAATGCCTTCAAATTTGAGGCGGTAAAAACCGTGGGAGCAGAATAACAGCCGATGAACTGCGGCTGCCCGCCAAGGGCGGGTTGACGCAGTTCATCGGCGCCGCGGGCCCGCAGGCACGCGCAGCCCCGCTGCTATACCTCGCTTCGCACCGATGGGTCCCACGGTTTTTTCGGTCACAGCAACAGGACGCAGAGAAACATATCTGCTGTTTCACACGCTGGTCTGCTCCATGCGTCTTGCCACTCGCTGCCGTTCCTTTGCCCTGTCCACAGCATCCATCTGCCGCTGATAAAACTGGTCGATGGAAAACTGGATCGGCAGGATCGTGTAGAGCAGACTTCCGTTTTGCTTGCGCCCGTCCCTCGTGATGATGCTGGTGCGCTCCGTGACGATGAGCCCGCGTTCCTCCAACTCCTGCACATACTTCCGCACGGTGTTGTTGCTCATACCCACCGCCTTGCCGATGGTGGCGTAGCTGGGATGGCACTGATAGGTTCTGCGGTCTTCGATGCGGAGCAGGTAACCGTAGACAGCGATCGCGCCGTGAGACAGACCCAGCTGATAGATCTCATTGGGCAGAGGAAAATAGTTTTTGACCGGGTCGTGCTTTGTCCAAGTTCTCATCTGGCACCTCCAGTCTGCCGCTCTACCCACTGTTGGAATTTATCCTTGGGCACCACGAACCGACTGCCGATGCGCACAGACGGAAATACTTCTTCGTGCATCAGCTCGTAGGCACTGGAGATGGACACGCCCAGCACCTTTGCCACCAGTTCCGCGTTGAGGAACAGCGGCAATTCATCGTAGCTGTGATAGGTTGATATTTTCAAAATCGTTACCTCCAATAGAATTCAGAGAAAAATTACTTGCGTTTCGGAGGTCTCTCTGTTAGACTGTTTGCAGATGGAGTCTGCGTTTTCCGAAACGCGGCGCGCCGCTGGACTGCTGCAACAGTTCAGCGGTTTTCCTTTTTGTAGGAACGATGTATGTTTCTTCCCCCTTTCTTTGTTCTCTGCCACGCACCGTACCCGTTCCTGCCCTGCGGCCTTGTTTGACCTGCACGGCGTTTTCACTGCCTTGGTATGCTCATCGTCGCCGCAAACTTTGTATCATTCGTTTCCGTGGTTGCCCGAAAACTCATTCACTCCGTTGCGGCTCCTCTTCCCACAAAGTCTTCGACTTTGCGGGAGCCCTGATTGACGCTTCTGGCGTTACTTCTCCGGCGTGTATCATCTCCGGTGATGGGTATTCAGTTGTCGAGGTGCTTTTTCGGATTTGTGACCGTCTTTTTCATTGACAATCCGCAGTCCTCGTGTTAGACTAACTGTAAATTACTTTTGACAGTCTTTCCGTGATCGTATGGTAACATACTTTTCACCCCTTGTCAAGACTGCCCGTATTTCTATATTACGATTGTCTATTTTGAGGTAATCTGCCATGTGGTATGCCAAAATGTATTTCTCTGAGGGAAGAGAGATTTTCCAGTATGATTCCCTTGGTACGCAAGGCGTTCCGGACGTCCAGAAGGAGTTTCCCTTTCTGGAAAGCCTCCTCTCCTTTCAGGAACTGGACTGCGCGGAAGTGATGCCGATACTGCAAAGCATCACTGATAACTGGAGCCGGTTTATCGCAGAGGATGACAGGGACGCACTTGAGAATGTCAGGAGAAAACTGGGGAGGTTAGCCTCCATACACATTTATTTTCGACTTCTCTTTGTTCACTGCCGCTACCGCCAGTCGGCGATGTACATTCAAAATGACCGAGGCAGTGCAGAGGATGCGCAGATACTGGACGAGCTGCGCCAGCTCCCTGAACAGCTTCCGCTGTATCAGCAGCAGATCCAGCGATTTTTTGAGTTGGTGCTGGATGTAGACAGCGCAGGCAGGGAACCGCAGGCACAGGCGGCAAAAAATTACTTTCACGACTCTCCGAAAGATCCCGACCTGTTTTGTTTCCACCCTATCCCCCTCAGCTTTGAGCCGGTGGAGCCGGGGCGGTGTTCGCCGGTGCTGTATTCCTCCAGCATCCGGGACATGATCGACTACTCTCTGCGGAGCTGCGTGGAGCGGAACATCACCGTGCGGCGCTGCAAGAACTGCGGACGATGGTTTCCGCAGACCGGACGGGTCAGCGCGGAGTATTGTGAGCGTCCTGTTCCAAGAGGAGAGCAGGTCTGTCGGGAGATCGGGGCTTTCAAGCAGTGGACAAAGAAGCAGTCGGATGACCCAATCTTCAAGGCATACCGCAAAGAGTATAAGCGGCGCTTTGCGTGGATCAAGGCGGGGCGCATCACGGACGAGGCGTTCTATGCATGGAGCGAAAAAGCTAGAGAAGAGAAAAAGAAATGTGATCGAGATATTATCTCGTTAGCGGAATTCCAGCAGTGGCTGAAGGAATCCAAATGAAAAACCGTGCGCTGACCTTGCGGTCAGCACACGGTGTTCTTTGCCTATAGCGAGGCAGATTTTAAATCGCCAGCATTTTTGATACGCCATCAAAATGCAGCTTTCTCCCATTCAACCAAAATCTCCGTCAGTTCTGGTGTCAGACGTTGACGGCACTCCTGCCGCAGTTCCTCCGGCACGCCGTAGAACGCCTCAGCGATACTGCCGGTGATGGCGGCGAGGGTGTCGCTGTCGTCTCCGAGGGACACCGCTGTGCGGAGAGCGTCTTCAAAACTTGTGCTTTCCAGAAATGCAATAATAGCCTGCGGTACGGTTTCCTGACAGCTCTCCACATGGTGATAGGTGGGACGAATCTCATCGCAGCTGCGGCTGAGGTCGTAGCCGAATTCGCGCTCCACATACGCTTTGATTTCCGCTTTGTCGTGACCAGTGCGGGCGAGGAAAATCGCCGCAGCGACAGCCTGTGCGCCCTTGATGCCCTCTGGATGATCATGCGTCACCTCGGCGGTGAGCTGCGCCAGATGCAGCGCCTCCTCCATATCCTCCGCCAGCCACGCCGCAGGAGAAACCCGCATGGCGCTGCCGTTTCCGTAGCTGTGGTAGGGCTGTGGAGCATCCGCATACAACCAACGGCTAAACCGCGCACCATAACCCCTGTCGGGATAGATGCGGCCCAGTCGCTGCATCTCTCGCACCAGTGCCGCTTTGATGGCGGCATCGTCTTGCCCACGGCTGCTGAGCAGCGCCTTCGCCACCGCCAGCGTCATCACCGTGTCGTCGGTGAAGTCGGAACGGCGGCTGAACAGGGGGAAATTCTTCGCCTTATAGTTGTTGCAGTCGAACTCGTAGGGGCTGCCCACGATGTCGCCCAAAATCGCTCCGTACATACGCTTACCTCCCTCTTTTCTGCACATCCTCGTCGATGCGGCGCTTCCAGTCGGCGCTGAGGGACCGGGCGGCGCGGACGCTGCACACGGCCTCGCCGATGACCTCGTAATTCAGCGCCGTGCCCGCCCCGTCGCACTTGTAGTTCACTGCACAATCAGCGCCGATACCGAAGCGTGCCGCCTCCTTGGCCGCGTCGATGTTTGCGCCGAGGAACAGAAATTCCCAGCCGTATCTCTCCTTCTGCCGTTCAATCATGCGGCGCACTCGCTCGTAATCGTAGCGGCGGCTGGCGTTTTCGTAGCCGTCGGTGGTGATGATGAACATCGTCTTCTCCGGCACGTCCTCCCGGCGGGCGTACTTGTGAATGTTGCCGATGTGGTGGATGGTGCCGCCCACGGCATCCAGCAACGCCGTGCAGCCGCAGGTGAAATACTCCTTTTCCGTCAGGGGCGGCACCTCGCTCAGCGGCAGGCGGTCATGGATGACCGTGCTGTCGTTGGCGAAAAGCACCGTGGAGACCAGCGCCTCGCCTGCTTCCTTCTTTTGCTGTGCGAGCATGGAGTTGAAGCCACCGATGGTGTCCGATTCCAACCCGGACATAGAGCCGCTGCGATCCAGAATAAAAACCAATTCCGTCATTAAAAAGCCCTCCTTCGTTTGATTACGCTCCCATTGTAGCGCATCCGAAGGATGGTTTGGTCGCCTGACAGGCGACATATTGCTTTAAAGGTGACTCACCGTTCTACATTTTCCCCAACCGCTCCAGCCGAGATTCGATTGCCCCGGAAGTGCGTCCAAAGTGCTCGCAGAGGTCTTGCTTCTTCATACCACCGTCAAACAAATGACTCAGTTCCCGATCCAACTCCTCTGTCCACGGCTTTCCATTGTTCTCAGGCAATGGTTTTTTCTTTCTACGAGACAACACCTCCACAGCGCAGTTCAGTGCCCGAACGATCTCACCTTTGTTACAAACATGGTCATCCGGCAGAACCTCTCCCGTCAAAGGGTCAATGCCATCTGCCAAAACCGTTAGCAACTCTTTTGCGCGCTGAATATCCATGGTTTACCGTCTCTTTCTCATTTATTTTTCAGCTGTTCCGTCCACTCGGTTTCTTTAAAGCCCACGAGCACAAATTCATCGCTCACCAGAAGCGGACGCTTGACGAGCATGCCGTCTGTGGCGAGGAGCTTTAGCATCTCGTCCTCGCTCATTTGGGGCAACTTGTCCTTTAGCCCCATAGATTTGTATAGCAGACCGCTGGTGTTGAAAAACTTTTTCAGCGGCAGGCCGCTATGCTCGTGCCATGCGGCCAGCTCGTCGTAAGTGGGATTTTCCAGCTTGATATCGCGAAAATTATAGGTGATGTGGTGCTCGTCCAGCCATGCTCGCGCCTTCTGGCAGGTGGTGCATTTGGGGTAGCAGATAAAGATCATGGTCCCACGCTCCTTCTATTACAAAAGTATATTTCTTGCCCATTCCGTACAGGCATCAGATTCTTTCAAACCAAGCTCTTGCCAAATACCTGCGTAGTACAATCCACTATCAGGATTTTTAGCGCAATTTGATCTCTTCCCGTATATGTGCGTCTCATCATATACTTCATTCCTCGCCCAAGTTGCCTTTGTGGCACCTTTCAGAGTCAATACCCGCTTTTTATCAAAGCGCAGTACTCCTGCGCCAGGCTTGCTTTTATCCAAAGAAAGTCTTTCTGCTGCTTTGAAAATCACATTTGTTGAGTTGTCCGCCCTGCCATTAGACGAATGCGGATGCCACCAAACTTTTCTCTGTTCTTCAGGCACAGAGATGATCTCACCCACCTGTAGGTAGCCCCAAATCACCTGGAGGTCTTTTCCCCGGTAAAAGTCATTACGATCCCGCAAATATCGGTATGTTCCGTTTTGATATTCCACAAAGTGAAAATTCCCGAAAAACAGGAAGATGTCTCCCTGTGCAACACCGATATTCTTCAAGTAAGCAGCCGCGGCATTTCGCTGCCCAAATGCGGGGAACCATCCGTCGATACGCTCCCTACGTCGCCCTAAATCTAAATCAGGGTCCAGATGACAGTGGTCTCCGCCCTTATATCGCAGATCTCGCAATATTTGAGAATACTGAATTCCATTGTAGTAAAGAGAATCATATGTATCCTCATCATCGCTGGGAATGGGAAACGAAACCATTGTACCATCTTCAAAAATGGGACTGACGATGCCGCCATTCGCAGAGTCAAAACCTTTTCGGCTGAGTATAATTTTCATTCCTCACGCTCCCAGCAAGCTCTGGTCAAAGGCGAACAGCGCCTCGTTAATCTCGAAGATGTCGTACTTCTTCTGCCTGATGAAATACTCAATAATGACGTCGAACTTGCTGCTGGCGCTGAGAGCGTAGCCCGCGCGGGCAACGAGGTCACGCGTCTCATCCAGATTCAGCTCCAGCGCTATAGCAAAGGCAATGGCTGTTGCCTTGGAGGGCTTGTAGTCCGGATTGTTGCGGATCTTAGAGAACAGCTTGCGGTCGACATTGGCTTTCTTGTATATCTCGGAATCCTTTTTGCCGCTGCGGTCGATGAGCTTCAGCAGGGTTTCCGAGAAACCGGCGTCCAGATGTGCCAGCAGACTGTCCAAGCCGCCGACAGCCATAGGCGCTGCCGCTGCATCGGCGGACAGCGTCCTGCTTTCGAGAACGCTCATCCGGCGCGTCCGCTCCCGGCGGAGGTCGGTGTGCGCGTCCACATAGTGGTCGTCGATGTAGGCAGCGATGTCCGCGAACAGCTTGTTGCCGATTGCATACGCCGCACGGCTGAAAATGACGAGATACACCGTCATGTCGTTTTCAGCCAAAAATTCGCTGATGGCGTCCACCGCCACGCGGAGCGCCTGATCCTTTGGATAGCCAAAAACGCCGGAGGAGATCAGCGGGAAGGCAACCGTCTCGCAGCCATATTTCTTCGCCAGCGCAAGGCTTGAGCGATACCCACCGAAGTCGAGAATCTCATCAATTCCGCTGATGGTTTGCCCGTTTACGGTGACAATCACCCGTGCAGGGTCGATTTTCTTTTGCAGAGGCAGGATCTCCACATTACTGCTCTGAAAGCTGTATGTCTTATTGGGCGCACTGGTATAGACGACCTCGCACTTTCCGTTGCGGAACTGAAAGTTCGCAACCGAGTCCGTCTGGTCTTTTCCTTTTATGATGATTAAGTGCTTTCGTGCGTCCATAGGCATCTCTTCCCTCCCCAATACAAGCTGTTGATTTACGTGTTATCCACCCACATTTCACACTGGCTCATGACAGTCTGAACGGCATCATCCATGCCATCTGGCGGATATTTGTGCTTTTTCAGCAGCCTCTTGACCAAGCGCCGCATTCCAGCTCTTGCACTTTCTTTCTTTTGCCAGTCTATTGTGCGGTTTTTACGAAGCAAATCCGTCAGTTCCTTCGTGATTGCAATAAGCTCATCATGCTCATAGAAATCTTTGATGGCTTGTGGTTTTGTGAGAGCATCGTAGAAGGCAAGCTCTTCCGCGGTCAATCCGAGTTTTTCACCCTCGGCGGCAGCAGCGGCAATGTCTTTCGCCAGCTTGAGTAATTCTTGAATGACTTCCTCGTTGGTCAGCATTCCGTTCAAATAGCGGTTCATTGCGCTCTGAATGATTTCGGAGAACTTCTCAGACTTGACGATATTTGTTCGGCGGTAAACAGAGACCTGTTCGGAAATCAGTTTTTTCAGGAGTTCGACTGCAAGATTCTTCTCCTTCATGTTTGCCACTTCTTCAAGGAACTTCGGATCGAACAACGAAAACTCAGTCTGGACATCAGAGAAAAGGTTGATAACGCCTTCGCTTTTGATACTGTGCTTCAAAAGCTCGTTAATGCGCTCATTTACTTCCGGAAGCGTAAACTTCTTTCCGGTACCGCCTGAAACCAAGCGCACGGTCATTGTTCTTACGGACTCGAAGAAAGCTGCCTCCATGCGAGTTTGCTCGTCTACCAAGCTGCTGCACAGCGAAAGTGCCTGCTTGAGAAGCAGGGCTTCTTTGATAAACACATTCTGTGTCTTCTCATGGTCGGGAAGCTCGTACTCTGCAACACTCTTGCCGAGTATGAAGTTCACTCCGCCGCTGATGAGCTTCGCCCTGTCAAGGTCGCTTCCGGTCATGAATTTCTCATAACTGAATCCGTGGAACAAATCTCTGCAAATAGAGAGCTTTTCAAGGAACTTCGGATATGCAGCCTTGCTTACATCTGTATCACCATAGTTCTTCTTGTCTCTGGCAGTATAGTCGTTCATTGCCTGTTTCAGTGCAGCCGCAATACCGACGTAATCGACAACCAAACCGCCTTCTTTATCTTTGAAGACACGATTGACGCGGGCGATAGCTTGCATCAGGTTGTGTCCAGCCATCGGCTTATAGACATACATCGTAGCAAGGGAGGGAACATCAAAGCCGGTCAGCCACATATCCACGACGATGGCGATTTTCAGCGGAGAGTTGTTGTCTTTGAATTTCCGCGCCATATCGTCCTTATGAGCTTTGTTGCCGATAATCTCACGCCATTCTTCGGGATCGTTATTGCCTTGCGTCATGACCACTGCAATCTTTTCCGTCCACGCTGGGCGTAGCTCAAGAATGCGCTTATAAATCTTCATTGCTATGGGACGCGAATAAGCAACGATCATCGCCTTGCCGGTCAGGATATTCTCACGGTAATTCTCGTAATGATCAAGAATGTCATTTACCAAGGAATTGATCGTCTGGTCGGCACCGAGGATTGCTTCCATCTGACCAAGTTCCTTTTTGCTCTTTTCAATGACATACGGATCGGCGTTGTCAGCCATAATATCATACTCATTATCGATCAGATGGAGGGTGTTCTCGTCGAGTTTCAGGTGAATCACACGGCTCTCGTAATAGACGGGTCTTGTAGCTCCGTCTTCAACTGCCTGTGTCATATCATAGATGTCGATGTAATCACCGAAGACTTCTCGTGTGCTGCGATCTTTTGTGGAGATCGGTGTTCCGGTGAATCCAATGTAGGTCGCATTAGGAAGCGTGTCTCTTATAATGCGGGCAGTGCCGATAACGGTTTTCGCCTCGACTTCGCCGTTGTCCTTCTGCTTGACCACAACCTTCTCATTGAGACCATATTGCCCACGATGCGCTTCATCAGCCATCACGATAATGTTCCGGCGTTCCGAAAGAGCTTCGTTGCTTTCTTCAAACTTCTGCATGGTCGTGAAGATTATGCCGTTTGCCTGTCTGTTTGCAAGCAGTTCTTTCAGATTCTTGCGGCTCTCAGCGTGCTGCGGCGTTTGCCGGAGGAAGTCCTTGCAGCGGGCGAATTGTCCGTAAAGCTGGTCGTCCAGATCGTTACGGTCGGTAATGACAACGATAGTGGGGCTTTCTAACGCTTCTTGCAGATAATGAGCATAGAAGACCATAGACAACGATTTTCCGCTGCCCTGTGTATGCCAGAAGACGCCGCCCTTGCCGTCTGTCACAGTCGCGTGCTTCGTAGACTCAATCGCCTTTTTGACTGCAAAATACTGATGATACCCAGCGAGTATCTTGAATGTATTCTGTCCATCCACATTAAAGCAGATGAAGTTTTTCACGATGTCAAGGAAGCGGGTCTTCTCAAACAGTCCTACAAAGAATGTGTCAAATGATGCGTGTTGCGTATTCTCATAGCTGCCGTCTGTTGTTTTCCACTCCATAAAGCGGTCTTCGCCGGACGTGATTGTACCAGCCTTTGAAGTGGTCAAGTCGCTCATGACACATACCGCATTATAAATGAACATAGAGGGGATCTCATACATATAGTTCCGGAGCTGGCGGTATGCTGCGGAAGCGTCGGTTTCTTCGCGGGACGGAGACTTCAACTCCACAATGACGAGCGGGAGACCATTGACAAAGAGAATCACATCTGGTCTTTTTTCGGAGTTCTCAATGAAAGTCCATTGATTCGCAACTGTGAACTCGTTACTGGCAGGATTTTTGAAGTCTACAAGGTAAACAAGGGTAGAGCGTTCTTCACCCTTGTCATAGTATTTTACCGGGACTCCGTTTTGGAGGTAGTCCATAAAGACCATGTTCTTCTGCAAGAGCGTTCCAGTTTCAAAGTTCTTGAGCTTATAGATTGCCTCCGTCAGAGCGTCCATAGGCAGGCTCTTGTTGATCCGCTGCAAGGAAGGCAGCAGAACATCCTCATAAAGCGGCGAGTGATAATCGCGCTCCACGTCCGGTCCATAGATATAGTTATAGCCCAGTTCTTCATTGAGAAGCTGCAAGACAGCGTTCTCGTAATTTGATTCTGTAAAATATCCTGCCATAGTTTGTCACTCCCTTTTACGCCAGACTCGCCCCGAACTGATCCAGCGTGTTTTCTGCATCTCTGTCAGTGACGGGCTTATTCATCGCTTTTTCAATTAGGTTTAGAAGGCTTTTTGCTCTGTCGATGAAATAGCCATTGAAGTCATCTGCCTTCAATTCTGCATAGTTGATAAAGTGCGATTCCACCCGTGCTTGCAACTCATTCTCGGTCAGTCCATCAACCTTCTTTAGAATTGCCCCCAGATACTCACTCGGCGCATTTCCGCCAATCGAGCGGTTGGTGGCTGGAAGAATCGGGGTCTTGTTAATGATGGAATTATACCGTTCGCGCTTGATGCCCATTTTCTCGCAATATGCTTCGGGGAATATATGGTGAATATCCGGAGACTCAAGCATACTGTTTACAATGTCAATCGTCGTGTTGTTCATAAAGTCACGACACTTCTCCTTGTAAAGAAGAGCCATTATACCTTTATATGCCGCGCTCAAGCGAGTTTGAAGGGTTAGCAGCCGCGTAGAAGAAAAGACTGCGCTGTTAATCGTGTGCATTGCATTCGGACGTCCATTGACCTCTTCAACCATGTCCTCAATGTCATAGGCATAGCGGGTTTCGTTCGCACCGCCATACATCTCACCCAAAATCCCGCACCAATACCACCGAGAAAGAGTTTTGATTGTGTTTGGCTCATTGCATTTGGATTTTCCGAGAACAGCGCAGATTGCCGCAAGTGGAATCAACTGCGTTGTATAGGGCAAATCTCTTTGACGGA
>OJOK01001157.1_pt1 | contig 12109 bp, 8 predicted proteins | sample 1598051 | NCBI WGS metagenome assembly OJOK01 (sample SAMN01915205, study PRJEB22387) | human gut metagenome | isolation source: stool | host: Homo sapiens | place: USA
GGCTGTATTGCTTGTTGCCGGTGCTGAAGGCAAACGTTCTGCGTTGCCTCATTCACGTGTGATGATTCACCAGCCGATGGGTGGTGCGCAAGGACAAGCGTCGGACATTGAAATCACAGCTCGTGAGATTCAGAAATTGAAGAAAGAACTTTATACGATTATCGCCGATCATTCGCACACAGACTTCGATAAAGTATGGGCCGACTCAGACCGTGATTACTGGATGACAGCTCAGGAAGCGAAAGAATACGGTATGATTGATGAGGTATTGATTAAAAAATAAAAATGGCTGATTCAAAGACAAAGAAAAAGTGTAGCTTCTGCGGTCGGTCGGAGAATGAGGTCGGATTCCTGATTACAGGAATGAACGGCTATATCTGCGACAGCTGCGCTACTCAGGCTTATGAGATAACTCAGGAAGCACTGGGTGAAAGCAGAAAAGGCGCCGGAGCTACCAAACTCAATTTAAAAGAACTGCCCAAACCGGTAGAAATAAAGAAATTCCTCGATCAGTACGTAATTGGACAAGACGACGCGAAGCGTTTTCTTTCGGTATCGGTTTACAACCACTATAAGCGCCTTTTGCAAAAAGACAGTGGCGATGATGTAGAGATTGAAAAATCAAACATTATCATGGTGGGAAGTACCGGAACCGGAAAAACCCTCTTGGCGCGTACAATTGCCAAGTTGCTTCATGTTCCGTTTACGATTGTAGATGCTACGGTGTTGACGGAAGCCGGTTATGTGGGTGAAGATATTGAAAGCATCCTGACTCGTTTGCTTCAGGTGGCAGATTATAATGTACCGGAAGCTGAACAGGGAATTGTGTTTATTGATGAGATAGACAAGATTGCCCGTAAAGGAGATAATCCTTCCATTACCCGCGACGTAAGCGGGGAGGGAGTACAGCAGGGGTTGCTGAAATTGCTCGAAGGTTCGGTTGTGAACGTTCCCCCTCAGGGAGGCCGTAAGCATCCCGACCAGAAAATGATTCCGGTGAATACTAAAAATATTCTCTTTATCTGCGGAGGTGCTTTCGATGGCATTGAAAAGAAAATTGCCCAACGGCTGAATACACATGTGGTAGGCTATACCGCTTCACAGAAGACAGCTGTAATTGATAAGAATAATATGATGCAGTATATTGCTCCTCAGGATTTGAAGTCATTCGGACTGATTCCCGAAATTATCGGTCGTCTTCCGGTGCTGACTTATCTGAATCCGCTGGATCGTAATGCACTCCGTGCTATTCTTACCGAACCGAAAAACTCTATCATCAAACAATATATCAAATTGTTTGAAATGGATGGTATCAAGCTGACATTTGAGGATTCTGTTTTCGAATATATCGTTGACAAGGCCGTAGAATATAAGCTGGGTGCCCGTGGATTGCGTTCTATTGTGGAAACGATCATGATGGATGTCATGTTTGAAATCCCTTCAGAAAGCAAGAAAGAGTATAAGGTAACGTTGGATTATGCAAAACAACAGCTGGAAAAAGCGAATATGGCAAGGCTGCAAACTGCTTAATATCAAATAGTAAGGCTACTGGAAATGATTGTTTCTGTTTTTTCTTGAAAATATTAGTCGTATTTTGCTTGGTAATTACGAAGTTGTTTATAACTTTGTTTGGCTCTCTTGCAATAGAGGGCTTTACTTAAAGTTAAACCATGAACTGAATAAAACAACCTAAGTTAAGATGGCAGGGAAGATTAATTTAACAGATGAACTGAAAAAGTATTTCGGATTTAATAAGTTCAAGGGAAACCAGGAAGCAATCATTCAGAATTTGCTCGATGGTAAAGATACCTTTGTACTAATGCCTACTGGTGGCGGAAAATCTTTATGCTATCAGTTACCTTCGCTCTTGATGGAAGGTACGGCAATTGTTATTTCTCCGCTCATTGCGTTGATGAAGAATCAGGTGGATGCAATGCGTAATTTCAGTGAAGAGGATGGCATCGCCCATTTTATAAATTCTTCATTAAATAAAGGTGCAATAGACCAAGTCAGGTCTGACATCCTTGCCGGAAAAACAAAATTGCTATATGTGGCTCCTGAGTCGTTGACAAAGGAAGAAAATGTAGATTTTTTGCGTTCGGTGAAAATTTCGTTCTATGCGGTAGACGAAGCTCATTGTATTTCCGAATGGGGACATGACTTCCGTCCGGAGTATCGGCGGATTCGTCCGATCATTAACGAAATAGGGAAAGCTCCCTTGATTGCACTTACTGCAACAGCAACACCGAAGGTACAGCACGATATCCAGAAAAATCTGGGGATGGTGGATGCTCAGGTTTTTAAATCGTCGTTCAACCGTCCGAACCTTTATTATGAGGTACGCGCAAAGACTAATAATATTGATAAAGATATCATTAAGTTCATCAAGAATAATTCGGAAAAGTCGGGTATTATTTATTGCCTGAGCCGGAAGAAAGTAGAAGAACTTGCTGAGATTCTTCAGGCAAACGGAATCAATGCGCGTCCTTATCATGCAGGTATGGACTCTATGACGAGAACGAAGAACCAAGATGATTTCCTTTTGGAAAAGGTGGAAGTGATTGTAGCTACCATCGCTTTCGGTATGGGAATTGACAAGCCGGATGTACGGTTTGTAATCCATTACGATATCCCCAAAAGTCTGGAAGGGTATTACCAGGAGACAGGACGTGCCGGCAGAGACGGCGGCGAAGGCCAGTGCCTGACTTTTTATACAAACAAAGACCTGCAGAAACTGGAAAAGTTCATGCAGGGAAAACCTGTGGCAGAACAGGAAATAGGCAAGCAGCTTCTGTTGGAAACCGCTGCTTATGCCGAATCTTCCGTGTGCCGGCGCAAGACATTGCTGCATTATTTCGGTGAAGAATATACGGAAGAAAATTGTGGAAATTGTGACAACTGTTTAAACCCTAAAAAACAAGTGGAGGCTCAAGAGTTATTGTGTGCCGTGATTGAAGCGATTATCGCGGTGAAAGAAAATTTTAAGGCAGATTATATCATAGACATACTACAAGGTAGAGAAACGTCGGAAGTACAGGCTCATTTGCACGAAGATCTGGAAGTATTCGGTTCGGGTATGGGCGAAGAAGACAAAACATGGAATGCGGTGATTCGACAAGCGTTGATTGGCGGTTACTTGAGCAAAGATGTGGAGAATTATGGTCTACTGAAGGTAACGGAAGAAGGACACAAATTCCTGAAGAAACCAAAATCATTCAAGATTACTGAAGATAATGATTTTGAAGAAACGGAAGAAGAAGTACCGGCACGTGGCGGTGGTTCTTGTGCGGTGGACCCGGCTCTTTACTCAATGCTGAAGGACTTGCGGAAGAAGCTTTCCAAGAAGCTGGAGGTTCCTCCATATGTTATTTTCCAGGACCCGTCGTTGGAAGCAATGGCTACCATCTATCCGGTGACACTGGATGAACTGCAGAATATCCCGGGCGTAGGTGCCGGAAAAGCAAAACGCTATGGTGAAGAGTTTTGTAAACTGATCAAGCGTCATTGCGAAGAGAATGAAATTGAACGTCCGGAAGATTTGCGTGTACGTACGGTTGCTAATAAATCGAAAATGAAAGTGGCTATCATTCAGGCTATTGATCGTAAAGTGGCATTGGACGATATCGCTCTTTCCAAAGGAATTGAGTTTGGTGAGCTATTGGATGAGGTGGAAGCGATCGTTTACTCCGGAACCAAACTGAATATTGATTACTTCCTGGAAGAAATTATGGATGAAGACCATATGCTCGATATCTATGATTATTTCAAGGAATCTACGACAGACAAAATTGATGATGCTCTTGATGAACTGGGTGATGAATTTACCGAAGAGGAAGTCCGACTGGTGAGAATCAAGTTCATCTCTGAAATGGCTAATTAAAAAAGCGAAAAAAAATAGGCGTGCAGGTATGCTGTTTTGAATAAAAACCGTATATTTGCACGCAATAAATTTTTAAACGCACAGCCCTATGTCATTTATTGCTGATAAGATTGTAATGGATGGGTTAACTTACGACGATGTATTGTTGATCCCCGCTTATTCTGAAGTTTTACCGCGCACTGTCGATCTCTCGACAAAGTTTTCAAGAAACATTGAGTTAAAAATTCCTTTTGTGACGGCTGCCATGGATACGGTTACCGAAGCGAAAATGGCAATTGCCATTGCACGTGAAGGTGGTATCGGTGTTATCCATAAGAATATGTCTATCGAAGAACAGGCACGTCAGGTAGCCATCGTGAAGCGTGCTGAAAACGGTATGATTTATGATCCTGTAACCATTAAGAGAGGTTCTACTGTAGGCGATGCATTGGCATTGATGGCGGAATACAGAATTGGTGGTATACCGGTAGTGGATGATGAGAGATATTTGGTGGGAATTGTAACAAACCGTGACCTTCGTTTCGTAAGAGATATGAATAAGCATATCGACGAAGTGATGACAAAAGAAAATATTATCACTACTAATCCGACCACTGATATGGAGGCTGTTTCTCAAATCTTGCAAGAACACAGGATTGAGAAGTTGCCGGTTGTAGATAAGGAAGGTAAGCTGGTAGGCCTCATTACTTATAAAGATATAACGAAAGCTAAGGATAAACCGATGGCTTGTAAAGACTCGAAAGGTCGTTTGCGTGTCGCCGCCGGTGTAGGTGTAACGGCTGATACTCTCGACCGTATGCAGGCTTTGGTGGATGCCGGTGCTGATGCGATTGTCATCGACACGGCTCACGGACATTCTATCTATGTAATAGAAAAATTGAAGGAAGCTAAGAAGCGTTTCCCGAACATTGATATTGTGGTAGGTAACATTGCTACCGGAGAAGCTGCTAAAGCATTGGTGGAAGCCGGTGCTGATGGAGTGAAAGTTGGTATCGGACCAGGTTCTATCTGTACCACTCGTGTTGTGGCAGGTGTGGGAGTTCCTCAGTTGTCTGCTGTATATGATGTGGCTAAGGCGTTGAAGGGGACAGGTGTTCCTTTGATTGCTGACGGTGGTTTGCGCTACTCGGGTGATGTTGTAAAAGCTTTGGCTGCCGGAGGATATAGCGTAATGATCGGTTCGCTGGTTGCCGGAACGGAAGAGTCTCCCGGTGATACAATTATCTTCAATGGACGTAAGTTCAAATCTTATCGTGGTATGGGTTCACTGGAAGCAATGGAGAATGGTTCAAAAGACCGTTATTTCCAGAGTGGTACCAATGACGTTAAGAAATTGGTGCCGGAAGGTATCGCTGCCCGTGTACCTTATAAGGGAACTTTATACGAAGTGATCTTCCAGTTGGTAGGCGGTTTGCGTGCCGGTATGGGGTATTGTGGTGCAGGTAGTATAGAGCAGTTGCACGATGCCAAGTTCACCCGCATCACTAATGCAGGCGTGCTTGAAAGCCACCCGCACGATGTGGCAATTACAAGCGAGGCTCCGAATTACAGTCGTCCCGAATAAAATATAGGCAATTTATATAGAAATACCCGGGGAGTAACAAATACTTTTCCGGGTATTTTTCGTTTAAAGAAAAGGCATCATCTGTTTGGTGTTGAGGCAATATAAAAGATGTTTCCCCGTTATTACATTGTTCTTTTCTAAGATAATAGTTATGATAAGAAGTGGATTGACAATAATTCTCCTTTGCCTGGGATTGGCAATTTTTGCTCAGCAAGATCCGGTGCTGATGCGTATTAACGGGAAAGAAATTCTCCGTTCGGAGTTCGAATATATCTATAATAAGAATAATGCCCTTGCTGGTATCGAACAGAAAACATTGAGTGAATATGTTGATTTGTTTGTGAATTTTAAGCTGAAAGTCGCTGCAGCCGAAGCTGCCGGATTGGATACTACCCGGGCTTTTCGTGAAGAATTGGAGGGCTACCGTCGCCAGTTGGCAAAAGCTTATTTGACGGATGAGTCTGTATCAGAGCTTGCAGCCCGTCAGGTATATGATAAAATGAAAGCTAACAATCGTGCCGGACAGATATGGGTAAGTCATATCTTTAAGTCTCTTCCCCAAACAGTTACCAGTCATGTGCTGCGTTCTGCAGAAGCTCGGATGGATTCTCTTTATGCCGCATTGCAGAATGGGCAGGCGGACTTTGATGAGTGTGTACGTAATTTCTCTGATGAAAAAAAATCTTTTTGGGTAAGTTGGTTACAGATGCCTGTTGAGTTTGAAGATGTTGTATTTGCATTAAAGCAAGGAGAGATATCCCGACCTTTTTTTACACCGCAAGGCATTCATATTGTCAAGGCGATTGAACGGAAAGAAATCCTGCCCTTTGAAAAAGTGAAGGATGAAATCATGCGTCGCCAGAGCCGTCGTTACGGAATGGACAGAGGAACGGAGGCTTTGGTGGAAAAACTGAAAAAGGAATATCAATATACGGCAGATAAGACTGGAGTGGATGAATTACTGTCAAAAGGGCAGACAGATAAGAGACTGTTTACACTTGACGGCAGGGAATATACAGGAAAGATGTTTGCCGCTTTTGCAGCTTCCCACCCTCAGGGTGTGCAACGCCAGCTGAAAGGATTTATCATGAAGTCCGTACTGGATTATGAGTATAGTCGCCTGGAAGATAAATATCCGGAATTCCGTATGCTCATGCAAGAGTATCGGAATGGAATGTTGCTGTTTGAAATCAGTAACCGGGAGATTTGGGAACGTGTACCCTCAGATGAAGTCGGACTGGCGGCCTATTTTGAAAAGCATCATTCGGATTATCATTGGAAAGTCCCCCGTTATAAAGGAATTGTATTACATACTACAACGAAAAAGCTTGGAAAGCAAGCTCGCAAATTCCTGAAATCTTTGCCGGAAGAGGAGTGGCAGAATGCCATCCGGCTGACGTTTAATGCAAAGACGCGGCAAGTGCAGGCGGAACAAGGTTTATTTGCTCCCGGAGATAATGCCTATGTAGATGAAGAAATCTTCAAAAAGGGGAAAACTGAACCTATGACGTCATTTCCTTTTACCACTTTTCTGGGTGAAAAGGTGAAGGGGCCGGAGACTTATCAAGAGGTGCGTGGACTGCTTGTAGGCGATTATCAGAACTATTTGGAGGAGCGTTGGATTGCACAATTACGGAGCACCGCTAAGGTTGAAATAAACCAAGAGGTTTTAAAAACCGTTAATAAGCACTGATGCAACCGATTAAACCGTTATCTTCGTACCTTGAAATAAAGTAAATATCAATCGGTAATGCGAATATTTTTCCTGGGACTCCTCTCCATCCTTTTGTGTGTGGCCTGTAGCGAGCAACACGACCATAAAGGGAAGACACCACTGGTGGAATTGGACGGCAATTTCCTTTACCGGGAAGACCTGCAATCTGCGCTTCCGGCGAGATTGTCGAAAGATGATAGTTTACTGTTCGCAGAACATTACATCCGCAATTGGGTGGAAGATGTCTTATTATATGAGAAAGCGCAGAGTAATATTCCCGATAACGGGGAGATTGAGAAACTTGTGGAGAATTATCGCAAGGCGCTGATTATGCACACCTATCAGCAGGCATTGATTCACCAAAGACTCTCGAATGAAATTTCAGAGGGAGAGTTGGCGGACTATTATGAAAAGAATAAAGAGCTTTTCAGGTTGGAACGGCCGCTGATGCAGGGGTTGTTCATCAAAGTCCCCCTCACCGCACCACAACTAAACAATGTACGTCGTTGGTATAAAGCAGCTACGCAAGATGCAGTAGAACATCTGGAAAAGTATAGCTTGCAGAATGCCGTGAAGTACGAGTACTTTTATGATAAATGGGTACCGATGGCAGATGTGCTTGATCTGATACCGTTGAAAGTACCCGAAGTAGAAGATTATGTGAATAAGAACCGTCATATCGAATTGAAAGATACGGCGTTTTATTATTTCCTGAATGTGAGCGATTTTCGTTCGGTGGGCGAGCAGGAACCTTATGAGTTTGCACGCCCTAAAGTGAAAGATATGATGCTGAACCTGAAACAAGTGGAGTTTATGAAAAAGGTGAAGGATGACTTGTATCAGCAGGCAGTGAAGAAGAATGAGATTAAATATAATTAGTTTAGATACACAGAATGAAAAATTTTATGAACTTTAAGTTTGTAGTTTTATGTGCCTTGGCGCTGATGACCGGTTCTGCCGTTTATGGACAAGACAACGTGATTGACGAAGTAGTTTGGGTAGTGGGCGACGAGGCTATATTGAAGTCTGAAGTAGAAGAAGCTCGGATGAGTGCTCTGTACGAAGGACGTAAATTTGATGGTGATCCCTACTGTGTGATTCCTGAAGAAATAGCTGTACAGAAGCTGTTTTTGCACCAGGCTGCTCTCGATAGTATTGAAGTTGCTGAAAGTGAGGTGATCCAGCGTGTGGACCAGATGACGAATATGTATATCGCCAATATCGGTTCGCGTGAAAAGATGGAGGAATACTTCAATAAGACATCCAGTCAGATTCGTGAAGCCTTGCGCGAGAATGCCCGTGAAGGATTGAAAGTGCAGAGAATGCAGCAGAAACTGGTAGGAGAGATTAAAATCACTCCGGCAGAGGTGCGCCGCCACTTCAAGGATTTGCCGCAGGACAGTATTCCTTATATCCCTACCCAGGTAGAGGTGCAGATCATCACACAACAACCGAAAATTCCTTTGGAGGAAATTGAAGATGTAAAAAGTCGTCTGCGCGAATATACAGATCGTGTGAATAAGGGAGAAAGTTTCTCTATGCTGGCACGTTTGTATTCCGACGACCGTGGTACAGCTATCAATGGTGGTGAAATGCCATTTACAGGACGCGGTTATCTGGATCCTGCATTTGCCAATGTGGCTTTCAACCTGCAAGACCCCAATAAGGTTTCCAAGATTGTAGAGTCTGAATATGGCTTCCATATTATCCAGTTGATGGAAAAACGTGGTGACCGTATCAAAGTACGCCATATCTTGTTGAAGCCCCACGTACCGGAAGAAGCGCTGATGGCAGGTACTGCCCGTCTGGACTCTATTGCCGATGACATCCGTAACGGTAAGTTTACTTTTGAAGAAGCTGCTTCCGTACTTTCACAGGATAAGGATACACGTAACAATCACGGTCTGTTACCTAACCCTCAAACCAATACGTCAAAGTTTGAGATGCAGGAACTTCCGCCCGAGATTGCTAAAGTGGTGGATAAGATGAAAGTAGGAGAAATCTCCGAGGCATTCACTATGATTCCGCAGAAGACTGGTAAAGAAGAATGTGTAATCGTAAAACTGAAAAGCCGCATCAACGGACACAAAGCAACTATTTCGGAAGACTATCAGAACCTGAAGGAAATTGTATTGGAGAAACGTCGTGACGAGATGCTGGATAAATGGATTCGTGAAAAACAAAAGCATACGTACGTGCGTATCAACGAAAATTGGAAGAACTGTACATTTAAGTATCCGGGTTGGATTAAAGACTGATCCCGGGTGATACACTAACTTTTTGTATGCAGAAGAAAAATACAAGAAATAATTTTCTGAACAGGCATAGATTCCTTCTCACAGGCCTTCTATGCCTGTTTGGCATCTGTTTGCTGAGTGCCCAAGATAAGCCGAAACAGCCGGAAAAGAAGAAAACCCGGGTTGATTTGCTTTACGCTGAGGAGGCGCAGGCGGATAAAATTCTGCTTCCGGATGTTCAGATTCTGATCCGGTCGGTAAAGCTGCGTCATGACAGTATGTATATGTTTTGTGACAGTGCTTTGATTTACGAGAAAACCAATTCGGTAGAAGCATTCAGTAATGTACGTATGGAGCAGGGAGACACTCTGTTCATCTATGGTGATTATCTTTACTATGATGGAATGACGCAGATTGCGCAGATTCGTGAGAACGTAAAAATGATCAACCGGAACACGACACTGCTGACTGACAGTCTGAATTATGACCGTCTTTATGATCTCGGTTATTATTTTGAGGGAGGGACTTTGATGGATGAAGAGAATGTATTAACCTCAGACTGGGGAGAATACAGTCCGGCTACCAAACAATCGGTGTTCAATCATGATGTGAAATTGGTGAATCCTAAGTTTGTATTGACATCGGATACATTGAAATATAATACCTTCTCTAAGATTGCTACCATTCTCGGTCCTTCGAATATTGTGAGTGATAATAATCATATCTATTCAGAACGAGGCTTTTATAATACATTGAGTGAACAGGCAGAATTGTTGGATCGTTCTATTCTGACGAATGACGGAAAGAAGTTGATTGGTGACAGCTTGTTTTATGACCGGAAAGTGGGATATGGTGAAGCGTTCGATAATATACGAATGACAGATACCATCAATAAAAATATGCTGACGGGCAATTATTGTTTCTATAATGAATTGACCGATTCTGCTTTTGCCACTAAACGTGCCGTTGCTATTGACTATTCACAAGGTGACAGCCTCTTTATGCATGGAGATACGTTGCAGCTTGTTTCCTATAATCTGAATACGGACTCAGTATTCCGCCTGATGAAAGCTTATCATAAGGTCCGTATGTATCGTACTGATGTGCAAGGTGTTTGCGACTCACTGGTCTATAATTCAAAAGATTCTTGCCTGACCATGTATACGGACCCGATTCTTTGGAATGAAGGTCAGCAACTGCTCGGTGAGGAGATCAAGATTTATATGAATGACAGTACCATTAACTGGGCGCACATTATCAACCAGGCACTGACGGTAGAGATGAAAGATTCCATTCACTATAACCAGGTGTCCGGTAAAGAAATGAAAGCCTATTTCGAAAACGGTGATATGCGGCATATTGAAGTGATAGGTAATGTGATGACTGCTTTCTATCCGGAAGAAAAAGACAGTACAATGACCGGTTTTAATAACATGGAAGGAAGTGTACTTCATCTTTATCTGAAAGAAAAGAAGATGGAAAATATTTTCGTATTGAAGTTCGAGAAGAAAATGGTGATCTTATAAAGGCGTGGGAACAGAACGGAGCAGATGGGGATTTTGCAGCGGATGTAAAAGAGGACGGGGAATATCTGGTGGATCTGAGTAAAAAGCAAAGTGGAGAGACACCGGGAGAGCCAGCCGAACCGACCGATCCAAGTGAGCCAACAAAGCCGGGAGAAAGTCCGGAGCCACCTGAACCATCGAATCCGGAAGAAAAGCCAACCGAACCATCGGTATCGCCGGAAGTTACTCCCGGAGAGAACCCGGAACCGACACCGGAAGCCGGCAATCCTCAGGAAACGGCAGAACAGGAAAATACCGTGGATGGAATGAGCACAAAGAAAAGCAGTGCCTCCATTCACTATCTGACAGTTACCAGCGTAATGGGAAGTGGAAGCAGAAAAGTGATCTCTACCGATACTGGTTCTGATACGACAGGATCCAGTGATGCAGGAACTTCTTATGGAGGAACAGCTGCAGAGATTCAGCAGCAGATCAAGGATAAAGAAAAAGAAATCAGGGATTATCAACTGGATATTAAAGAGACCAATCTTGAGATTAAAGATATCCAGAAAAAGCTGAATAACCAGACAATTAAGAGTACATTAAATGGTGTGGTGAAAACAGTCGGTGATCCCGAAAAAGAAAGCAACGATGGAAAACCGCTGATTCAGGTGGTCAGCAGTGAAGGACTTTATGTGCAGGGAACGGTCAGTGAATCTAAAATGAATAAACTGAAAGTGGGAGCTACACTGAGCGGATACAGTTATGACAATGGTGTCAGCTTTACCGCAGAAGTACGGGAAATTTCTCCGTATCCATCCGATAACGGACAGGACGGAGCCAATGCATCTTCCTATCCCTTTACCGCATACATTGCAGATGCAAGCGGACTTAGTAATAACAGCTGGGCAGAACTTACACTGCTGGATGAGGGCGACGGACAGGGACAAGGAATCTATCTGGAGAAACCTTTTGTGCGGACAGAAAACGGCCAGTATTACGTTATGAAGGACGACGGAACCGGACATCTGACCAAACAGATAGTACAGGTTGGCGGTATTCAGTATGGATCCAGTTATCAGATCACAGGCGGTCTGAGTATGGATGATAAGATCACATTTCCTTATGGAAAAGATGTCAGAGAGGGTGCAAAGACAGAAGAAGGTACGCTTGATGACCTTTATAACTATTAACGGCAGATGGGAGGAA
>OJOK01001169.1_pt1 | contig 12007 bp, 10 predicted proteins | sample 1598051 | NCBI WGS metagenome assembly OJOK01 (sample SAMN01915205, study PRJEB22387) | human gut metagenome | isolation source: stool | host: Homo sapiens | place: USA
CCGCCGTCCAGGCTCAGCGCCGTCACGCAGCCGAGCTCGACCATGCGCTGGGCGACCTGCGTCAGCGTCGCGCCGATGGAATAGCCGCTCTGGCGGCCATCGATCGTGTAGAGCACGAGCGAGCCGTCGCGCTTGAGGCCCACCGCCGTGCGCGGGGCCGCGCCATTGACAAGGCCCGAACAGACCTGACCGTTATCGACCAGCTGATAGAGCGCGCCGATCATGTTCGTCACGCCGCTCCACTCGCTGCCGCTCGCGCTGACGGAAAGCGTCAGGCGCTCGCCGGGCTGGAGCGCGCGCAGCTGCTCCACATAGCTCGCCGCCTTCAAATTCGACGAAAGCACATACTGTCCCGCGCCGACAGGCGTGTCCTTGCCGCCCTCGATGACCTGCTCGACCACGAGCGTCAGGCTGCCGTTCAGGCCGAGCGAGCCGCCGACCGCCGAGCAGACAACATCCACGCCCTCCTCGCTCGTGCCGGTCGTGGCGCGGGCATTGAAGGTAGAGTCATAGAGATAGATGCCGAACGAGCTCTGGCGCACGTAGTTGAAAGCCGTGACCGTCAGGCTGCGGCCATAATCCGACTGCGCCGTGATGCGGAGCGAGGGCTTGCCCATCACCGTGCTGCCGTCGTCGCGGAAGCCGATGGCGTAATACTCGCTCGAGGCGTTGCGCAGCACGCCCTCGGTCATCATGCTGCCAAGCGGGATGCCCGTCGCCGTGTCGTAATAGTCGCCGTTGATGCCCGCGACCACGCGGTAGCCGCGCGCTTCGAGCTTTTTCGCGGCGGTCGAGACCGTTGTAAGCTGGGTCGTGTAGTCGCCGCCGCTCACGATGGGCTTGACGCGTGCGTTGGGCGAGTAGACCACATAATTCTCCTGACGGAGATCAGAATACGTATTGCTCCAGAACGTGCCGGCGTTGAGTTCGGTGCGCTCGTTGACCTCGACGCTTGAGCTCGCCAGATCGTCGCCGAGCGCGTCAGACGCGAAGGCGTTGAGCGGAGCCGCCGCCAGCACGACTGCCAGCGACAGCGACAAAAACTTACGGATAATGGATTTCACGATTTGCCTCCTTGCTGAAAATGCCTTGAATTGGTAAACATAACATAGTATAGCAGATACCCTGCCATAAGTAAAGACGCGAAAACGCGGAAAAAGTTTCCACTTTTTTTGCAAAATTTAGAGCGAAAGCGCCTCGAGCACCCGCACGATGACGGCGTTCGACACCAAAAAGCCCTGCGGCGTCAGCCGCCAGCGGCCGTTTTCCTTTTTAGAAAGTCCGTGGCGCGCGCACTCTTCGAGCACTGCCTCGGCGTCCCGCGTGTCCTCCCTGAGCGCCGAGAGGTCGAGCCCCCGCGCGGTGCGCAGGGCAAGCATGACGCGTTCTTCTTCGCGCTCGCGTTCCGCGGGGCATGCGCTTTCGGAAAGGTGCTCCTCACCCTTGATGTAAGCATTCAAGTCGCGCGCGTAGGCGAAGCGCCGCCCGCCGAAGTCCGAATGCGCGCCAGGACCGAAGCCCAGATACTCCTGCATCGTCCAGTATTTGAGGTTGTGGCGCGACTTGCGCCCGGGACGCGCGAAGTTCGAAATTTCATACTGCGCGTAGCCCGCCTTTTCGAGCAGCTCGACCGTTGCAAGGTACTCCTCCGCCTGTTCATCGTCGTCGGGGATGCGCAGGGCGTCTTTTTTGCGGTCGAGCGGCGTGCCCTCCTCGATCTTGAGCCCGTAGCAGGAAAGGTGCTCAGGCTCAAGAGCGATGGCCGCTTGCAGGTTTTCCCGCCAGTGCGCCATTGTCTGCTCGGGTAGGCCGTAGATGAGATCGAGGCTCACATTGTCGAAGCCCGCCGCGCGGGCGGCATGTACGGCCTCAACCGTCTCTTTATGCGTGTGGACGCGCCCGATCAGGCGCAGCTCGTCGTCGCTCGCCGACTGCATCCCGAGCGAAATGCGGTTGAAGCCCGCTTCTCTGAGCTGCCGCAGTGCTGATACCTCCCGCGCGCTATCGGGATTCGCCTCGGTCGTGATCTCAGCGTTTTTGTCCACGCGGTAATGGGCAAAGACCGTCTCTAAAATGCGGCAGAGCCGGTCTGCGCCGAGATAGCTCGGCGTGCCGCCGCCAAAGTAGATCGTGTCAACGGTATGGCCTTTCGCCTGATCCGCCCAGCGGATCAGATCGCGCTGTAAAGCCGCGGTGTAGGCGTCCATCTTCTCCTCCGAATGAGGAAGCGAGTAGAAGTCGCAGTAAATGCACTTCGCCTTGCAGAACGGAATGTGGAGATACAGTCCCAGCGGTCGCATCGCGTCAACTCCTTTACTAAAAATCTCCTCGCCCATTGTAGCACAAACCGCGCCGCGTGCAAGATGGCTGAGCTCGGATATTTCATCCATTTTCCGCAAACACTACGACAAAAGGAGTGATTCTTCATGGATATGACGCCTCAGGAATATCAGGAGTATGTCAAGCGCCTTGCGCCCAAATCGCCCATTTTCAAGGATACCGCCTTTGCCTTTTTCATCGGCGGCGCGATCTGCGCGCTCGGCCAGCTCATCCAGAACGGCTTTCTCTCGCTCGGCCTTGCAAAGGCGGACGCAGGCACGGCGACCTCGATCTGCCTCATCTTCCTCTCCGCACTTTTAACAGGCTTAAACCTTTACAATTCCATCGCGCGCTTTGCCGGGGCCGGCACGCTCGTGCCGATCACGGGCTTTGCCAACTCCGTTGTCTCCCCCGCCATCGACTTTAAAAGCGAGGGCTTCATCACCGGCATGGCGTCAAAGATGTTCGTCGTCGCGGGGCCGGTCATCGTGTTCGGCACGCTCACAAGCGTCGTGTACGGCGTTATCCTGATGCTGCTGTAAAAAAGGAGAGATGCCGCGGCATCTCTCCTTTTTGATTCATTTCGCCCGCTGGATGCGCTTTTCGTTTTCGTGCGCGCTGGGGATGACCAGCGGTGCCTGCTCCACAATGACCGACGAGGTGTCCAGTCCGTACCACTGGATGACCGAGCCCGCCGCGCGGCGGACGGCGTATTTGAGGTTCAGGATGATCTCGTCCGTGCGGCTCAGCTCCGACATCAGCGGCACCGCGCGGCGCAGCATCAAAAACTTGAAGCTACCCACCGGCGAAGGCCCGTAGATCGAATACTTTCTCTCCTGCGGCGGCAGCTCCCCGCTCTCGAGCAGATCGCGCACGATCTGGCGCAGGTAGATGTTCACGCGCTGGTCGTTCTTGAAGCCGAGGTTGAGCTTTACGCGGAAAATATAGTCCGTGCCAAACGTCTCGACCTGATAGTTCATCGCGTTTGGCTCGTCGAGCACATGCACACTCAAAAACCAGTAGGCGCGGGCGCGCTTGGGGTCCTTATCGAGGATGGAGTAGAGTGTGTTGCGATCGATCGTCTCCATATCGTCGCTGCTGCCGATGTAGACAAGGTTCTGCGTCAGCTCCGGCAATGCACTGTCGCCGCGCAGCGCGGCAAGATTCTCCGTATAGTCACCAAGCTTGAGGCGCACGCTGTATTTCTGCTCGAGTTGCGTGCCGCGGTGCCAGATGATCATAATCGACAGAAGCAGCAGCGCCATAACGACCGCCACATAGCCGCCGTGCGCAAATTTCGACAGGCTCGAGAGGAAAAACACCGTCTCGATCGCGCCGAAGACAATGAGCACGCCCCACGCGAGCGCCTTCTTCCCTCGCACACGGGAAAGATACACGAACAGAAGCAGCGTTGTCATCAGCATCGTCACCGTGATGGCAAGGCCATAGGCCGACTCCATGCGCGCGCTCGAGCGGAACAGCAGCACGATGAACGTGCAGCCCACCCAGAGGATCTTGTTGACCGTGTCGATGTAGATTTGACCCTTGGTCTCGGCGGGATACTGCACCTTCAGGTGCGGCATCAGGTCGAGGCGGATGGCCTCCGATACCAGCGTATAGGAGCCTGTGATGAGCGCCTGTGAGGCGATCACCGCCGCGAGTGCGCTCAAAATGACCGCCACCGGACGCAGCGCGCCGGGCAGCATCAAAAAGAACGGGTTCAGGCTCTCAAGCGATGCAAGCGCCGCGTCGCCCCGACTGCTGAGCAGCCACGCCCCCTGCCCCAGATAGTTGAGGATCAGGCAGATCTTGACGAGCGGCCAACTGATGTAAATGCTCTCGCGGCCTACATGGCCCATGTCGGAATACAGCGCCTCCGCGCCCGTCGCGGCCAGAAACACGCTGCCGAGGATCATAAAGCCGAGTTTATTATAAGGGCTCACGAGAAGCTCCACCGCGTGCGCGGGGTTGAACGCCCGGAGCACCTGCGGCATGGAGAAAATGTTCATCGCCCCCGTCGCACCGAGGAAGAGGAACCACACGAGCATCACCGGGCCAAAGGCCTTGCCGATGCGGCTCGTGCCCGCGTGCTGCACGGCAAAAAGCGACGCGATGATGCAGAGCGTGATGATGATGACGCCCGTCTGGCGGCCTCCGAGGAGCCTGTCCATCATCGCGATACTGCGAAGTCCCTCAACCGCCGAGGTCACGGTCACCGCAGGCGTCAGCACGCCGTCGGCAAGCAGCGCCGCGCCGCCAAGCATCGCCGGCACGATGAGCCACTTGCCGCAGCTGCGCACGAGCGAATAGAGCGAGAAGATACCGCCCTCGCCGTGGTTGTCCGCCTTCATGGCGATGAGCACGTACTTGATGGTCGTGAGCAGCGTGATCGTCCAGATGATGAGCGACAGCGCGCCGACAATGAACGACTCGTTGATCTGCGTGATGCCGCCGTTCCCCTCCAAAATGGACTTCATCACGTACAGCGGTGAGGTACCGATATCGCCGTACACGATGCCGATGGCCACAAGACACATCGTCAGGGAGGTTTTTTGTCTCTTTTCCATAGCGTCCCCTGCCTTTTTGGGCGCGGCGGAGCGGTCTTTATCTCCCCACCGCGCCGCTTCTTCATAAATTCTTAACGAAATTTTAGCATGTCCTCCCGACAAGTGCAAGCGACAAATGCCGTCAAGCGTTAAATTGACGAAAATGCCCTTTCCGCGCTGAAGAGGCGGAAGCGTGTCCATTCATGGTTTATCCGCGGTTATTCTGTTGACATAACGATGTGGAAAACTCTGTGGAAACTGTGAATAACTTTGTTGTTCCAGTGCGTTCCCGCCGGTTGACAATTGGTTATGCTCGACGTCTTTCGACATAATTGGCGCAGAAATTCCCGCGAATTTCTGCATTTTCCCGCCAAAGGCAAAAATCTGCCGCGGCCACTTGCCATTGTGGTCAAAAAATCGTATAATGTACCAAGTTTTGTGTTTGAAGATCAGAATCGTAAATTTCGGCGAAATGGAGAAACCCCAATGGCAGAAGCAAAAAAAAAGAATTACGGCAACGAGAGCATCTCGTCCCTCAAGGGCGCGGACCGTGTGCGCAAGCGCCCGGGCGTCATCTTCGGCTCGGACGGGCTGGACGGCTGCGAGCACGCCGTGTTCGAGATCCTTTCGAACTCCATCGACGAAGCGCGCGAGGGCCACGGCAAGCTCATCACCGTCACCCGCTACTTAGACCACAGCATCGAAGTAGAGGACATGGGCCGCGGCTGCCCTGTGGACTATAACCCCAAGGAAAAGCGCTTCAACTGGGAGCTCGTGTACTGCGAGCTCTACGCCGGCGGCAAGTACAACAACTTGGACGGCGACAACTATGAATACTCCCTCGGCCTCAACGGCCTCGGCGCGTGCGCGACGCAGTATTCCTCGCGCTATATGGACGTGACCGTCTGGCGCGACGGGAACAAATACTCCCTGCACTTTGAACGCGGCGAGCCCGTGGGCAAAAAGGGCGATGAGCTCAGGATCGAGCCGACCGACCGCGGCCGCAAAACCGGCACGCGCACGCGCTGGCTGCCCGACCTCGACGTGTTTACCGATATCGACATTCCCGCCGACTACTATGTCGAAACGCTGCGCCGTCAGGCCGTCGTCAACGCGGGCATCACGTTCCGCTTCAAAAACGAAGTCCTCCCCGGCCACTTTGAGACGCAGGACTTCGTCTACGAAAACGGCATCATCGACTATGTCGCCGAGATCGCGGGTGAAGACGCCCTGACCACCCCCGTCTTCTGGGAGACGGAGCGCCGCGGCCGCGACCGCGAGGACAAGCCCGAATACAAGGTCAAGCTCTCCTGCGCGTGCTGCTTCTCGAATAAGGTGCAGCGCATCGAGCACTATCACAACTCCTCGTGGCTCGAGCACGGCGGCAGCCCCGAAAAGGCGTCGAAGACCGCCTTTGTCTACGCCATCGACAAGTATTTGAAGGACAACAACAAATACCAGAAGGGCGAGGCGCGCATCGCCTGGCAGGACATTGAGGACTGCATCATTCTCGTCTCGAACAACTTCTCCACGCAGACGAGCTACGAGAACCAGACGAAAAAGGCCATCACGAACAAGTTCGTGCAGGAGGCGATGACGGATTTTCTGAAGTCCCGCCTCGAAACCTATTTCATCGAAAACCGCGTCGACGCGCTCAAGATCGCCGAGCAGGTGCTCATCAACAAAAGAAGCCGCGAGAGCGCGGAAAAGCAGCGCCTGAACATCAAGAAAAAGCTCTCCGGCAGCATCGACATCTCAAACCGCGTCGAAAAATTTGTCGACTGCCGCACGCGCGACGTCTCGCGCCGCGAGATCTACATCGTCGAGGGCGACAGCGCCCTCGGCAGCGTCAAGCTCTCGCGCGACGGCGAGTTTCAGGGCATCATGCCCGTGCGCGGCAAGATCTTAAACTGTCTCAAGGCCGACTATCCGCGCATTTTCAAGAGTGAGATCATCACCGACCTTTTGAAGGTCCTCGGCTGCGGCGTCGAGGTGCCGGGCAAGTTTGTCAAGGACCTGAACGCCTTTGATATCAACAATCTTCGCTGGAACAAGGTCATCCTCTGCACCGATGCCGATGTCGACGGCTTCCAAATCCGGACGCTCATCCTGACGATGATCTACCGCCTCTGCCCGACGCTGATTCGCGAGGGCTATGTCTACATCGCCGAGACCCCGCTTTTTGAGATCACCTGCGGCGAAAAGACGTGGTTCGCCTACACGGACAAGGAGAAAAACGACATCGTCAAGACCCTTGAGGGCAAGCGCTACAAGGTCGACCGCTCGAAAGGTCTCGGCGAGAACGACCCCGAAATGATGTGGCTCACGACCATGAACCCCGAGACACGCCGTCTCATCAAGATCATGCCCGAGGACGCGGAGGCGACGGCACACTCGTTTGATCTGCTGCTCGGCGACAATTTGCAGGGCCGCAAGGACCACATTGCCGAAAACGGCTACAAATACCTCGAAATGATCGACGTATCGTAATACGAACAAGCAGGAAAGGAGCCTTACTTTATGGAAGGCATTTTACTTCACGTTCTCTATCGCGGCGAAAAGGCTAATGACTTTGCATCGGAGATGGAGCGAAGCGGCCTGCGCGCCGCCGTCCTCGCGGAAGAGGGCTGCATGCAGTACGACTACTACCGGCCTCTTGCCGAGGAAAACTGCGTGCTGCTCGTGGAGCACTGGCGCGACCGCGCCGCGCTCGACAAGCACTCCGCGGGCGAGCCGATGGCAAAGCTCAAGGCACTCAAGGCAAGCTACGACCTCGCAACGACCGTTGAGCGCTTTGAATGAGGAAGGGCGCATCCGGGGCAAAAAAATTGGGAATCTGCTAAGGAGTTTTGATAGCTATAAAAAAGATTGTTCTTAAAACTGTGATAGGGATTCTTCTTGTTTGCAGCTTATTTGTCGGTTTTCTTTATATAAGCAGCGACATTGGCATAGCGTCGGGCAATCTGGAAACAGACATTCGTTCGTCGCAGAAGATCAAGGAGGATTGGGCGATCGATGGAAGTGTTTCTGACACGATGGCTGCATATATTTCTTATCCGCAGGACATGAGCGACCACACTTTTTCCGTCTATGTCAATCGCCCGGGACTTTCCTTCGGATATTTCTTCCGCGCGGGCGGAAAACTCTCGGAGATCCAGGAAGGAATTGCAGAGTTCACCGCAGAGGGGGGCTAATGAGCGCGCATTGATTTCCATGAATCAGCAGCAGGTGCAGCAGCTTCAAATTGATGATGGCCACGCCAAACAAGCGATCGATATCGACAGCGATCAGCCCTTTGCGATCGTCCTGCCGATCAATGCGGGCAGCATTACTTTTTATGACGTGAACGGAAATGCTGTAGAATATTGGAATCATCCTCTTTAACAGCTTCCGGTTTGCCAAGCCGGCTTCATCCCTTCAAGAACGAAGTTCCCCTGCATCATTCGACCGCAAAAAATCTTTGCACAAGCATGAAGACCCGACCGATGAGCATCCATCGGTCGGGTCTTCTGTTCTGATACACTTTTTTCACGCCTTCTGCGCGCCGACGTCGCCGAGGGCGGCGGCCGCCGCTTTCTCCCGCCGGCGCACGCAGAGCGTGCCGTTTTCCGCCGCCAAAACCGCCGTGTCGCCGCTTGCGAGCGTGCCGTCCAAAAGGCAGGTCGCGAGCGCATCCTCCACTTCGCTGCGGATGAGCCGCCGCAGGGGACGCGCGCCGTAGGAAACATCGTAGCCCCGCTCGGCGAGGGAGACCGCGCAGTCCTCGTCCGCCTCAAGCGTGATGCCGAGCGCCGCAGCGCGGGAAACGGTCTGCGCAAGCAGCCGCCGCGCGATCTCGGCGCAGTCCTCGCGCGATAAGCGGCGGAAGACGATCGTCTCGTCCACGCGGTTCAAAAATTCCGGCCGGAACGTCCGCCGCAGCTCCGCGATCACCGCCGCCTTCACGGCAGCAAACTGCGCGTCGGCGCTTTTCTGCTCCTCCGGCGCAAAGCCGAGCGGCGTGCCCGCCGCCGTGATGCTCTTCGCCCCGATGTTCGACGTCATGATGACCGCCGTGTTGCGAAAGTCCACCTTGTGGCCCTGCGCGTCCGTCACGACGCCGTCCTCTAAAATTTGCAGCAGGATGTTCCACACGTCCTCATGCGCTTTTTCGATCTCATCGAAAAGCACAACGGAGTATGGCTTGCGCCGCACCTTTTCCGTCAGCTGCCCGCCCTCGTCGTAGCCAACGTAGCCCGGCGGCGAGCCGATCAGGCGCGAGACGGTGTGTTTTTCCATATACTCGCTCATGTCGATGCGGATCATCGCGTCCTCGCTGCCAAATACCGCCTCGGCGAGCGCTTTACTGAGCTCCGTCTTGCCCACGCCCGTGGGGCCGAGGAAGAGGAACGACCCGACAGGCCGTTTCGGATCCTTGACGCCGACGCGCCCGCGGCGGATGGCGCGCGCCACGGCGCGCACCGCGTCCTCCTGCCCGACGACGCGCGCGTGCAGCGTTTCTTCAAGCGTCAAAAGCCGCGCGCTTTCGCTCTCGTTGAGCCTTGTCACCGGAATGCCCGTCCAGTTCGACACCACGGCGGCGATGTCCTCCGCCGTCACGCGCACAGCGGTCTTTTCCGCCTCGCGCGCCTGTTTTTTCCGCTCAGCTGCCGCCTGCGTGCGGAAGCTCTCCTCCGCGTCGCGCAGCCGCGCCGCTTTTTCATAGTCCTGCGCGCGGATGGCAGTCTCCTTGTCCCGCGCGGCGGCGCTCGCCTTCTCTTCGAGCGCTTTCAGTTCGGGCGAGGCGCTGCGCGCGGACAGTTTCACGCTTGCCGCCGCCTCGTCAATAAGGTCGATAGCCTTATCCGGCAAAAAACGGTCGGGCAGATACCGCTTTGAGAGTGTCACCGCCGTGCGCAGGGCCTCGTCCTCGATGGAAAGGCCGTGATACGCCTCGTACTTTGGCCGCAAGCCATGCAAAATTTGCAGCGCCTGCTTCTCGTCCGGCTCGCCGACCTGCACGCTCTGGAAGCGCCGCTCGAGCGCGGCGTCCTTTTCGATGAATTTCCGGTACTCCTCGAGCGTCGTCGCGCCGATGACGCGGATCTCCCCGCGCCCGAGCGCGGGCTTTAGGATGTTCGCCGCGTCCACCGCCCCCTCGGCGCTGCCCGCGCCGACAATGGTGTGCAGCTCGTCGATGAACAAAATGACATTGCCGTCGCGCCGCACCTCGTCGAGCACGGCGCGGATGCGTTCTTCAAACTCGCCGCGGTACTTTGTCCCCGCCACCATGCCGGAGAGGTCGAGCAGCAGGATACGCTTGTCGATAAGCTCCTCCGGCACGTCGCCCGCCGCGATCTTTTCGGCAAGCCCCTCGGCGATAGCCGTCTTGCCGACGCCCGGCTCGCCGATGAGCACGGGGTTATTTTTTGTCCGCCGCGTCAGGATGCGCAGCGCGCGGGCGATTTCCTTTTCCCGCCCGATCACGGGGTCGAGCCGCCCCTCGCGTGCCATCGCCGTCAGATCGCGCGAGAATTCCAAGAGCGTCTTGCCGTTTTTCGCCTCCGCGCGGCTTGCACGCACCTCGGGCAGCGGGAGCTTGCGCGGCGACAGGCTCATCGCGCGCAGCGTGTCGCTGTACAGCTTTTTGGTATCCACACCCAGCGATCGCAGCAGCCGCACAGCCATATTGCCGCTGTCGCGCAGGATGCCGAGCAGCAGGTGTCCCGCCTCGATCTCTCCGCTGCCCGCGCGCAGCGCCTCGCCGACGGCCAGCTCGACCGCGCAGCGCGCGTGCGGGGTGAGCCCCTGCACGGTCGATCTTTCCGCCGTGCCGCGCCCCAGCTTTTCGATCATCCTCTCGCGCACTGCCGGCTCGTAGACGCCCGAGGCATTCAGCGCGCGGCAGGCCGCGTCGTCCTCCTCGCGCAGCATCGCGAGCAGCAGGTGCTCGCAGCCCACATAGCCGTGCCCCAGCTCGCCCGCCGCCGCCTGCGCACAGCGCAGCACATGCTCAGCCTTCAGGCTGAATTTCCGGTCATTCATTGCTCTACCCTCCGCTTCCTTTTCGTCCTTTCATTTTTGACCGGTTTATTCAAAAATAAACACTGTAAATGACACAGAAAATTCAATATTTTCCTGCATTCTGACTCTTGCATTTTCGCTTTGACATGCTATAATAGCGTCATCAACTTATGGAGGTACTAATTATGGCTTATCAGATTAGCTCTGCCTGCGTCAGCTGCGGTGCTTGCGCAGACGCCTGCCCTGTCGGTGCTATTTCTCAGGGCGATTCCCAGTATCAGATCGACGCAAATGCCTGCCTGGATTGCGGCTCCTGCGCTGATACCTGCCCCAACGGCGCCATCTCCCAGGCCTAAGGTCTAAGGGTACTTAAAAAATAAGGACGCGCGAAAGCGCGTCCTTATTTTTATCATCAGAAAGGGTCATCACATGGATAAACGCGACGAGCTCTGGCCGCGCGGCCCCTGCTTTTATTACGACACCGCCCTCTTCCCGCCGGGGACGGACAGCTTTTGCCTCGCCTACTTTGCCCGCCCGTCCCGCGGCGACACGGTCTGCGACCTCGGCAGCGGGATCGGTCTTCTCGGAACGCTCCTGCTCGCGCGCGAGGAATCGCTTTTTATCGAAAATGTTGAGCTCTCCGCGCCCGCGGCAGCGCTTGCGCGAAAGACGTTCGCCGAAAACGGCTGGGCGGACAGAGCTGCTTTCCACGAAGGCGACCTTCGCGACGTCTCCGTCCTGCCGAAAGCCGGCAGCGTCGACTATGTGATCTCGAACCCGCCGTACTTTCCCGCCGGCAGCGGCGAGAGCGCCAAATGCGAAGCGCGCCAAATCGCGCGCGAGGAAACCGCCTGCACGCTGGACGACGTCTGCGCCGCGGCGCAGCGTGTGCTGCGCTATGGCGGGCGCTTCACCCTCGTTCACCGCGCCGAGCGCCTCGCCGACGTGCTCTGCGCCATGCGGAGTCACGGCATCGAGCCCAAGCGCCTGCGCTTTCTCGCAAAATCGCCGGACGCCGCGCCCTCGCTCCTCTTCGTCGAGGGAAAGCGCGGCGGCAAAAGCGGCCTTGTCATCGAGCCGCCGCTCGTCCCCAACGGCGAGGAATGGGACGCCGTGTATTTCCGAAAATAAGAAAACGG
>OJOK01001171.1_pt1 | contig 11966 bp, 8 predicted proteins | sample 1598051 | NCBI WGS metagenome assembly OJOK01 (sample SAMN01915205, study PRJEB22387) | human gut metagenome | isolation source: stool | host: Homo sapiens | place: USA
GCGGATTTGGCCCAGGGCGCGGAACCACAGTTTTGCGTGTTCCTTTTCGTTTTCGGCGGTCTTCTGGAACAGGGCGGCAATCTGTTCATAGCCCTGTTTTTTAGCAACAGAAGCAAAGTAGGTGTATTTGTTGCGTGCCTGGGATTCGCCGGCAAAGGCTTCCCACAGGTTCTTTTCGGTTTTGGTGCCAGCATACGGATTTTTTGCCATTGTAACATTCCTCCTTGTTGTTTTCTCAGTCGTTTATTTATTCCAACGGGCTTATTGCAAGCCATATAATTATACCATACGACCCCTGTAGAAAGGCAAGACCGAATTTGCAAATTATGATATGATATCTACGGCGATTCTTCGCTTTGTAACGACGATTTCGGAGAAGGGAAGGAAGAAGGAGAAATATGGTGAATCCAACATTCCGTTATGCTGAACGAAAGGATATGCCGCTGATTATGCGGTTCGTGCTGGGCCTGGCCCGCTACGAGCATTTGGAGGACCAGGTCGTGGCGACGCCGAAAACCATGGAGTACTGGATCTTCGACCAGAAGAAGGCCGAAGTCCTCTTTGTAATGGAAGAAGGGAAGGAAGTAGGCTTCGTGCTGTTTTTCCATAATTTTTCGACCTTCGTCGGCCGGGCTGGCATCTACCTGGAGGACTTGTTCGTGGAACCGTCGTACCGCGGCAGGGGATATGGCCGTGCCCTGATGGAGAAACTGGCCTCCATTGCTGTAGAACGGGGATGCGGGCGCTTTGAATGGGCCGTCCTCAACTGGAACGAGCCGAGCATCCGTTTCTATAAATCCTTAGGTGCCGCCCCCCTGTCCGAGTGGACGGTTTACCGGGTCGCCGGCGAGGCATTGCAGAAATTGGCAGGAAAATAAGCCGGACCTCCCCTGGTCCGGCTGAAAAGATAAAAACGGTGTTTCCCGTGCTGTGGAGCACAGGGAACACCGTTTCTTCATGCTGCTCAGTTTTCGCAAGCCGGTTCTTTCTTGCGTGCCGCCTGCGGTGTCTGCAGCGCGCGGCGGATGCACAGGTTGTGCAGCACGGCCAGGGAAAGGAGCACAAGGAAGGCTGTCCGCGTACCTGCCGCCGTTGCTGCCGCAAAGGCGGCCGAACCGTGGTCCAGGCCGAGCTGGAAGGTCGCCACGAGGGCGGCGCTGATGGCGGTTCCCACGGCGCCGGACAGCTGCTGGACCGTCGTCACAATGGCGTTGCCGTCACCGCGCAGGCGTTCTTCCAGGCTGCTGATGGCGTAGGTCATGGTGTTGCCCATGGACAGGGACTGGCCGATGGTGAAGAGGACGTAGGCGCCGGTCATGAGGAGTACCGTGGGCGAGCGCATGATGAACTGGTAGACGGCCATGCACAGGAAGAGGAAGAAACTGCCCAGGAGCAGGGGCCGCCGGGGTCCGTACTGGTCGTACAGGCGGCCGCACAAGGGCGTGATCAGGGCGCCGACGAGACAGCCCGGGAGCAGGATGCAGCCCGCCGTGAACGGCGATTCGTGCAGGCAGATCTGGGCGAAGTTCGGCAGCAGGAACCCTGTGCCGAGGCAGAGGAACATGACGATGGAAAGGCACACGAGGCTCATGGCAAAGGCGCGGCTGCCCAGGGGGAGCAGTCGCAGCAGCGGCGTCCGGCCCGTGGCGGTATACCGTTTTTCGTGACGGCGGAACAGGCCCAGGAACAGGACGGCCAGCACCGTCAGGATGATGAAGGGCAGGGGCCGTTCCGCCAGGGACGAAGCTTCCGTGCAGGCCAGCAGGAACGTTGTGAAGGCGACGGCAATCTGGAACATGCCTGTAAAGTCAAAGGCCCGTGGACCGCAGGAACAGGACTGGCGGATGGCATACAGTCCCGTGATGAGCGAGAACAGCACCACGGGGACCAGGGACAGGAAAATCATGTGCCAGCCCCAGAGTGTGACGATATAGCCGCCGAAAGAGGGCCCCACGGCCGGAGCCAGGGCGGTCACCAGCATAGCGGCGCCCATCATGAAGCCGATGCGGTTCAGGGGCGCCTGCTCCATGACGATGTTGAACATCAGCGGCAGGGCGATGCCTGTGCCGGTGCCTTGCAGCAGCCGTCCCAGGAGCAGCACGGCGAAGTTCGGCGCGAAGGCGCCGCACAACGTGCCGGCCAGGAAGATCAGGTTGGCGCACAGGAAGAGATGCTTCAGGGGAAACCGCTGCTTCAGGTAGCTCGACGTCGGAATGACGACGGACAGGATCAGCAGATATCCCGTCGTAACCCACTGCACCAGGCTCGTGCTGATGTGGAACTCCTCCATGAGGGTGGGGAAGATGACGTTCATGGATGTCTCAATGACGACGCCCGTAAAGGACAGGATGCCTGCCGCGATGATCGACAGGTACAGGCGGGCGTCCGCCACACGTTCAAACTGTTGCATCGCAGGCTGCCTCCTTCGGAAATTCATGCTGTGCGTGCCGGACTTCTTCGGCAAAACGGTGCAGCACGCGGATGGCTGTTTCCACTTCGTCGTCGCGTACGTCCGTCAGCCGCCCGGCCAGCCACCGGTGCAGGGCGTCCCCGTAATAGGCGAAGGCCTGGCTGCCGCGTTCCGTGAGGCGCACGGAAACGTAACGCCGGTCTTCGGCCTGCTGCTGTTTTTCCACGTAGCCCTGGGCCACCAGATCGTTCATCAGCTTCGTGATGCTCGGCCCCGTGCCGCCCATGCGGTGTGTTACGTCGCCGACTGTCACGGTCTGTTGCTCTTGTGCCAGCGCGTGGATCACCTCGATGATCAAGATCTGCCGCGGCTGCATGCCTTCCGGCAGCGGGGGCAGGGCGGCACGCATCTGCCGCGCCTCGTTGCAGGCCAGCAGGAAACGGCTTACCATAGCTGCATTCATAACGGTTCCTCCCGAAAACAATCTAATAGCTACTTTTGATAATTACTTAACATAACGGTTTTATTTTACGTAATTTCTTGCCGCTTGTCAATCCCTCCGGCAGAGAAAAAAGAACCCCTTCCGGAGCTTCCCGGAAGGGGTTCCCATGCTGGTTCGGTCAAGGTACACGGAATTCGGTCGTACTGCCGTTGACAGCCTTCTTTACGATGAGTTGCGTGGGGATGCGCTGCTGCAGTTCCGTCACGTGCGAAATGAGGCCGACGAGGCGTCCTCCCTCCTGCAGGGCGAGCAGCGTGTCCATGGCCTTGTCCAGGGTTTCCGGATCCAGGGAGCCGAAGCCCTCGTCAACGAGGATCATGTCCAGCCGGAGGCCGCCGGCATGGGCCTGGAGCACATCGGACAGGCCCAGGGCCAGGGACAGGGACGTAAAGAAGCTTTCCCCGCCGGACAGGGTCGTCACAGAACGGTTCTGGCCCGTGTAGGCGTCGAACACATCCAGGTCGAGGCCCTGTTTCTGCCGCGCGTCGCCGACGCCGTGATGGCGGAGCAGGCGGTACCGGCCGTCGCTGATGTTGGCGAGCCGCACGTTGGCCTTTTGCAGGACATCATCCAGCGCAGTCTGCAAGGCATAGGTGGAGAACGTCAATCTGCCTGTGGCCAGGCCGTTGACGCGGCCGTTGGCCGTGTCTGCCAGCCGGCCGACAGGGCCGTATTCCCCGTCGATGGCGTCCAGTTCCTTTCCGGTTTCAACCAGCTGGTCGTACAGTTTCTTGTCCGAATCGAGGCGGGTCTTTTTTTCACCGACCCGGCGGTTCCAGTCTGCCAGGTTCCGGGCGGCGGCATCGGCCGCTTCCCGCAGGTGCTGCAGTTCCGCGCTGCCGGGGTGTGTCTTGCCGGCCGTCTGTTCCTGCAGCTGCTTCAGGGCTCCCTCCAGGGCGTTCCGGGCGGCGTTATAGCGGTCCCACCGACGCTGCATTTCCCCCTTTGCAGGCACCATGCCGTGATAGGTCAGGAATTCCTCCTGGCTGGCGAAGGGCGACTGTTCCAGCGCGGCCTTGTAGCGTTCCTGTTCCGCCGCAAAGCGGGTATCCGCATCGGCCGCATCCTGTTTTGCCTTCTGCAGGGCGGCCGTCGTCAGCTCCACACGGTTCCGGGCATCCTGAAGGGCCTTTTTGCATGCCTTGACCTTCTGGATGGCGGTCTCCAGCTCCTGTACCTTCTTTTCCAGGGCCGCCTTCTGTTCCGCCGACTGGGTCGCCGGATGGGGATGGACCGTGGCACCGCAGACGGGGCAGGGAGTGCCGTCCCGGAGCTGTCCGGCCAGATTCAGGACCGTGTGCGAAGCCACGGTGAGGCCTGCCCGCTGTTTCGTCAGCGTTTCCTGCTGCGACTCCAGGATTTCCGTCGTCCCCTGGGCGGCTTCCCGGGCACGCCGCGTCCACTCGTTTCCGGCATCTTCCAGGGCTTTTTCGGCCGGCGGCACCGCCGTGTCGCGGCGCTTCTTTTCCTTCCAGGCGGTCAGGGCCTGTGTGTACACTTCGTGCAGCCCCTGCGCCGTTTCCACCTTCTGCAGCGTTTCCTTCAGGGCCAGCATGTCCTGCTCCTGTTTCAGCAGTCCGGCCCGCTCTTCCTGTCTGCGTTCGAGTTGTGCGAACAGCCCGGCCAGGGCCTGCCCGTCCGCCAGCTGACGGGCCGCCTTCTGGCTGCCGTCCTTCGCTTTCCCGGCTTCCGCCTCGGCAGCGGCCAGTTCCTTTGTGCCGGACGCAATGCGGGCCGCCAGTTCTTCCGGCGACGCCACGCCGGCATTGGCCAGCGTCGTCTGCCGTTCCTGCGTTTTGGCGTCGTGGGCCGCCTTCAGCTCGCGCGCCTTTTCGTCCAGCCTTTTTTCCAGCCGGCCGAACCGTTCCGTGCGGAACAGGGTTTCCAGGATTTTGCGGCGTTCGTCCGTCTTGAGCATCAGGAACCGGAGGAACTCGCCCTGGGGCAGGACCATGAGCTGGCGGAACTGGTCCGCCTTGAAGCCCAGGAGTGCCTCCATGACCTGCGTCGCGGCAGCCGACGTGCCGGCCAGCACCTTTTCCCTTCCGCCGTCCTGCATTTCGACCAGGCTGCCTGCCGCCTTGACCGACGTCGTGCCTTGGCCGCGTTTCTTCGGCGCTTCCTGTTCCGGCGCACGGGTCACGCGGTACGTGCGCCCCCGGCTCTGAAAGGTCAGGGAGACTTCGGTCCGGCACGCGGGATCCGCATAGTCGCTGCGCAGGCCCTTTCCCTTGCGCAAATCGCCGCTCGCCTCGCCGTACAGGGCGAAGGTGATGGCATCGAGGATCGACGTTTTGCCGCTTCCCGTCGGCCCGGTGATCAAAAAGAGCTGGTGTCCGCGCAGTCGCGTGAAATCAATGGTTTCCGTGCCTGCATAAGGCCCGAAGGCCGTCATCTGTAACGATAAGGGCCGCATCAGGCATTCCTCCCTTCGCGCGCCAGTTCCTCCAGGGTGGCGGTCAGGACCTGCCGTTCCTTTTCACTCATGTCTCCGCCGTTCACGTCGCGGAAGAACTGCTCGAACAGCTCCCGGTCCGTCTTGCCGCGCCGGCCTGCTTCCTCCGTCTCTTCCGGGCGGGGAGCCAGCTGTCCGTACTGGATCTGCAGCACGTGATGGTAGACCTGTTCCAGGCGGTTTTTGGCGTCGAGCACCGGTTCCGTGTCCGTCAGCGTGACCTGCAGGTAGTTGTCCACCTTGGCCGGGTCCGGCGTGGCCAGCAGGTCGGCAAAGGAGCCGCGTACGATGTCCAGTTCACGGGGGGCTGTCAACGGCACATCTTCCAGGGCGACCTGGCCGTCCTTGTCCAGCTCCGCCAGGATGATGCCCTTCTTCTGGTGCACCTCGCTGAAGGAGTATTTCATGAGGGAGCCGCTGTAGGCCGCCTTGCCGCCGCAATGCTGCCGGGCATGCAGATGGCCCAGGGCGGCGTAGTCGAAGGCGCCGTAGCAGGAGAGGGAAACCTGTTCCGCCCCGCCGGCCGCCAGGGTACGTTCGCTTTCGGGCGTCACGGCGGCACCCGTCACAAAGGCGTGGGACAGGGCCACTTTGCGTTCCCTTGCGGGAATCCGGGCCAGCATCTGCCCCGCCTGCCAGCGCAGGGCCTCTTCATGGGTGTGCTGCCTGGTGCCGGACAGCTCCGTCGCCAGCAGCGGTTCGCAGTAGGGGAGGGGCGCGAACCAGACCGGCCCCCAGGCATCCTCCAGGCGGATGGGGGCCACGGCCGCGCCGGGTTGTCCCGTAATATAGAGCCGGTTCGTTTCGAAGAGCCTGCGGCCGAAATCGAGGCGTGCCGGGTTGTCGTGGTTGCCGGCAATCAGCAGGACCGGCACCTGCACATCGCGTACCAGGCGCTGCAGCACCTCGTCCAGCAGATTGACGGCTTCCGTCGGCGGCAGGGCCCGGTCGTACACGTCGCCGGCCATGACCACGGCATCCACGCGGGCGTCTTTGGCCACGCGGATCAGTTCATCCAGCACAACCTGTTGGTCGTCCAACAAGGGCTGGCCGTGGAACGTCCGTCCCAGGTGCCAGTCCGCAGTATGAAGAATCTTCATTTCTTCCTCCTTAAGCGATGCAGCCTGCATTTTGTGTCCGCCCTATAACGAACAAACGTTTGACGAAAACAGTATACCACACGGAGTGAAAAAAGAGAAGGGGGACGGACCCGTATTCCGCAGAAAATTTCGGGAACCCGGCAGAATAAAGGCAGGTCGTCGCTGTGCCAGGGCTGGTATAGCGGCTCATACATCTTTTGCGGTACGCTGTAAGGACGCCTTGATTGATTTCCGCCGGTTTTTATAATAAACTGGAAGACACAGGGTCCAGCCATACCCTGTCCCTGAAGGAACTGGAACGGGCCCGGCACTGTCTCCCGCGGGAGTGAAAGGAAAAGGTGAGCCTATGAATCTGTCGTATTACCGCAATTTCTGCACTGTCGTCGAGGCGGGCAGCCTGACCAAAGCGGCGGAACAGCTCCACGTGGCCCAGCCGGCCATCAGCCGCCAGATGCAGGTCCTGGAGGCCGAATTCGGCGTCCGCCTCCTCGTCGTGGGCCGCGGACATCACCAGCTGAAGCTGACCGATGCGGGCTGGCTCTTCTACAAACGGGCGAAACAGCTGTGCCAGATGGAGGACGAAACGTACCGTGACATGTCCGACGCGGCGCACGGCCTCAACGGCACCCTGAACATCAGCATCGCCCCGTCGCGGTCGCGGTTCTTCGTGACGCGCTACGCCAAACCGTTCAGCCGGCAGTATCCGCAGATTACCTACAACATCCGTGAATCCTACTACATCCAATTACTGGACGATGTCCTGCGCGGGGTGTCGGAAATCGGCATCGCCAATGCGCCCATTCCCGAAAATTTCCGCTTCGACATCCTTTCCTCCCGGCCGGAACACTATTACCTGGTAGGCCGCAAAAACAACCCCTGGCTCGACCTGACGCAGCCCTACACGTCATTTGCCGTCCTGCAAGGGGTTCCCCTGGCCTGCGCACGCGGGCACTGGGGCCTGCTCGAAACACGCTGCCTCGAGGAAGATGTAAAACCGTATCCCTTCGCCATCGTCGGCACGCGGGTCGCCGCCCTGGACTACGCCATGGAGAACCTGGCCATCGCCGTCGTGCCCCTGGAAGAGGCGGAACCGCTGCCCAAGGAGCTGATCCGGTTCCGCATCGAGGACCCGCGCGTCATGATCCACAAGACCATCATCAAGCTCAAAGGGCGGGAACTGTCCATGGCCATGCGGAAGTTTCTCGAAGTCTATCAACGGGAAGTGGACAACTTCAAATATAATGAAAAGGAATAAGAAACACAAAAAACCAGTATTATTTTTTTATTTCCTCCTGTGCTACAATAAAGAGGAAGAAAGGGAAGAAATCCCGGACGGAACTCCGGATACCGGCCGGGCCTTTCTGCAAACCAGCAGCCGTTCCGAACGGCTGACAAAATCTGAGTAAAGGAGGAATCATTATGAAGAAAGCACTCGAAAAAGGCATCAAGTTCGTGGCATTCCTGAAGAACCATGGGAATGGCTTCCGCGCTCACAAGGCCAAAAGGAACATCAGCCGGATCCTGTTCGTGAGCACGCTGTCCAAGAATGGTTTTTCCAAGCTGGCCAGGATTGCCGGTATGCAGTTCACGAAAGAGCAGAAGAAGTTCTTGATGGAATACTGAGCAGTACACGGCAACAGTCCTTGGAACACGGCAGAATCCGCTATAAGGCAATGGCGGTTGAGCAAGACGAAGGGGCGCCCCCGGCGGGGGGCCCCCCTTGATTTTTTTGTCCGCAGCGGCCGGCCTGATTGTTAATAAAATGTATTGTCAATAAAAAACATAAGTGATAGAATAAGACAATACAATTTATGGAATGACAAAATTAATTCATAATTTTGCCGCATAAATGGATATTTATTAAAAGGAGGCGATTCGATTGAACAGGGTTTACAAGGTCATATTCAATCGTGCGAAAGGGCAGTATCAAGTAGTATCAGAATTAGCAAAGAACAGGGGGAAGGCCCCGGGTAATTCTTTATTGAGAATAATTACTAATTGGGGGGGGGTACTAACTAAAACGGTATTGACATCCGTGCTTATTTTTGGATGTACATGCGGGGTCAGCGCTGAAGTTGTTCATGACGGAGATGTTTTGAATGGCGGGACCAATATCTCTGTAGCTAAGGACGATGCAACAAATACGATCACCATATCCGCTGAGGGAGTCGCTACCAGTACGGAATTGGATGCAGTGAAAACAGATGTACAACAGAACCAGGCGGATATTGCGGCCAACACTGGGAATATTGCGGATAACAGGACGGAGATTGCAAACAATAAGACGGAAATCAGCAAAAACTCCCATGAAATCCAGCAAAATAAGACGGATATTGCAGCAAACAAGAATGCAATTACAACCAATACTGCAAAAATCAACAGTAATACATCCGATATTACAGAACTGAAAAATGTGAATGCTGCTTTGGGATTGGATAAAACGAAACCGGGAATGAAATATTTCCGCGCCAATTCTTCCGGCGAGGACGCTGCAGCTACGGGGCAGGATGCTGTCGCCATCGGTGTCAGTGCGAAAGCGAATGGGAAAGACTCTGTTGCGGTGGGCGATGCCGCCCGCTCTTCTTCGTCTGCTGAAAACAGCATTGCCATCGGCCGGAAAGCTGTCAGTGGATCCTTTAGCGGCATGACGGCTGATGGAGACAGCTCCACCGTGGTCATCGGCGGCGGAAAGTCCAGTGTATCCATCGGTGACGCAGCGAATGCCCGGGGAAACTCTTCGATTGCACTGGGGGATGGCGCGACAGTCTATAATGACGGGGCGAATGTCCAGCTCAACAGCAACAGCATGGCGATCGGAACCCAGGCCAGTACGGTGGCTTCCAATAATGCGATTGCACTGGGCAATAAAGCGGCTGTGACGAAAAACAGCAACAGTGCTGTGGCAATTGGGGACAACGCAAAGGCTGGTGCGGAAGATGCGCTGGCTCTTGGTAAAGGCGCTGCTGCTTCCGGAGCGGACAGTATGGCGGCCGGGACAGGGGCCGCGGCAAGTGGATCAAATGCCCTGGCTCTGGGTACGGCTGCGCAGGCCGGCGGGACAGATGCCGTCGCTATTGGAAATGGAGCTGTTGCCGGGAGCAGCGCTTCTGTGGTTCTGGGTAAAGATGCCAGTGCAAATGCCGTCCGGTCCGTCGTACTTGGCCCTAATGCAGGGGTAGGCATGGTAGGAGATGTATTGGGGGCAAAAGGATCCCATGTAGTCATTGGCGACGGGGCCGGCAACAATGTTGACGGACAGCAGAATATTGCCATTGGCTATAAAACGGGGAATAATGTCAGCAGCGACCATAATGTTGCCATTGGTTCCGAAGCCGGGACCAATATCGGATCGGGCGGAAACACGTCTGAAGGAAAAAATGTCTCTATCGGCTATCATGCCAACAAAAATGATGCTGCCGTTTCCCGGATTCAGTCCACGGCTTTGGGCAGTGAGACAAAGGCTGCCGATGATGCCGTAGCAGTAGGCTATCAGGCGCAAGCGGATGGAAACGGGTCTACGGCGGTTGGGTTCAACGCCCGGGCAGTCGATGCAGCCAGTGTGGCTTTGGGGCAGGGAGCCCAGGCTTCCGGCGGGAATATTGCCATCGGCAATGACTCCGTGGCCAATGCCTCCATGATCAGCGGGGCCGGGTATCTTACGGGCCAGGCGGCTCCTAAGACCGCCGTTTCCGTTGGCAATGTATCGACGTTGCGCCGCATCACCAATGTTGCTGATGGGGCACAGGACCAGGATGCCGTTACGGTGGCACAGCTCAAGAAATCAATAGATGCTACGGTGGCCCAGGTCAATGCCAATGTTTCTTCGGCAACGGCAAGCGGGGTTTATTATGATACGGTCACTTCCGGAGATGGAGACAGCATCACCCTTCGTAATAATGACAACAAGGGAACGAAAATCCATAATGTCGCTGCGGGAACACTGGGAACCGATGCAGCGAATGTAGCGCAGGTCTATGAGATTACGGATACGGCAAAAACACATTACTATTCCGTAAAATCCACCAATCTGAATAACTATGACAACGATCTGGCCACGGGGGAAGACTCCATGGCGGCCGGCGTAAGCGCAAAGGCCCTGGGAGACCGGAGTGTGGCGCTGGGGAATAATACGGAGGCGCAGAGCCTTGGCAGTATCACAGTGGGAACCGGCTATGAAAATCCGGATAACCCGGGCAGTCTGAAACAGACGCTGGCCATCAGCGGCTACCAGTACAATATGGCGATCGGGGCAGGGGCCCAGGCTGCCGGCAACAACTCTCTGGCCATCGGCACACTGGCGACGTCTTCTATAAAAAACGGCGGAAGCAGCGTAGATAAAGCTGTTGCCATCGGCTATTCCGCCGGCGTTTCTGATGACAAAGCCATTGCCATCGGCAGCGATGCAAAAAGCAACAGCAAAAGCGCTTCCGCTATGGGGGATACGGCCCAGGCACTGGCGGAAAATGCCCTGGCAGTAGGGACAAATGCACAGGCGGAGGGTGTTTCATCGGGGGCGATCGGTACCAGAAACCGAGTTACCGGGACAAATACATATGTTTTGGGCAGCCAGAACAGTACGGCTGCAACAGGAACGGGTGCCGATGTAAGTGCTTCGAATTCGGGGATTTTTGGGAATGAGAACAGTATGGAAGGGGACAGCAACCGCATTGTAGGGAATAAAAACGTACTGAAAATGGAATCCCTGTCCAATAGTTCTTCCAATCTGAAAACGTTTGAAAATATCTTTGTGACGGGCAATCAGAATACGGTTACGGGGGATCCGGATACAAGTACAGCCGGCGATGCAGGTAACGTATCCGGGATTGCCATTACGGGTTCCCAAAACACCGTCCGGGCAAAAAATCAGCAAAACAGGGATTTGACGGATATCCAGATCCTTGGAAACCAGAACACCGTTGACGCCACTGCGCAGAACACGGATTTGTCCAATATCCAGATTCTGGGCAGCCATGTAACGGCGACTTTGGGGAATTCCGTCTATCTTGGCAGCAATTCCGCGTATACTGTATCGGGAGCCACTACAAAAGGCATGGATGCATACAGCAGCAACGGAACGTATCAATATGCCGGAGGGACCCCTGCCGGTATTGTCACGGTGGGCTCCGTGGGAGGAGAACGGCGGATTCAGAATGTTGCGGCAGGTCTGGTCAGCGCAAGGAGTACGGATGCGGTGAACGGCAGCCAGCTTTACAGCATGACCCGGCCTCTGCGCTTTGCCGGAGATAATTCGACCATTGGAAACACTGCTGAAGCGGACGTCAATGTGCTGCACCGAGGTTCTGATCAGGCCATGTCCCTCTTGGGAGGTGCTGACGGCAGCAATTTAAGTGATAACAATATCGGGGTGGTTGCTGATTCAGTCAATAATACGATGACCGTAAAACTGGCAAAAGATGTGACAGGGCTGAACAGTGTTACGTCAAAAACTGTAAACGCTGAGACTGTAAAAGCTGGAGACACCACTGTCAACAATCAGGG
>OJOK01001174.1_pt1 | contig 11920 bp, 10 predicted proteins | sample 1598051 | NCBI WGS metagenome assembly OJOK01 (sample SAMN01915205, study PRJEB22387) | human gut metagenome | isolation source: stool | host: Homo sapiens | place: USA
AGATATCTTTGCCGTGCGTCAGCACGCCTGCAGATATCTTCCTTGTCTTTCGCACGCTGCTGAACTGTCTTAAATGCATTATTTACGAGGATTGCTATAATTTTCATGCGTGCCTGCAATAGACTTCTTAATGGCAGCAAAACTCTCTGCGCTGATCGCATGCTCCATCTTACAGGCATCCTCGGCTGCAACCTTCGGGTCAACTCCGATAGAAGTCAGCCATCCGGTCAGAAAGGTATGTCTTTCATAAATCTTATCTGCAATTTCCTGCCCGGTTTCCGTCAGATTGATAAATCCATTTTCATCAATCGTAATGTAATTACTGGCTTTCAAATTCTTCATTGCAACACTGACACTCGGTTTTGAAAAAGACAGTTCATGCGCAATGTCGATAGAGCGGACATTACCGTTTCTTTTTTTGATCATAAGGATCGCTTCGAGATAATCTTCTCCTGATTCATGTATCGCCATATTGATACTCCCTCCTTTTTTTCTTTCCGATATTGCTGCTGTGAACTGCTGTACGCAAACAGTACAGGCAGTTATGTTCTGTCAAAGAGTATCCTATTTCTTTTTATGATTTTGATACCTGCCAGATAATAATATCCTGTTTTTTAAAACATTAAAGCAACACGTTAAACTATAATAACATGGATTATAACATAACTTTTTATTTCCGTAAAGAAATCTCCTCAAAACTATTGACAGAAGAGAAAATAATGCTATAATAAAATCAAACAAATGAACAAGTGCTCATATGTTGATATAAAAGAGATGAGCGGAAAGGGAAAATATTATGAAGAAAACTTATAAAATCGATGTAGACTGTGCAAACTGTGCTAATAAAATGGAGGAAGCTGCCAGGAATACAGCCGGCGTTAAAGATGCAACAGTTAACTTCATGATGCTGAAGATGATCGTTGAATTCGAAGACGGACAGGATCCAAAAGCAGTTATGAAAGACGTATTAAAGAACTGCAAGAAGGTAGAAGACGACTGTGAGATTTATCTTTAATTCTGAGTTATCCGGAGAATGGACTGTTGCATAAAACGTATCCCGGCACTGAGCTTTTCGCCGGAAAGTTTTTTGCAGCGGTCCTGCTTTTATAAGAAGAGAGAGGTATTGATATGAACAAGAAGCAGAAGAAAATGCTGATCAGAATTATCATAGCAGCAGTGCTGATCGTGGTCTTTTCCTTACTGCCGGCAGAGGGATACCTGAGATTTGTTCTTTTTATGATCCCATATCTGGTCATCGGCTATGATATCCTGAAGAAAGCATTTAAGGGTATTTTAAATAAACAGGTGTTTGACGAGAACTTTCTGATGGCTGTAGCCACAGTAGGTGCAATTCTCCTTGGCGATTATTCCGAGGGTGTTGCAGTTATGCTTTTCTACCAGATTGGAGAACTTTTCCAGAGCTATGCAGTGGGAAAGAGCAGACGAAACATCAGTGAACTGATGGATATCCGTCCTGATTATGCGAACATAGAGAAAGACGGAACACTGGAACAGGTTGATCCTGATGAAGTTGAGATCGGAACCATTATTGTTGTTCAGCCGGGTGAAAAAGTACCGATCGATGGAGTGATTACCGAGGGAACTTCTACATTAAATACAAGTGCACTGACAGGTGAGAGTCTTCCGCGTGATGCAAAAGCAGGCGATGAAGTGATCAGTGGCTGTATCAATATGACAGGTCTGCTGAAGATCCGTACAACTAAGGAATTCGGTGAATCTACAGTATCCAAGATCCTTGAACTGGTAGAGAATTCCAGCTCCAGAAAGTCAAAATCTGAAAACTTTATTTCCAAATTTGCGAAATACTATACACCTGCAGTATGTTACGGAGCCCTTGCTCTTGCATTTATCCCGCCGATCGTACTTCTTATTATGGGAAAACCTGCCATGTGGGGAGACTGGATCTACAGAGCCCTTACCTTCCTTGTAATCAGCTGCCCATGTGCACTGGTCATCAGCATTCCGTTAAGTTTCTTCGCAGGAATCGGTGGAGCCAGCAATCAGGGCATTCTGGTCAAGGGTTCCAACTATCTGGAAACACTGGCTCAGACAAAATATGTTGTATTTGACAAAACAGGTACTATGACTCAGGGTGTCTTCGAAGTAAGTGGTATTCATCACAATGAAATGCCTGATGAGAAATTGTTAGAATATGCAGCACTTGCCGAGTGTTCTTCCTCCCATCCGATCAGCAAGAGCCTGCAGAAAGCATACGGAAAACCAATCGACAGAAATCGTGTTACTGATATTGAAGAAATCAGTGGTAATGGTGTGATTGCCAAAGTTGACGGCATATCTGTAGCTGCCGGTAATACCAAATTAATGAACAGACTTGGCATTGCTTATCAGGATTGCCATCATGTAGGAACTGTTGTGCATATGGCCATTGACGGCAAATATGCAGGACATATCCTGATATCCGATATCATCAAACCTCATGCAAAAGAGGCAATCGCTGAACTGAAGAAAGCCGGAATCAGCAAGACCGTTATGCTGACAGGCGACTCAAAACGTGTTGCAGATCAGGTTGCCGGGGAACTGGGAATTCAGGAAGTATACAGCGAACTTTTACCTGCTGACAAAGTTTCCAGGGTAGAAGAACTTCTTAATCAGAAGTCTGAAAAGGCTAAACTTGCGTTTGTAGGTGACGGTATCAATGATGCCCCTGTATTATCCAGAGCCGATATTGGTATTGCGATGGGAGCGCTTGGTTCAGATGCAGCAATCGAAGCAGCTGATATCGTTCTGATGGATGATGATCCTCTGAAGATTTCCAAAGCGATCAAAATTGCACGTAAATGTATCCGTATTGTATATGAAAATATCTACTTTGCTATCGGTATCAAGGTTCTCTGTCTGATCCTTGGAGCTTTAGGTATTGCAAACATGTGGGTGGCCATTTTTGCAGATGTAGGTGTTATGATCCTGGCAGTATTAAACGCGATCCGTACATTATTTGTAAAGAATTTATAAGAAACAGGCAAATCAGCAGAAACCTTTTGTGATAAGCCGGAAAGGTAACAGGTAAGAAAATGGAAGTATGCAAAGAAGAATTATGTGAGAGTAATGAAATACATGAAGATCTGCTTAAAATTGTAGATGAAACCCTGCCGGAAGAAACAGAACTTTATGATCTGGCCGAATTATTCAAGGTTTTCGGAGACTCTACCAGAATACGCATTTTGTTTGTTTTGTTTGAGGCAGAGGTATGTGTCTGCGATCTCGCTAAAGCATTGAATATGACTCAGTCTGCGATTTCTCATCAGCTTCGTATTCTGAAACAGAATAAACTGGTAAAGAGCCGCAGAGAGGGAAAATCTATTTTCTATTCTCTGGCAGATGATCATGTCCGCACGATCATCAACCAGGGACGGGAACATATAGAAGAAGATTGAAAAAAGCATCAGTTATCTGAAAGATTATAAATTCAGATAACTGATGCTTTTAAAGTTATAGATGAACTCTTTTCAAAATCTCGTTAGTAAGTCCGCCGATTACCACCCCGGCAGCAACACCTGCCACCAGAAGTGCCGGTGCGTATACAAACACACTTGCATTTTGTACGATCAGCATGGCAATGATCAACTGACCGATATTATGGGAAACACCTCCTGCAACGCTGACACCGATTAGACTGAAAGATGTTTTTTTCAGCATAAGTGTCATAACTGTCATACTAAGCGCAGCGCCTGCCAGGCTGTACAGGATACTGAACAGATTTCCGAACATAAATCCGATCACCAGAATGCGGACAACAGAAACCAGAGCAGCCTCCCTAAATGAATATTTCTTCAAAATAAAAAGTACTCCCAGATTGGCAAGTCCAAGTTTAATCCCCGGAATCCCCGCAAAAACCGGCACCAGTGATTCCACATATCCCAGAATGATCGCCACAGCTGAAAAAAGCCCAAGGCAGGCTGTTTTTTGCTTCATAAATCTATTTTCTCCTCTCAAAAAATCCAAAATGGAATTATCAGAATTCTTCAGACATTTTAACACAGAAAAAATATTCCCGCAACCACAAGTTAGATGTAACTAATACTGATTTTTACTGAAGTATTTATTGAGAAAAAATGACGAATATCCCAGATAAAAAAGTGTGGATTTTTTCAGACAGGCATGTTACTATTTTATGAGTTAGTAGTGACTAATTTATATAATTACTGCTGACAGCATACCTATAGCAATCCTATATGAATATCTTTGGCAGAAGTCACTCCCTTTTGGTAAAAGTAAAATCCCTTTGGTTAATAAGTTGATTAACCCTCTGGTAAGAGTGATTCCGCAAAAAAATTTTAGAAGAGGAGAAAAACATGACAAACAAAAAACTTATGAAAAAAATAGCACCTGTTGTAATGAGTGCCGCAGTTGCTATGACCAGCATGCCATATGCAGTTCTGGCATCTGATTTCACAGACAGTGAGGTACTTACAGACAGCACAGATTTCTCTGTTTCCGAAGAGTTTGCCGCCGAGGATGCGCAGGAAGAATTTACCACCGAAGATGTCCAGGATGCTTTTGCTGCAGAAGCACAGCAGGGCGAAGCTTATGTGCTTATGAATATTCCATACGATGATTTCTACAAGGCAGAACTGAAAAATAATGATGTAAAAGTTGATGCTTTCACATCTGCAACTCTTAATAAATCAAGAACCGCAGGTATGATGAACGGAAATTCCGCTTATCACGTAGACCCCAATGGAACCGATGTAACAGGTGTTACTTTCCCTGTAAAGGTCAGTGATCTTTCCCTTCTGAAAGACCAGAAGCAGGTCACAGATTCCGACTCTGTAACGATCACAGTGACAAACAGAGGACAGACAAGCAGCAACACCTATACAGGAAAAGATTCCCTGATTGAAAATGCTTCTTACTCTTATTATATTTTAAGTGAAACACCGTCTTATTACAAAGAACTTACTGTAAATGCAGATGGCAGCTATTCTTTCTCAGCAATGAAAGGTGCTCAGACACAGACCGCTGCAATTGATGCTATATTAAAAACAGAGACAACTTACGGGGACTATGAGCTGGATCTGAATAATGAGACTTTTTCATCACTGATCGATACGACTACAGATAAGATTTATGGTGTAACCGTAAATACTACAGACGGAACCAACTATGGCCTGCGTCATCTGGAGAATATCTGGCGTGGAAGTATGCTTGCCTGGGGTACAGGATATACAACAGAAGTTCACGGATGCCCTGTTTCTTCTGCGCATTATAAATCAATCATGGGAAAAACAATTGACAGCGTTACTTATTACACAGATAAAGGCATGATTACTTTTGATGTTCCGGATGTAAAGGTGCAGACAACTACAGGAATCAAGGCAACAGTGGCAGATATTATGAATACAGACTCATCTGCAGCAGTTACCTTTGACCAGGCTCTGCCGGCAGACTTCAAGGCACAGTATACTGTAGACGGAACAGCGGTTTCCTGCACAGACGGAAAACTTGCAGTTGGAGCTCTTGCATTGGGAACACATAAGGTTGAAATTGCAGATGCCAGCGGAAAATATGCAGCCATTGTAACTGAATTTACAGTAAATACAGACAAAATGCCGGCTTCTTATGACAGTAACGAGACAAAACTGGTTGCAGCAAAAGGCATTACAGCAGAAGAGTTCTCTGCATACATTAAGAGCATCAGCAAAGTAAAAGTTGATGATACAGAATATGCCGCAACCGGAAGAGGAAGCAAGGTCATTGTAAAAGAAGATGGAACTCTTGATCTCACAGATATTCAGGTAACAGATGCAACTGTATTTGAAATAACTGCTGTAGGATATAAGAATAATCTTACTTTTACTTACAAACAAGCAGAAAATACATTTGAATTAAATACTTCTTCCAAGACTCTTTATACAAAAGGCAGCACAAAAACCACTCTCAAAGTTACAACAAACCTTACAGATAAAATCATATGGAAATCCAGCAATACAAAAGTGGCTTCTGTAAACAGCAAAGGTGTTGTAACTGCTAAGGCAAAAGGAACAGCAGTGATCACAGCATCCTGCGGAGAATACCAAGTAACCTGCAAGATAACAGTTAAAAATCCATCCCTGAAACTTAGCAAATCTTCAGCAACTGTAAAAGTTGGAAAAACAACAAAAATTTCTGCAAAGGCAACTCCATCAGGAAAGGTTACTTACAAGTCAAGCAACAGCAAGATTGCAACAGTAAGCTCCAAAGGCGTTGTAAAAGGAAAGAAAAAAGGTACTGCCAAAATCACAGTAACCTGCAATGGTGTTAAGAAGGTATTTACAGTAAAAGTAAAATAAACGATAACAGGTAAATAATTCACACAATAAATGACCTCGGATTTTGTTCCGGGGTCATCTTAATGAAAAAAAAACAACATTAGCAGAATCTGTTATATATAGATTTTTATATACTAAAATGATACACTTTTAAAGTTAGTTATGATTAAGTTTTGCTTCATCCAAAAACAGATATCATATCCGGCAAAATAAAAAAATAAAGGAGAAGACAACGTGAATAATCAAAACTTTTATCTGCGTCTGATCGCACTTTTGTTGATCATTATGGCGGTATTTTTCTATAACGGAACAGTAAAAGATAAAGAACAGGCTCAGGATATTGCAGACCTGACTGCAAAAACAGAGAGCCTGGAGAAACAGCAGGACCAGATTCTTACAGCATTAAAGGAAACTTATGAGGAACAGAAAACAGCAGCAGAAAGTAATGCTTCTTCTGATGTATCTTCAGAAGCTGATAATAAATCCGAAAAAGATTCCACAGAGGATAAAGAAAATACAGAGCAGGCAGATTCTGAAGAAGCTGATGATTCTGACAACGTATATAAGAACGGTAATTTTGAAGGTTCAGGAACCGGATACGGTGGAACCATCACAGTCCAGGTAACTCTGGAAGACGATACTATTACAGCAGTCAGTGTAGTCAGTGCGCCGGGTGAGGACAGTGCTTATCTGTCACAGGGCGAGAATGTCATAAACAGTGTCATCAGCGAGCAGAGCACAGATGTTGACACTATTTCCGGAGCAACTTTCAGTTCTACCGGTATCTTAGAAGCAGTAAATGACGCATTATCAAAGGCGGAAAACGCATGAAAAAGAAACAACGAAAGGTACGGCTGATCCGTGCCGCCATACAGCTTATATTTTTTATAGCAGCGCCCTCCCTTTTTTCCACAGCATTTGCAGGAATCAAATCCATCTTTCTTGCAATCGGAGGACAGCAGAGCGTAACCTGGAACTCTTTTCTGGATATTACGGCATTACTGTTGATCATTACTATTTTGTTCGGACGTCATTTCTGCGGTTATGCCTGTGCGTTTGGCTCGCTGGGAGATGCTCTGTATGAGCTTACCGCATTTATCCGTGCGAAATGTTTTGGAAAAAAGAAAAAACATGGATATCCGGAAGAATGGGTACACCGATTACAGAAAGTAAAATATGTGATTCTTGCGTTCCTGCTTCTTTCCTGCATAACAGGATTTTATTCTAAATTACAGGGAATGAGTCCATGGGATGTATTCTCAATGCTTACAACAGGCAGACTGCCGAAATCTACCTACATTGTGGGAACAGTTCTGCTGATCCTGATCATGGCCGGAATGTGTACACAGGAGCGTTTCTTCTGCCAGTTTCTCTGTCCCATGGGAGCAGTATTTGCAATCATGCCGATCATCCCGGGAGCACTTTTCAAACGGAATCGTCCAAACTGTGCGCCAAAGTGCACTCTCTGTAAGAAGAGATGTCCGGCACATCTGGATATTGACGGCGATACTGCACATTCAGGGGAATGCATCTGCTGTCACGCCTGCACTGCAGTCTGCCCAAGGAAAAATATTCATACAGGCACTGTTATTGATAAAAATTAGCAACTGCTAACTTATTGAAAAAAATTGATTAGTAAGAACTAACTATATTGGTAGACATACTATCCGTACAGTGATATAGTCTATAGAGTTAGTTGGAAACAACAATAAGAGGATAAGGAATCAGAAAATATATGACAAACAGACGCTCTTTTGTACTGGGACTTTTTATTACAGCCTCTCTTTTATGCACATCCCGGACTGCATGGGGAAACTCTGAAATAAACACATACACCAAAACAGACTTTGCTATGGACACCGTAGTATCAGAGACTCTTTACACAACAGGTGAGGATATCACAGCAGACATAATCTCTGCATTAAAAGATGTGGAAGAAAACTGGATCTCCTGGACAAAAGAAAGTTCTCAGATATATCAGATCAATCAAAATGCCGGGAATACAACAACGGTATCTGATGAAACTGCCACCTGTTTAAAACAGGTACTGGATTTGTCGAAAGCTTCTGGCGGAGCCATGGATCCTACTATGGGAAGAGTGATCCGCCTGTGGGACATTGACGGAGAAAATCCGCACATTCCTTCAGATGATGAATTAAATTCCCTGCTTGAAAATGTAGGATATGACAAGGTGACTCTGGATGGAAATAAAGTTACCATGCCGGAGGGAGTAACCCTTGATCTGGGGGCTGCAGGTAAGGGAATCGGCTGTGATGCAGCACAGAAGATTCTTGATGCAGATAAAAATGTATCAGGCATGATCCTGAATCTGGGCGGCAGCAGTGTCATGAGCTATGGAAGCAAACCCGACGGCTCTGCCTGGCAGGTAGCTGTCACTGATCCGCGGGATACAGAAGGTGATTACCTGGGAGTAGTTACTCTGAATGGTACTGAATTTTTATCTACTTCCGGAGATTACGAAAAATACTTTATAGAAGATGGTGTTCGATATCATCATATACTGGATCCTGCTACAGGATATCCTGCAAGAAGCGGTCTCACATCTGTGACGGTTGTGTGTGATGATGGCCTGAACGCAGACGGACTTTCCACTGCATGCTTTGTACTGGGAAAAGAAAAGGCAGAAGAACTTTTGAAGAAATACAATGCAGACGGACTGTTCGTAGATGATTCTGATCATGTCTGGATGACGGAAGGCATGAAAGAAAGATTTCAATTACTGAAAGATACTTATTCCATCGGTGAATAGGTTTATCTTATATAAAGATCTCTGAACTGTCAAAAATTTCAGTTTTCCGGACAGTTTGGAAATATATTTATTAACTCATATTCAGGAGGATTTAAAGGTATGCGCAAGGGAAATTTAATCAAAATGGCAGCTCCTGCAATTTTAAGTGCAGCAATGATGGTTTCAGGATTACCGGTTATGGCTGCGGATTTTACATCTGATACTGCTGTGGAGACTGAGGCACAGACAGATGAGTTTGATGCAGCAGATGACACCGCTGATGCTTTTGCAGGCGATGAGGAAACACCTTTTGTTGACGATCAGGCAGCAGCAGAAGATGAATTCGCTGCAACAGCAGAAACAGGCTACAAATATGTCTATGCAGGTCTGACATGGGCACAGTACTGGGCATCTGAGGGAGTTTATAATGCTGCAAACACAGCTTCCAATGGAACAAAAGACAGCCATGATGAACTTGACAAAGGCGGTTTCGACACAGTAACCAGAGCTACTGTAAACCATGGCCTGCACAGAGGAAGCTACCAGTGTGAAGCAATCATGTATGACAAAAACGGCGGTTCTTATGAGATTTCCTACTGGACCTCAGCTAATGATGCAGTTCTTACGGACGGAACAACTGTAAAGCTGAATCAGCCTGAAAGAGGACAGATTACAAAAGCTGATGGAAGTGTTGTAGAATTCGACCATTATAACGTAGTAGGCCTGAAATATGTACCTGTCGCAGTAAAAGCAGAAGATTATGAAGCCTTCAAATCCCAGTTCAAGGTTGTGGAAGACGGAAGCACAGTTGCCGGAGGATTTGGAGAAAACAATTTGCAGTCCTATAGTGCAGTTGCGGATGTTACCGCTGAAACAAACGGCTTAAAAGAAGCTGTAAAAGGTTCCGATGGAACATTCACATTCAAGGCCAGAACAAACGGTACAGGTTCCGGACTTAAAGATCAGGCACTCCAGACAGCATCCAATGTTACCGCAACAGTAAAAGAAGCAAGTGGAAGTTACGGCGAATTCTTAAGAGTAGATATTACAGGTGACGGATATGGTGCTCTTGGTGCTAAAATGTATGCTGTAAAATGGGATTACTACGGAAATGGTAATAAAGTTCTGGCATCTTACGGAACAAAATTTGCAGCAGATAACTGGATGCACAAGGCAATGGGAATCCAGCTTGGTCTGACAGATTCCTACCGCTGCCAGCTTCCAAAAGGAACAGATGGAACCGGCAAATGGAAAATCACCGTATATGCAATGGGATATGCAGATACTGTATTTGAAGTTAATGCAACAGATGCAAACATCGTAAAACCGGAAGCAGGAGAAGCAGATACAACAGCATTAAAAGCAGCAGTAGAAAAAGCAGAAGCCTTAAAAGAAGCAGATTACACAGCAGATTCCTGGAAGGCAATGCAGTTAGAGCTTCAGGAAGCAAAGGATCTTCTTGCAAAAGAAAAGCCAACTCAGGCAGAGGTTGATGAAGCTACAACTCATCTGAACGCAGCAGTAGAGGCTCTTGTTAAAGCAGATACGAAGGTAACAGTAACTCTCAACAAGAAAACAGCCATTGTTTACAAAGGAAAAACAACTACACTGAAGGCAACTGTAACAGGAGCAGATGCACCAAAAGTTACATTTACTTCCAGTAACCCAAAAGTTGCAGCTGTAAACAAAACAACCGGTAAAGTTACTGCAAAAGCAAAAGGTAGTGCAGTCATCACAGCTAAATGCGGAGATGTAAAGGTAACCTGCAAAGTAACAGTTAAAAATCCAACTCTTACACTGAACAAAACATCTGCATCTGTAAAAGTCGGCAAAACAACTAAGATCACAGCAAAAGCAGCTCCGTCAGGAAAAGTTACATACAAATCCGGCAACAAGAAAATTGCTACAGTATCATCCAATGGTACAATTAAGGGTATTAAAAAGGGTACTGCCAAAATCACAGTAACATGCAATGGTGTAACCAAAACAGTTAAAGTAACTGTAAAATAATCTGATCTGACTGAAGTCAGGCGGATATTTGCAATCGGATTCGCAGACAAGAGGAAAGAAATCCTGTATCCCACCAGAAAGGGCAGGATTTCTTTTCAACTGTAAAACTTTATACAGTTGAAAAGAAATCATTTGAATATGATTTCCTGGAACTATTGAAGAAGGAGGAATTTATGGACAAAAATAATGAGCAGAAAAATAATAAGACTCCGGAAATGAAACCCAAACAGGACAGTTTCCGTCCATGGTTAAAGCTTATTCCTGCGGCAGCAGTTTTTGCAGCAGTCTGTGTAACCTGTTATCAGGCAGATAAAAGTCCTGTGGAGACTACATCGGTTTCCGATAATAATGTTATGTCTACTGATGAGATTAAAGAATTGATTTCACAAGGAACTGCAGGTAAGGATTTTGATTCAGAAGACTCTTCTGAAACCAATGGAACCTCAATTTCAAAAACATCAAAAAAGACAAAAAAAACAAGTAAGATTAAAACAGGAACAAAGAAAAATTCATCTACAGGTTCCTCTGCAAATGGAGGTACAGCAGGGGGTGGTGCAGGAAGCACAGTCACACCAACTACAGAAGTTCCTGCCGGTGGATATGCGGACGGTACCTATACAGGCTCCGGAACCGGTTTCGGAGGAACGATCACTGTTCAGGTAACTGTCACTGACCATAAAATTGCAGCTATCAATATTGTAGATGCATCAAATGAAACAGCCTCCTATTTTGCAAATGCACAGGGTGTGATCAGCAAAATTCTTGCAAGCCAGTCTCCGAACGTAGATGCAGTCAGTGGTGCCACTTATTCTTCAAACGGAATTATTACTGCGGTTCAGAATGCATTGTCACAGGCAATTCCATCAGGAAA
>OJOK01001183.1_pt1 | contig 11866 bp, 7 predicted proteins | sample 1598051 | NCBI WGS metagenome assembly OJOK01 (sample SAMN01915205, study PRJEB22387) | human gut metagenome | isolation source: stool | host: Homo sapiens | place: USA
ACGGAGTGAACAGTAACGTTACTGGGTTACTGGTTACCGGTAATATCCCGCTTAAGAGATCAATTATTTTTTATAGCCGCATATTTTCGGCATACAGTCTCAGCAACCTTGATTCCATCCATGGCAGCACTTGTGATTCCGCCTGCGTAACCTGCACCTTCGCCACATGGATAAATTCCCGCCATATTTGCTGTGAGCTCCTGATCACGTACGATCCTTACAGGGGAAGAAGTACGGCTTTCAATGCCACTGAGCAGTGCATCCTCTCTGTCAAATCCGGAAATTCGTTTTCCGAAGGCTCTGACACCTTCTTCAATAGAATCGCCTACTGCTTTTGGCAGAACAGAGCGTACATTTGTCAGTATATATTCTCCCTTCATACAGGGAGTAACCTCTCCTAATGCTTCACTTGCCTGATTTTTGCAAAAATCACCAAACAGCTGAACAGGAATTTTTCCTTCTCCGAGCTCCCATGCTTTTTTCTCCAGATCACGCTGAAATTCTACGCCGCCAAGAACTCCTTTATCCGGGAAATCTTCTGGTGTGACTGTGACGATCATGGCACTGTTTGCATTTCTGGAATCACGTGCCTGATAGCTCATTCCGTTCACTGCGAGACGACCGGGTTCAGAGGATGCATTTACAACATATCCGCCCGGACACATACAAAAAGAATAAACACCTCTGCCATTTGCACACTTATGGGTTACTTTATAGCTGGCTGCACCAAGTAATTCATTCTCAGGCTCTCCATAAAGATCCATATTGATCATTTCCTGAGGATGTTCAATACGCAGCCCCACTGCAAATGACTTTGGCTCCATATAAACACCACGTTTCTGTAACATTTCAAAAGTATCTCTTGCACTGTGTCCTGGTGCCAGTACACAGACTTGTGCAGGGATTCTCTTATCATTGTTGATCTCAATTTCTTTTAATGTATTGTTCTCAAAAATCAGATCTGTTACCTTGGAACGGAAGCAGAATTTTCCTCCCATTTCTTCGATTTCATGACGCATTTTTTCAACAATACCAACCAGTACATCCGTTCCCAGATGTGGCTTCTGCTGATAAATAATTTCTTCCGGTGCGCCGGCAGCTACGAAACGCTTCAGTACCTCATGATTACGTCCGTAAGGATCTTTTACCAGCGTGTTCAGCTTTCCGTCGGAAAAGGTGCCGGCGCCGCCCTCTCCGAACTGTACATTGGACTCAGGGTCAAGAACACCATTTTTCCAGAAATTCTCTACTGTTTTCTGACGTTTCTCAGCCTCTTCTCCGCGTTCAAGTATTATTGGACAATATCCGGCCTTCGCAAGATACCATCCGCAGAAAAGTCCTGCAGGACCGCTTCCCACAATAACGGGAGAATGTAAAAGAGGTGTCTCACCCGGAGAGGGAAATTCATATGGTTTCTCTTTGATCAACATAATATTGTTATTGTTAACTTTTTTGGCGAGTTTCTGTTCATCTCTGATCGTTACATCTACAGTATATACAAAGATTTTGTCATTTTTGTGTCTGCAGTCCAGAGATTGCTTTCTTATTTCGTAAGTAAAACTGTTTCCGGGATTTTTTAATGTTTTTGCAATCTTTTTTTCGAGCTGTGTCTTTGTATGTGTGATCGGAAGTTTCAGCTGTGAAATTCGAATCAATTTTTCTCCTCCTTTGCGGCATTTTTGCCGGCCACTGCGCCGCTGCTCCATGCCCATTGCAGATTATATCCGCCGCATGTACCGTCAATATCTAGAAGCTCCCCTGCAAAATACAGACCCTTACAGAGCTTTGACTCCATGGTTTGAGAATTTACCTGTGAGGTATCTACTCCCCCGGAGCAGACCTGTGCCTGTGAAAATGACATACCATCCTGCACTTCAAGAGGAAATTCCCTTATGGCAGAAACCAGTTGTTTTTGTGATATAAGGATTTTGATAAGCTTTTCCGGGAAAAGTCCCACCAGGAGTTCTTTTTCTTTTTTATAGGGACATGCCTTCTTTCGTGCATACAGAAGTTTCTTTAATTCTTCTTCTGACAGCTCCGGCATGAAATTAATGCGGAGCTCTGCTTTATGTCCTTCTCTGACTGCACGTACTGCATAAGTGCTGAGCTGAAACACTGGGATTCCGGAGATTCCGTATTCTGTAAGCTGTAGCTCGCCATGTTCAGATTTACAGAATTTCCCATCTGTAAAAAGAGAAATCTCTCCTTCTGTACGTACGCCTGCCCATGCCTTAAAAGAAGAACCTTTACACTTCAGGGCAGTAAGTGCCGGATAAACCGGGACAATGCGGTGATGAAAGCTCTCTGCCAGCATATATCCGCTGCCGTCTGAACCTGAGACAGAAGATGCCCGGGATCCATTGGCAAGTATCAGTGCATCTGCATCATAGTGCCATCCTTTTGTCAGGATTTGGAAATTCTTTCCATTTGTCCCGGTTTTTATTTCTGTAACCTGTTCGTTTGTCTTTATTTTCGCACCCAGACTGGCAGCCTCCATACACAGTACATCTACAACACTCTGCGCCTGATTGCTTCTCGGATAAAGATAGCCGTTCCTGTTTAAAGGATAGATTCCTATCTCTTTGAAAAACTCAATGGTATTCTGGACAGAAAACTCTCTGAGTGAATCTTCGACAAATTCCGGATGTTCGCCTCTGTATGCATCATCCGGTCTTGCAAGATTGGAAAAATTACATCTGCCGTTTCCTGTAGCACAGATTTTCTTTCCGGGTTTCTCGTTCTGTTCCAGAACAGTGACTGCTGCCCCGTTTCGGGCTGCCATGATCGCTGCCATCAGTCCACAGGCTCCTGCTCCTGTAATCACTACCTGTCTTTTTTTCATAAAGTTACAAGTCCTTTATCAACCATTTTCTGCAGGGACATCAGAACACCCAGTTTTGCATGTTCCCAGGTAAGTCCTCCCTGAAAATACACTGCATATGGAGGCTTCATCGGACCATCTGCAGAAAGTTCGATAGAAGAACCCTGCACAAAAGCACCTGCTGCCATGATAACCTGACTGTCATATCCGGGCATATCCCATGGCTCCGGATCTACATAACTGTCAACCGGTGCTGCTGCCTGAATACCCTTACAGAATGCGATCAGACCTTCCGGTGTGCCAAGACTTACCGCCTGAATGATGTCCTGACGTGGCTCTGTGGAATCCGGGATTACCGGGAATCCAAGTTTCTCATAAATATTTGCCGCAAACACAGCTCCCTTTAACGCACCCTTGGTAACCATTGGTGCAAGGAAAAATCCCTGGAAGAAAGAACGGTTGACTCCCAGAGTTGCGCCTACCTCACTGCCAAGTCCGGGACAGGTCATTCTGTAAGAAGCATTCTCCACGCACTCCTTAGTACCTGCAATATAACCGCCGATAGGCGCAAGTCCGCCGCCCGGATTTTTGATCAGAGAACCAACGATCATATCAGCTCCCACATCACTTGGCTCAATGGTATCTACAAACTCACCGTAGCAGTTATCCACCATACAGATCACATCCGGTTTAATACTCTTTACAAAAGAAATCAGTTCTCCAATCTGCTTTACAGAGAAAGACGGACGTGTCTGATATCCTTTGGAACGCTGGATCTCCACAAGACGTGTTTTTTCATTGATTGCTTTACGGATGCTGTCATAATCAAAGGTTCCGTCTTCTAACAGTTCCACCTGACGGTAACTTACTCCATATTCTGCGAGAGAACCTTTTGACGGGCGGATGCCGATTACCTCTTCCAGAGTATCGTAAGGCTTTCCGGCAGGTGCCAAAAGTTCATCACCCGGACGGAGATTACCGAATAAGGCAATGGCCAGCGCGTGAGTTCCGCATGTGATCTGCGGGCGTACCAGACAGGCTTCCGTATGGAAAGTATCTGCATAAACCTTTTCAAGTGTTTCCCGGCCAATATCGTCATATCCATAACCGGAAGAACTTCCGAAGCATTCTGCGCTTACTTTATTTTTCTGCATGGCAAGAAGCACCTTCATCTGGTTATATTCTGCCGTTTTATCAAATTTTTCAAATCTTTCTTTTAAAGATTCCTCAATCTTATGACCAAAGTCATAAACCTCTGAAGAAATCCCAAGCTGTGCGTACATTTCTTTCATAATTTGTTTCGTCCTCATTTCTGTTTGCATTATTATCTTTATTTTATCTCTGAATTTCACTTATTCTGTATCAGTGATTTTTAAGAAAAATTCGGTTATAAAATTCCTCTGTTCCTGCATACCTTCAGCATTTCATCAAGGATTCTGTCTTCATTATAGTCCAATTCATCCTTATTCATCCAGATGGTATCCTTCTCCCTGCGAAACCAGGTCAGCTGGCGTTTTGCAAAATGTCTGGTATCTCTTTTCAGGATCCTGACCGCTTCCTCTAACGGATACTCGCCATCCAGATATGCAAGGATTTCTTTATATCCAAGTCCCTGCATGGAAACCATCCCTCTGTGGTATCCCATATCTTTTAACTTCTGCACTTCCTCAAGAAGTCCATCCTTTAGCATCTCATCAATACGGTCATCAATCCGTTTGTAAAGAAGTTCCCTTGGTACATTCAGCACAAAATATGCCAGATTATAAGGGGTTTCGTGTTCCTTCTGCTCCTGATTATGTGCGGAGATCGGCGACTGGTTCTGATGATAAAATTCCAGTGCCCTGATCACACGTTTCACATTATTGGCGTGGATTTCCCCGGCACTGACAGGATCAACATTCAAAAGCATCTGATGCAGATATTCATTTCCCTTCTCTGCAGCAAGCTGTTCCAGCTCCTGACGGTATCCGTCTTCCTGCTCTGCCTGAGTAAAATCAATATCCCTTGTAATAGCCTGTATATAAAATCCGGTTCCTCCTACCAGAACAGGAATTTTCCCCTTGGCATAAATTTCTTCCATGGCAGCTTTTGCCATCTGCTGGAATTTCACGATATGAAATTCTTCCTGAGGCAGCAGTTCATCTACCAGATAATGTTTTACTCCCTGCATCTCCTCCGGCCGGATCTTAGCTGATCCAATATCCATATATTTGTAGACCTGCATGGAATCAGCAGAAATGATCTCTCCGTTTACTGCTTTCGCAAGAGCAATAGATAGATGGGTTTTTCCTGCTGCCGTCGGTCCTGTAAGAACGATCAGTGGCTTTTTCATAATAGCTCCTTTATATAAACTATACAATACGTTTAAATTTCTTTTCCAGTTCTGTTTTAGTCATGGAAATAATCGTCGGTCTTCCATGAGGACAGTGATAGGGGTTCTCCAGTGTGAGCAGTTCATCGATCAAGGCATTTGCTTCCCGGTCGGACATCTGGTGATTTCCCTTTACCGCAGCCTTACATGCCATGGTGGCCAGTCTGGAAGCAAAGATTCCAAGTGGATCCTTATCCTTCTCAGAAGCAAGATTGTCAAGCATTTCCAGAAAAAGTTCTTCCTCCGTAAGACCGTACAGATTGGCCGGGACTGCATTGATACAGTATTCCTTACCGCCAAATGGTTCAATCTCAAATCCAAAATCCTCGAAATATTTACGGTTAGCCTTAAGAAGAGCTTCTTCCTGAAGATTCAGGGATACGATCAGCGGCGGACTGAGATACTGGGATTCTACTGTCTGCTCACGAAACCTTTTTACGAAACGCTCATAATAAACCTTTTCATGTGCCGCATGCTGATCTACAAAAAACAGCTTCTCATCAAATTCTACCAGCCAGTAGGTGCGGAACACCTGCCCGATGATACGGTGCTTTGGACGGGCTTCTTCGGAAAGGAGCGGAACATCGGCGAAGCTCATTTGGGTGCCTTTTCCGTAAGTATCTGCTTCTTTCAGGAGTTCTTTCTGTCCACTTGGCTTTTTATCCTGTTTTATTTGTCTGTCATCACTTTCCGAATATTCTTCAGCTTTTGCAGTACTTTCATCCATTGATTTTGGAATCACATCATCAATCTCTTTTTTGATTGCGTTGTTCTCTCCGACATGCAGTCGGGCAATTCTTTCTTCTATCGAACTTCTTCGATTTGAAATTTCTGTTGCATTTTCTGAATTTTCACCGTGTACACCTGAATAACCATTAACACTTCCAGACATATTTCCCGTAGTGTTTTGGGCAGGATTTTGAATAGGATTTTGTGCATTATTCCCGTCATTGCCCTGGACAGAATCTCGCACATTATTTTCCATACTATTTTTTGCTAAAACAGATACCCTTTGCTCTGCAGCATCTCCCTGCTCTTTTCTCTTCTCAATCTCTCGAATCTTTTCTTGAGAGAGAGAGGAAAAACGCTCTTCAATCGCCCGTCTCTTTCTTTCGAATGGCTCTGGAATCTTCTTTACGCTTTCTTTTTCTTTCTTATCATTACCGATTCCTACTTTTGGAATCAGTTCTTTTTTTACAAAGCTGCTTCGGACTGCACTCATCACAGAGGAATATAGTTCTTCCGCATTTCGAAAACGCATCTCCATCTTTGCCGGGTGAACATTGGCATCAAAACAATGCGGGTCCATCGAAATCATTAAAGCTGTAAACGGGAACTTATGCACCATTGCATGTCCTTTATAACCTTCCTCAATCGCCTTGCTGATGATATTATTTTTCAGATAACGGCCGTTTACAAAATAATTCTCATAATTTCGATTTCCTCGGGAAATAACCGGCTTTCCGATATAACCGTCTACCAGAATTCCGTTTTCATTTCCCTTTACAGGAAGAAGATTCATCGCCACATCTCTTCCGAAAATGTTGTAGATCACATCTTTTAGATTTCCGTTACCGGAAGTAGATATTTTATTTTTATTATCACAGATAAACTTAAAAGAAATATCTGGATGGCTCAAGGCAAGACGCTGGATAAAGGATTCTACATAACCTGCCTCGGTCATTTTTGATTTTAAGAACTTTCTTCTTGCCGGTGTGTTAAAGAAAAGATTACGGATGATAAAAGTGGTTCCTTCAGGACATCCAATTTCATCATAGCTCTTTTCTTCTCCACCCTCTATCACATAGCGAATACCAGAAATTCCTTCATCTGTTTTCGTTACCAGTTCTACTTTGGCAACCGATGCGATGCTCGATAAAGCTTCGCCTCGAAAACCAAGAGACACAACGGTCTCTAAATCACTCGCAGAGCGGATCTTGCTGGTCGCATGCGGAAGAAAAGCCTTTCGAACCTGTTCTTTCTCAATGCCGCAGCCGTTATCTGTAATTCGTATAAAATCAATACCGCCGCCTTTGATTTCTACGGTAACTGCTGTAGAGTTGGCATCTACAGCATTTTCCACAAGCTCTTTTACAATAGAGGACGGTCGTTCAACAACTTCTCCGGCAGCAATCTGATTAATCGTACTCTGGTCAAGAACTCTTATCTCTGGCATAATTTCTCCCTTCTGACATTTCTATCTTTTCTCTATTATTCCATCACTTTTTATTTTTATGATCTCAATGCATTCATTATTATAGATATATCACTATGTTTGTATTAGGGAATAAACATACTATGTAACAGTCAATTTACTTACACTTCTTCTGCAACTCGTAAAGCTGATTCATTGCTTCCATCGGTGTCATATTACTGATATCTAACTTCTTCAATGTTTCTTCTACTTCACTTTTCTTTGGCTGTTCCGCAACCATTCCCATCGTATCAAACAGGGAAATCTGTACTGGTTCTACCTCTTCTGTATGTTTCTTTCCAATATTTTTTGTATTCGCTGTAATATCAGACTCTTCTAGTTCTGCTGCGATTTCTTTTGCTCTTTCTATAACAACTTCTGGAACGCCTGCAAGCTTGGCAACCTGAATACCATAACTCTTATCAGCACTTCCCTTAATAATCTTACGCAGGAAAATAATCGTATCACCTTTTTCCTGTACGGCAATGCAGTAATTATTAACACCTGGAAGCTTACCTTCTAATTCAGTAAGTTCATGATAGTGAGTCGCAAATAGTGTTTTCGCACCAGATAGTGAAGAACCAGCTATGTACTCTACAACTGCCCACGCAATAGAAAGTCCATCAAAAGTACTTGTTCCTCGTCCGATTTCATCAAGAATCAGGAGACTGTCCTTTGTCGCATGACGCAAAATATTGGCAACCTCACTCATTTCCACCATAAAGGTACTCTGCCCAGACGCTAAGTCATCAGAGGCACCTACTCTTGTGAAAATACGGTCCACGAGACCAATGTTAGCAGACTTTGCCGGAACAAAAGAACCAATCTGTGCCATCAGTACGATAAGCGCAGTCTGTCTCATATAGGTAGACTTTCCTGCCATATTCGGTCCGGTAATAATATCCACACGATTCTTTTTATGGTCAAGCAGCGTATCATTGGACACAAAAAGTTCCCCAGACATCATTTTTTCTACAACTGGATGGCGGCCATCTTTAATGTCGATAACTCCTCTCTGATTCAGTGTTGGTCTTACATACTGGTTTGTCTCTGCGACAAGCGCAAGAGAAGCAAACACGTCTGTCCATGCAATCACACTTGCCGTCTTCTGGATTCGCTCCATCTCAGCAGCAAGTTTTTCACGGATTGCCACATAGGTCTCATATTCTAAAGCGTACAACCTATCTTCCGCTCCAAGAATCGTTCTTGCAAGTTCGGACAGTTCTTCTGTTGTATAACGTTCTGCATTGGCAAGTGTCTGACGGCGAATATAGTAATCTGGCACTAAATCTTTATAAGAATTGGTTACCTCTATATAATAGCCAAACACTTTATTATAACGCACACGGAGATTTTTAATTCCTGTCTTTTCACGCTCTCGTTCTTCTAACTCGGCAAGCCAGGTTTTTCCATCGGTCTTTGCCTTCTTCAAATGATCAATTTCCTCATCAAATCCTTCTTTGATGATGCCGCCTTCCTTGATTGGGATTGGCGGGTCTTCCTCAATTGATGCCTCCAGTAACTCATGAAGATCTTCTAATGTATCCAAATCCCCGGCCATTTTAGCAAGAACCCCTTTACTGAACTGTGCAAGAATATCCTTGATATATGGCAGATACTGAATCGATGTCTTAAAAGAAATCAAGTCTCTTGGGTTCGCACTGCGATAACTTACTTTCATTGTAAGACGCTCTAGATCATAGATAGAATTCATGTACTCACGAAGTTCTTCACGCGCCATAAGATTATCTTTTAACATTTCCACCGCATCCAGTCTGTCCTGAATCGCTGTTTTATGAATCAGTGGCTGTTCAATCATCTTACGGAGCATTCTCGCTCCCATCGCTGTTTTTGTCTTATCAAGCACCCACAAAAGACTTCCTTTTTTCCCTTTTTCTCTCAACGTCTCACAAAGCTCTAAGTTTCTTCTCGTAGAACTATCGATCACCATATAATTTTCTGTGGAATACACTTTTAATTCCATTAAATGTGAAAGAGAATTCTTCTGAGTTTCATGAAGATACTGTAATAACGCACCACTTGCTATCACACCAAACGGATAATCCGTAAGACCGATTCCTTCTAAATTCGCAAGATTATACTGTTCTTTAATTAACATTTCACAATTATCTTTTTCAAAATAATAACTTGCAACCGGAGAAATAACTGCGCCGACCTTATCCTTGATAAAGTCAAAGTCCATGCCGCAGATACAAAATGCATCATTGCAGATAATCTCTGATGGCTGGAACTTATTCATCTCATCAAAAAGTGCGTCCTGATGTTCAACCTGCGTTGTTCGAAATTCACCGGTAGACAAATCACACACACCGATTCCGAACAGGTCATCTTCACAGAACACACTCATAATGAAATTATTTTTTGACTCATCAAGGCTCTGGGTCATAACATTGGTTCCCGGTGTAACTACACGGATAACATCCCTCTTTACAATTCCTTTGGCAGCCTTTGGATCCTCCACCTGCTCACAGATGGCAACACGAAATCCTTTCTCTACTAACTTATTAATATATGGTTCACAGGAATGGAAAGGCACCCCGCACATAGGCGCCTTTTCTTCCTGGCCACAATTTTTCCCAGTAAGAGTGATCTCTAACTCTCTTGACGCGGTAAGCGCATCCTCATAAAACATTTCATAGAAGTCTCCCAGACGATAAAACAAAATACAATCTTTATATTTATTCTTTATCTGGAAATACTGTTCCATCATCGGAGTCAGTTTAGCCATTGACGCTCAACCTCCCCAGATAATAGAATCCTTTGGATTCCTCTAATACAACAGGAACAATCTTTCCAATTAAAGAAGCATCTCCCTTAAAATGTACGACGCTGTTATTAGATAATCTTCCGGTAACCATTGTATCATCTTTCTCATCAATTTCTTCTACTAACACCAGTTCTGTATTACCAGTAAGCTTACCATTTTGCTCTTTTGCCGCCTCATTTACTACTTTTAATAAGCGGTCAAATCTTTCATGTACCACATCGTCTGGCACCTGGTCTGGCATTTTTGCCGCCGGAGTTCCAGAACGTTTAGAATAAATAAAGGTAAATGCACTATCGTATTTTGCCTTTCTCACGACATCAAGTGTCTCCTGAAAATCTTCCTCTGTTTCTCCCGGAAAACCTACGATAATATCTGTTGTAATCGCAATATCAGGCACAGCGGTACGAATCTTATCTACCAGCTCAAGATAATGCTCTTTTGTATATTTTCTATTCATTAACTTCAAAATACGACTGCTTCCTGACTGTACTGGCAAATGAAGATGCTTACAAATCTTCTTGGAATGTGCCATTACCTCAATAAGCTCATCAGACAAATCCTTTGGATGAGAAGCCATAAAACGAATTCTCTCGATTCCCTCTACCTCTTCTACCATTGTAAGAAGCTTTGCAAAACTGATTGGATTCTCCAAGTTCTTACCATAGGAGTTTACATTCTGTCCAAGAAGCATGACTTCCACAACACCCTCGGATGCTAACTTCTTCACCTCTGCTACAATATCTTCCGGCTTTCTGCTTCGCTCTCTTCCTCTTACATAAGGAACGATACAGTAACTACAGAAGTTATTACAGCCAAACATAATATTTACGCCAGCCTTAAATCCAAACTTACGGTCACTTGGCAGGTCCTCAATAATCTGGTCTGTCTTCTCCCAGACATCAAATACTCTCTTTCTTCCAGAAAGGCATTCATATAAAAGCTCTGCCAGCTTAAAAATATTGTGAGTTCCAAAAACCACATCGACAAACTTGAATGTTGTCTTTACCTTTTCCTGTTCCTCCGGCTCCTGCATCATACAGCCACACATGGCAATAACCATCTCTGGATTCTTCTTTTTATAATTCTTTAAAGCACCAAGTCTTCCATAAACACGAACATTCGCATTCTCACGAACTGTACAAGTATTATAGTAGACAAAGTCAGCCTTTTCTGTGTCCGCTTTCACATAACCGATATCCTCAAGAATACCATTTAACTTCTCAGAATCCTTAAAATTCATCTGGCATCCAAAAGTCTGATCATAGAATGTCAGCTTACGTCCAATCTCTAATTCTCTTTCCTTTATAATCTCTCTACACTTTGCAATAAAATACCGCTGTCTCTCCGGTTCCTGTTCCGGTGCAGGCGCGGTCGTATCAATTAATTCATAGTTTATATTCGTCATTATAATTATTTAACCTCCAAGTGTGTAAAATCAACTTTTTACGCAGATAGAGATATTATAGGATAACTTTTTTTATTTTTCAAGAAAAAAGTACTTGATTTTTATTTTTGTCTGTGCTATATTAGACAAGTCGCAACGATATGGTCGATTGGTCAAGCGGCTAAGACGTCGCCCTCTCACGGCGAAAACAGGGGTTCGATTCCCCTATCGACTATTTATTTTTTAAAACAAAATAAAAAAGTACTTGATTTTCACTTTGACTTGTGATATAGTAGTCAAGTCGTAAC
>OJOK01001184.1_pt1 | contig 11843 bp, 9 predicted proteins | sample 1598051 | NCBI WGS metagenome assembly OJOK01 (sample SAMN01915205, study PRJEB22387) | human gut metagenome | isolation source: stool | host: Homo sapiens | place: USA
CACCGCCTGAATAAGCGATACGAAGTTTTCCGTCAAATTCTCTGGAAAGTTTTGCTGCCAGGGAAATGGATAATGGGAAAAGAGATTTTCCGGACATATACATTTCTTCGCTTGGAAGCTCATTTCTTGTAACGTCAACAGGGAAGGTATTGGTGATCTTCACACCGAATTCCAGTCCCAGCTCCTCTGATAATTTCATCAGACGGGTAAGCATAGGAACTGCATCCTCATACTGCAGGTCATCTCTGAAATGGAAATCACCGAATACCATATAGTCGTATCCCATTTCATCCATAGTCTTTCTTGCAAAATCATAGCCCAGAAGAGTAGGATTGCATTTTACAAAGGTATTCAGATGCTTCTCGGTAAGAAGGTAGGTTTTAATGCTCTCGATTTCCTGTGGCGGACATCCATGTAAAGTGGAAATCGTTGCAGAATTACAGACATTAGATGGAATCGCCTCAATATCTTCTCTGGTGAAATTGTGGAATCTGTCTGCATTGTCCAGAAGCCATTTCTTACATTCCTGGAAAACAGCAGTATCCTTGGCTTCCATCATTCCATCAATAAAGGTGTTCACCTTGTCACCTTTGATTCCCTCCAGATCATAGCCTACGGAAATATTAAACTGGAAGCCATCCTGTGCTCCAAGATTAAATTCCTTCGCCATAACATGAAGGATAAACCATGCCTTGATATATTCGCTCATTGCATCCGGAACGGTAAGCTCTGTAGACCATTCACAGTTATATCCTTCATCATCTGCAAGGATACATGGTCTGTTGATACAGGCTGCAAGCTCTGCACCGTCCATCTTCTGAACTGTTTTCAGCTCAAAGAAACGTGCGCCTGCATAGTAAGAAGCAACAATGTTCTGTGTTAACTGTGTATGCGGTCCTGCAGCAGGTCCGATCGGCGTTTCCAGATTTCTCTCAAATATATTCAGCTTCCTGTCAGTTCCCGCTGCATAAGCTCTGTGCTGTCCGAAAACTGTTCCTTTTGTTTTCTTTTCTTCTAATACCCAGTTCATTAACTGTTCAAAGGGCATACAGGTCATGACTTCACTCATAATCCGATCCTCCATTATTTCATACGGTATGGCTTCTCTCCATCCGTTCTATATTTTGTTTACATTTATTTTTGCCAGGCAGAAAACTTATCTTCTTTACAATTCTTTACAGATTAACCATTAATATCATCTGCAAGTTCTTTTGCAGCCTGACGGCAGTCTGCCATAACTTTTGCCTCGTCGCATACAAGGACTTCGCGGTCTTTCATCAGGACTTTACCGTTACATACAGTAGTCTGGACCATGCTTCCGTTTACACCAAACATCAGATGTCCGTTAATGTTGCTTTCATTCATTGGTGTCAGCGGATCATAATCGATCACGATCACGTCTGCTGCCGCACCCTCTTTCAGGACACCGAGCTGTTTCTTAAAGTATCTGTTTGCAATTTTTGCATTTCCTTCAAAAAGCATCTGTGGAACTTCTCCCCAGGCTGCGTTCGGGTCGCAGAGGCTGTGTTTGTGTAAAACATTTGCAACCTTCCAGGATTCCATCATATCATGAGTATATCCGTCTGTACCAAGACCTGTGAGGATTCCCTTCTGTACCATTCTCATGGTCGGAGGACATCCACAGGCATTACCCATGTTAGATTCCGGGTTATGTACAACCATGGTATCTGTATCTTTGATCAGATCCATCTCATGTTCATTCACATAGATACAGTGACCGAGTAAAGTCTTCGGTCCAAGGATGTTCCAGTCATGAAGACGGTCAACAATACGTTTGCCATGCTCTTTCAGACACTGATGGAGATCGTAAATGCCTTCTGCTACATGGATGTGATATCCAACACCTTCCGGTTTCAGTTCATTGCAGAGAGCCATTGTCTCATCAGAGATTGTAAAGGATGCATGCATACCCATCATTCCGGCGATCATATCACTGTCGTCTGCAAGTGCATGCTTGATAAAATTCACGTTCTCCATTACAGATTCTCTGGATTTCTCCATTCCGTCACGGTCAGAAATCTCATAGCAGAGGCAGGTACGCACACCTAAATCCTTCGCAGCTTCCTCGATCGCATTGAGGGAACCTGTAATATGGCCAAAGCTTGCATGGTGGTCAAACACTGTGGTTACACCATTCTTGATAGAATCAATGTATGTAGCATATGCAGAAAGCTTTGTCTGCTCCAGTGTCAGATGACGGTCAACTGTCCACCATAAGCCATCCAGAATATCCAGAAATCCCTGAGGATTATATCCGTTAATGCTTAAGCCTCTTGCGAAGGAGCTGTAGATATGCTCATGGGCATTAATAAATGCCGGCATGATAACCCCACCCTTCGCATCAACAAATTCAGCATCCGGATAAACTTTCTTTACCTCTTCAGTTACCCCCACCATTACTATGGTGTTACCATCCATTGCTACAGCACCATTCTCCAGGAATGGGTTGGATGCGTCCTGTGTGATCATTCTTCCATTACCAATTACCAGCATATAGTTCCTCCTTTTACTTGTTAAAAACTACCAATTCGCTACTGCTTTTTACCTTTTGTTTAGGAATTATGTACTAATACTGTAACATACTTCTCCGGGTAATGCAAGTGGAATTCACAAAAACTTTTTGGTTTTTCAAATTTTTTTTAGGCTTCATACTTTCTCCGGTAAACGGATAAAATCCAAAAAAGAACGGGGTAGTCATTGATGACAATGAACAACCTCGTTCTTTTTTGGATTTTCCTGTTTTCTGATGAAGCTGATTTTATGACAAATTTTCAGGTTTGTCAACAATTTTTGTAAGATAGGAGAGTTATTTAGTTACTGTGAACGGAGTGAACAGTAACGAGTTATCCTTCCATAATCGCAGAATTAACCCTGAGCTGTTTTCGTCCATTCTTCCAGAGATTCTCATCCAGCTCCACCTCATAGCCGCCGCCATTTCTCACATGCCACTCATAAAATGGTTTCTGTATATCTGCATACTCTTCCATGATATTCATGATCGTACCGCCATGGATGACAAGTGCCGCCTCTGCCACATGGCTGCGGATACATCCGGACACAACCCTGTCAAATCCTCTCAGGTTTCTGCTTTTAAACCCTTCCCTGCTTTCTCCTCCCGGAAAAGGCAGAGTACCGTTGCTGTCAATCCATTCCTGATAGTGCGGATTACCTTCCAGCTCTTTATAGTTCTTATTTTCAAACTCTCCGAAATCACATTCTGCCAGCTCTTCAATAATATGTACCGGCTCTCCCGGAAAAAGGATCTCTGCTGTCTGCACGCATCGTTTCAGAGGACTTACATAAACCGCCTGAACCTTTGGATAATCCATCTTATGCAGAAACTCTGTTCCCTCCTGACATAACGGCTCATCCGTTGTGCCGATATATCTGGAAAGTTTATTCCCTTCTGTTTTTCCATGTCTGATCAGCCATAATTTAATCATCTTTGATCACCGTTCCAATCCCGCAGATCACGCGCGTCACCTTATGGCTGTATGCTGCCAGCTTCGTACATACACGCCCTACAGCCTCTCTGTATTTTCTGTCAAAGGCATCCACAGGTACAACCCCGTACCCTACTTCCTGAGAGACAAGGACAATATCCGGATTTTTACAGATGATTTTTTCCGCAAGATCTGACACATCCTTTCCATTCTCCAGTTCACTGCGGATATACTGCTGAAAACCAGTCACACCCTGAGCATTCATCAGTTCCTCCTCTGTGACAGAACCGCCGTCACTCCACCTTAACTGTGGATACTGTTTCCTGGCATATTCAGTCTTTCCCTGATATGCACCGCCGATTATCATTTCCATACTCTTCTCCTCAAAAATTAGAAACCACCGCCAGGATCAATGCCATCCCAACTTCACAGATACAAAGAAAAAATCCCGAAATATCCCCGGTTGTCCCGCCAAAGTACTTCATCGCAATATGATGATAATACCAGAAAATCAGCAAAGCTCCCACAAAAGCCAGACTTCCCCATACAGGCCGGATCAAGATCATTCCCGCAGCCAGAAGCACCAGATAGACGATCAGCACATTTCTCGAGAGCACATCTGAAGAATTTCTGGAAAACTCAGCAACTGTACCGTCTGCCTTTGCTTTCGGAAAGGTAATAACTCCGATCCCTGACAGACATCTGGAAACCATAAAGCCAAGGCTCAGAATTCCGATCGCCCTCATATTCTCTGCACTGTTAAACAACTGACTGTAAGCGCCGTACCAGGCAATGAAATATACCGCCGCAGTAATAACAGCAAAAGCACCTGCATGGGAATCCTTAAGAATCTCCAGCCTTCTGCTTCTCTCCTGCCAGGAACTCAGGGCATCCGAAGTATCCAAAAGACCATCCACATGGATCCCGCCTGTCACAAATACAGGTACCAGCACCAGCACTGCTGTCACGAATCCCGGCTGATACCCAAACCGAAGTCCCAGATACGCCACCAGCATAGTCAGCCCGCCGATCACAGTTCCGATAAACGGAAAAAAACAAAACATATACTTCATATTTCCCTTTGTCCAGTCAGCGCGGGGCATGGGAATCTTAGAAAACATGGCAAATGCCACCTTAAAATTATTCCATAAAGATTTCATTGATCAATTCCTCTTTTTCATAGTATGTCAATCCTGTCAAATGTATTATTTGCAAAGATTGCTGCAGGTATCTGTGGATTTGTGAAAGACTGGTATCCCATATATAACTTCCACCACTTCATCAGCTCTCTGCGTAGCAGCCTGATTGATTTTTCCCAGATATTCCAGATAAGAATCCATATCTCCATCAAACACAACCGCATCTGAAAAAATCTCATTTGTAACGATCACCACATGAGCAGCCTGTTCCAGCAGATTCTCAATCCCTTTTGTAACTTCCGAAACTGTCCGGTCATGGGCTCCCTGCTCTTCAAACATTTCATTTGCCACCAGATTCGACATACATTCCAGAAGCACCACCCATCCGGCAGGCAGTTTCACATTTTTGAGCCCTGTATAGCACTCAACTGTCTCGAAACCTTTTCCTGCACGCATCTTTTGGTGTCTCTCGATCCTTTTATGGCTCTCTTCATCAAAAGGGTGCATGGTCGCTATATAAATCCTCTGTGCATCCCCGAAAGAAAGCACCCTGTCTTCCGCAAAAGCGGATTTTCCGCTCCCACTCCCCCCTGTCACAAGCGTCAGCATTATTTCAGCTCCTCATACTGTTCCACATGGATATCGTCAAAAGTACTCATAGAATGATAAACCGCTGCTGCCAGATCAAGGATCGGGAATAAAGCTACTGCTCCGGTTCCCTCGCCCAGACACATATCCGCATGAATGATTGCCTCTTTCCCCATATTCTCAAGGATCAGATGGGCAGCAGGCTCTTTTGATACATGGGATGCAAGAATATAATCCCTCGCAGCCGGGCAGATACGCATGGCGATCAGCGCAGAAACACAGGAAATAAATCCGTCCATGACTACAGGAATACCATAAACCGCACCTCCCAGAAAGACACCTGCCATTCCAGCGATATCAAGACCGCCTACCTTTGCCAGAACATCAATGGCATCCTCAGGATCCGGTTTATTTAATGTAATGGCTTTTTTGATCGCATTGATCTTGCGCACAAGTCCCTCGCTGGTCAGACCTGCACCGCGCCCTGTCATCTCTTCCACCGGCTGTTTCAGCAACACAGAAGCAACTGCACTGCTGGTGGTTGTATTTCCGATTCCCATTTCCCCTGTTGCCAGAATCCGGTAGCCCTTATCATTCAATTCCCTTACCATGTCAATGCCTGCTTCAAGCCCCTTTACAGCCTGTTCTCTTGTCATGGCAGGACCCTTGGTCATATTCTGTGTACCATAGGCAATTTTATGGTCTGTGCGGACTTTTGTGTCCGTCACCATCCCCATATCCACCGGAAAAATCTCCGCATGGTTCTGCTTACACATCACACCGACAGATGTGTCATATTTCAGAAAATTCTCGGCAACGATGGCAGTAACTTCCTGTCCGGTCTGTGTCACACCCTCTTCTACCACGCCATTATCCGCGCACATGACGATCAGACCTCTCCTGGAAAGATCCACCTCTGCGTTTCCTGTAATTCCCGCGATCTGGATCAAAAGAGTCTCCAGTTTTCCAAGAGAATGCAGTGGTTTCGCAATACTGTCCCATCTTTTCTGTGCAATCTCCATGGCATTGTGATCTAATGGCTTAATCTTTGCAATAGCTTCTTCCAGAGTCATGAGTTTTCCCTCTCTTTTCCTTCATTATTTTGATTTCCCTGTTGTAAACACAAAAAATTTACTGAATACATAATTCAGTATCAACACAATAAACTGTGTCAGGAATTTCCCGATCATATCATTAAGCCCCATCACTGACACAAGCAGCCATACACCGCCAACCTCTATCACCATAGTGACCAGTCTGGCACTGACAAATTTGCAGAATGGCTGAACATGATCCTTCAATGTCTCGCATTTATCCTGAAAAACATACTTCGAATTTACCACATAGGCAAACAGGATCGCCAGGATGATTGAAAGAATATTGGCGATATTCAGCTCCACCTTCAGCTTTCTGAGAATGAAAAAGCTGACCAGATTTACCATAGTGGTACATCCGCCAAAGAAAATATAGCGGATAACGGAACTTTCATACATTTTTCTGATCCATTGCTTCATACAAATATATCCTCTCAGTCCTGTATATTTCCATTCTTAATTACTTTTGAAATAATATATCTCGGTCTGCGCTTTACTTCTTCATAAATCTTGGAAATATAATATCCAATGATCCCAAGACTGATCATCATGGCACTTCCCACCAGAAGCAGCACCATCAGCAGGGTGGTATAACCTTCCACTGCAGAACCTGTAAAATACTGCACAAGCGAATAGACCATAAGTACCAGCGAACAGATAAAACATATCGCTCCTGTGATTGTAACAAACTGCAGCGGAAAAGTAGTAAATGCCACTATATTTGTGAACGCATATTTCACCAAAGACCACGGAGACCACTTGGAAACGCCGGCCTCTCTCTCCTGCACCTCAAATTCCACACTGGTAGTCTTATATCCCACCCAGGAAGAGGTAGCCCGAAAGAACATATTCCTCTCAGGCATAGACAGAATACTGTCCACAGCCTTCCTGTCCATCATCTTAAAATCCGAGGCATCCTTCATATTCACCTTAGTTGCCTTAGACATGATATCATAGAAAAATCCTGCACATTCTTTATGTAAAAAGCCCTCTTTTCCTCTGTCTGCCTTCACACCCTCGATCACTTCATAGCCTTCCTGCCACAGCCTGTACATCTCAAGAAGTGTCTGTGGCGGATGCTGCAGGTCACAGTCCATGACAGCCACCACATCTCCACAGGCCTGCGCCAGTCCTGCAAAAATCGCTGCTTCCTTTCCGAAATTTCTGGAAAAAAGAACGCCTGTCACATTCGCATCCCTCTCTCCTGCCTTCTGAATTTCTTCCCATGTCCGGTCGCCGGAACCATCGTTTACAACCACCAGCTCATAGGGAATCTTCGCTTCTGTAAGAACTTCCGCCAGCACCCGACAGGTTTTCCCAACCATCAGCTCCTCATTATATGCCGGAAGTACCACTGATAATTTACTCATGATGTCATTCCTCATTTTGTTTCATTCATATACAACAGACTAGTTTCTCATTCACTGTCTGTTACTCCTGTAAATATTTTCTATAATGTCAGGGGCAAAAGGTTATTTTACTCCTAAGCACTTTACAGCTCCCGCAATTCTTATTTCTACTTTATTATACACAAATTTACAGAAATGTCCATTCCAACAATCTGCATGCTCCAGTGTGTCAAACACTTCACAGGATAGTAGCACGTATATTACTGTTCTCTTCGTTCTCAGTAACGAGACTCAAATTCATTCCAGACTTTCCTGAAGCAATGGAATTTGGATTACTTTTTCTTCCTGAACACCAGCATTACATATATAACCAGCCCCAGAACAGAAAGAAGCATTCCCGCTTTCAGATAAGGCGTACAATATGTAAGGCGTATCTCATGTGAACCAGGTTCCAGTTCCAGAGCCATAAACATGGTATTCGCCTTCTGAAGCTTCGTTTCTTTCCCGTCCACATAAGCCGTAAATCCCTTACTGTACGGAACAGACAACACAAGAGCTTTCTTTTCGGAAACACTGATATCCCCTGTAATCTCATTCGTTCCCATTTTTACATTCTCGAGAGCTTCTTCACCCAGCTTCACAGTTTTTTCCTCAATCCCCTGCACCGGCTGGCTCACAACTCTTAATTTATCATAGGTATAAACACCTGTATTGGCAAAGGTGATCGTCATAGTACGAACTCCTGATCTGGAATATCCCATATTGCAGAGAAAATCATGCCGTCCACTGTAGGCATTATACTTATCCGTAAAAATCTTTATGGTCTTGGTCACATCATTGGAGCTGACTGTCATAGCCGCTTCCTTTGATTCCTTCCAGTATCGCCACCGGCTGTCCTCATCAAGAACCTTATTTTGGTCATACTCAGACATCTTCTTCCACTGACTGTTACCAATCAGTTCTCTCGGTGAAAGACTGTCATAATCCAGATTATCTGCGATCAGGTAATTCTCACTGTCCGTAAGACCATGGAACACAAGCTTCAGCTGCGCCCCTTCCTTCGTCACCCTGATTGCTCCCTTAGACAGAGCACAACCATCCCCTGTCTCCATACGATACTGGATATTCTCATTATCAGCATCAACAGATGCCTCAGGCAGTGTACTCTCCTCAAGCACCACACCGTCCATCAAAGCCTGCTGCTTTTTTACCACATCCATTTTCTCATATTCCGATTCAGGAATATAATTGTCATAAGTATAACCCAGAGGCAGTGCATTCTCATTCTCATAAGCCCTGCACTCACTTTTTCCCTTTCCTGCAGAGCCCTTTTCTTTATTATATCCATAGGAAAGATAGCGGAAATTATCACCACTTATCACAAAATACTTCACAGAAGCCAGCCTGTCCAGAATCGTCCTTCCGTCCAGGTTCTCATAATGCTGCTCCCATGGCGTATTCAGATACATTTCACTGAAAAAATCACTGATACTGCTGTTTGCAAGACTGAAATAATAAGCAGTACTGTTCGTACCCATATACATAGAAGTATTATCATAGGGCAATGCCCCATACTGGTCATAACGATAGACACCTGAATCCCCGGCAGCAAGAACCGCCTTATCCGTATTCGACTCCAGCTTATCCAGCGACTCCTCTTCGGCTGCAAACTCTGACAGATAATCCTTCTCATAAGAATACTGATAAGAAACATTCAACATAATGCTCACCACAAGTAAAGCACTGAGAAGCCCGCACATATACTTCCCCTGCAGAAAAATATTTCCAAAAGAAGTAACCGTAAACACAGCCAATACCAGAACCAGCACACCTGCCATATTTCTCTGTGTCCTTGCAGCCTTCGCAAACAGAGCCAGCACACAATAGACCACGACCATAACAAAAATCTTCTTTTTCTCCCTGACAGTCAGAGTAAACAGCTCAGGATACGCCTTCACAAAAATATATGCGATCATCATCCCATAAGCCCAGATCCACCTGTTGGACACATAAGAGAAACCATTGAGCACATGCCCTGCAAAAGGCACCAGCAAAAACAGATTCAACAGCCCAAACCCTAATTTCAGATCCAGATACTTCTTCTTCCTGGAGAAAAGCACAAACACACCCGCCATAGCAACAGCAGAATACCCGGCAACCCCCCACTGGATCATATTCTCCCCGATCAGATCACCCAGATACTTCTCATAATAAATTTTATCATATAAAAGCGGCACATAATTCTCAGCCTGAAACCTGTCCGTACCAAAAATCGTCATGATCACCGGAAGAAAAATAACCGCCGCGATCATCAAAGCCACCGCATAATAGCCGATAAACTTCACCAGCCATCCCAGAACATCCTTCACACTTCTCTCACTGAAAATCCCAAAATACCGGAAAGCCGCATAAATAAACATAAAAATACAGATCATATAAAAGAAATAGAAATTCGACATAGCCGAAACCGCAGTCGCCCAGATAAACAGCCATGGCTTCTCCCTCTTATAAATCTTATCAATCCCCATCAGAACCAGCGGCAGATAAATCATAGGATTGGAAAAATACGGATGCTTCATAGCCGCATAAATCGTCCATCCCGCAAAAATATAGATCAACGTTCCCATAAACGTCGCCTGCTTCGGATTCTTATGATAAAAACAAAAAACACTAAAAGAAATCCCCGCCAGATAAATCCTCAGAAAAATCAGAACCTCATACAAAACCTCCGTCTTATCCGCCGGCACAAACACAGACAACAAAGTCAGCGGATCCCCGATCACATAATAATGCAAAGTTGTAAGAATATCCGAACCATACCCGATATTCATATCCCACATAGGCAATTCCAGCTTATGCTCTACAAAAACCGTATGCAGAACCTCCCTCAGATACCGCCCATAATACGCCAGAGAATTCAAATGCTGCGGAATCCCATCATGACTCCACACCAAAGACTTCCCATTCCCCGCGAACTGAAAATAAATAAACCCCGCAATAACCCCAAAAACCAGCGTATATAATATATAGAAATCCCTCTTACTATCCTTACTCACAAATCTCCTCATAACAACTCCTATATCTATATCAATCCTCTAAAACACCATGATGATTATAATCAAATATCTCCTCCTTGTCAAACACATCCCCATCCCTTTATATCCCAACTTCTCCTCTCCCTTTGCATGCACCCTCACTCCTCCCTTCCGTCAGACATTAAGTCTCAGCCAACAATCAGCCGGGGAATGACAGAACATCTGAGGCGAATCTCGAGGGTTCATGTAATTTCTAAGTATTTGGAAAGCCGCGTTATTCAGAAATTGCTCACTGTCTGAGCAAAGCGAGTTTGAGCAATTTCTGAATGCCCTTAGCGGCTTTTCAAATACTTAGAAATTCCATGGTTCCGAGACTGAGCCTCAGATGTTCTGTCATTCCCCGGCGTCCCCCCTGTTCCAACACATAAAAAGAGCCGCGATACAAAAGTACCGCGGCCCATATATCGTCTGGACACTATAAATAGCTCTATCTATTTATTTTATATTATTGTTTATCAATCGTTCAAAAACCGAAAAGATTATTCAGCACTATGAAGAGCGATCAGCTTCTGCAGATATTCAAATCTAGCCTTAGCCTCAGCCTCATTCTTAGCAAACAGTCTTGCAGCCTTCTCAGGATTCTGACGTTTCAGAGAGTTGTAACGAACCTCACCGTCAAGGAATGCCTGATAATCTTCCATGCTCGGAGCCTTGGAATCAAGAGAGAACTTGTTTCCTTCAGCTGCAGGATTGAATCTGAAGTTATGCCAGTATCCAACCTTAACTGCTAATTCTTCCTCTGTCTGAGCTTTTGCCATACCTTTCTTAATACCATGGTTGATACATGGAGCATAAGCGATGATCAGAGATGGTCCCGGATAAGCCTCAGCCTCTGCAATAGCTTTTACAGTCTGGTTGAAGTCAGCACCCATGGAAATCTGAGCAACGTATACATAGCCATAGCTCATAGCGATGGAAGCCATATCTTTCTTCTTAGTCTCTTTACCGCCTGCAGCGAACTGAGCGATAGCACCTGTAGGTGTAGACTTGGAAGACTGTCCACCTGTGTTAGAATAAACCTCTGTATCGAATACCATAACGTTGATGTCACGTCCACTAGCGAGAACATGGTCAACACCACCGAATCCGATATCGTAAGCCCATCCGTCACCAC